>Ga0209713_10001180_pt1 | contig 15420 bp, 2 predicted proteins | sample ArcOceMetagenome_3_FD_187444 | JGI IMG/M metagenome (GOLD analysis project Ga0209713, IMG submission 187444) | Marine eukaryotic phytoplankton communities from Arctic Ocean - Arctic Ocean- Svalbard ARC20M Metagenome (SPAdes) (version 2) | ecosystem: Environmental > Aquatic > Marine > Oceanic... | reverse complement strand
GAAAGGCGGGGTGCCTTGATCGAGCTGCCATATTTGGCAATTGCTCATCATGGCGTTTCGTCAGCTGGTTTTCCGTTCGGAACTGCTCGGTTTCCCGGGCTGTTCCGGCGGTACCTGCTTCTGATCCTTACGCCTCCTATCCGTTGCTCCGAGGAGCAAATGGAATACCCGGTAGGATGCGGGCGGTGTCGTGGGATGGGGGTGGGTCCACGAAAGACATGAGGCCCAGGCTGGCCAGGAGTGGCGAGCAGAGGGAGGCGAGACGTGTGTCTCCTCTCCTTGTCGCCGTGAGTGGCGAGAAGTTCCGGCTTGTTCTGCGACAGGCCGAGGATCTGCATCTGCATCGGCGGGCCGGACCACACAAAGCGTGGGCCACACAAGAGCCAGAGGCTGGCTCATCGAGAGCTCTTTGTGCGCAACAGCGTTGACGTGACAATCCGCAATTCAGAGATTGTTTTCAGGCTTTTGCTCTCCGCGACCGTATTTGGAAGGCGATGACTGCCCGTGAAGTGCTGACCTTTGATCGGCTGTTGGGCCGAGGTCTGTTCTTCTCTGGGTGGTTTGCCTTACCTGTCCGTTGGCCTGGTATGGCTTTTGGACGGTCTTCGGGGTGCAAGTGTGCGCCGTCGTGGTTGCGCTGACCTGGTGGCCGGCCTGCCGTGGTTTCCAGGCCAGGCTGCCCTCTACATTGTCGAGGGGTGCACACACTAACATATGACGCATTGGCCGAAGTGTGCCGGTTACGTATATGTAGCGGGCATCATGTTCTTTTACTTTCTTCCGCTAGAGGTCTGCTCTACTGGGAGCGGACCTCTCGCTGGTTGAAAGGTAGGGATTTTGGTGAATTTGCGCAGCGAGAGAAAGGCGGGGTGCCTTGATCGAGCTGCCATATTTGGCAATTGCTCATCATGGCGTTTCGTCAGCTGGTTTTCCGTTCGGAACTGCTCGGTTTCCCGGGCTGTTCCGGCGGTACCTGCTTCTGATCCCTTTCCTTCCTTGTCTCTCTCCGGAACGCAGTTTCTCCTAAAAATCCCTTTATAATTACGCGGTCGGCCTTAACACGTGAACAGCGGTCCCGGCAGCGGCACCCCGGCCGGAGCCGGAGGCGTGCGTCTCAGGAGGCACTGGGGTCTGGCCGTCGAAGGACGTCTGGCTGGGGAGGCCTTCCGTACCCGCGTGCGTGCCTCTCCACTGGCTCGACGGCGCCCTCGGGGGGCGTCGCCCTGCTGCACGTCAGGCGTACTCCGCGGCCGCCGCCGCTCGGACTCGCGCCGCCGCCCGCGCTCCGGGTGGGTTTCCAGCCCGTCGGAGCGTCGTCGTGGGCGGCGTGAGGTTGCCGAGGGTCGAGCGCCCTTCCAATGCCTGGAGCTAGGCACATGCATTTTGCCCGGTCGTGAGCCGGGCCCGTCGGCGCGCCCCCGTCGCTCGCCTTGGTTTCCGATCGTTGCTCGCCTGGGCTTCCTCTGTCCGCCGGTCCCAAAAATATGCGGTGGACCAGCGGCGGGCGCTTCCCGGCAGCAGCGAACGTGTACTCCCCGGCAGCAGCGACGTGGGGCGGGCGTCTGGGCGTCCCGCCGCGCGCGTGAGGCATGGGCCGCGCGGCGGGGTGGTGGAACGTGTGGCGTCAGCGGCGCTGCGGCCTGGGCGGGGTGTCTCGGTGGGCCGCGAACAGCGCGGGGCCGTGGTGGCCGCATCGCAGCTGGCGTTGGTCGGCTCGTCCGGTCTGCCCGCCCGTGCCGCCCAAGGGCGGCGCGCGATCACCCGCGCCCTCCAGAAACGTGCGACGGTTGGGTCGCAGCAGAGGGCACGTGACGGCGTGGTTCGGTAGACGGTGTGGGCATTGCACCCACCCGCCGCGTATGGCGGTGACGCGGTGCACGTTGCCAGCCGCGTGAAGCGGCGGCTCAGGGCCTGGTGGCCGGCGCGGCGCGCGCGATGGTCGCCCACGCCGTCGCGAGGGCGCCCCTGCTGGAGCTGGTGAGCTGCGCTCTGTCCCAGCCCCACTCCGGCTCGGCGCGGCCGGGCAGCTCGACCGCCATCACCGGGCTGCCTCGGTCGCGGTCGCTCTCATCCGCGAGCGTGGTGACGTCGCGCCGCTCGCGTGCGCTCATCGCCAGGGCGGCCTGCGGTATGCGGTCGGTCTGCGGCAGCCTCGGCAGCAGGTCGACGAGCCGCGAGCCGGTGAGCTTCTGCTGCTCGGCCGCGAGGAGCCAGCCGCCGTACGTGTCGGCGTTGACGTTCTTGTAGATCGCCAGCGCCTCGGTCGATGACCACCGCAGCGCCGCCATGATTTCCGCGTCGCTGCATCGCGCGGCCAGCATCGACGACGCGAGGTAGCTCCTGAAGCTGTGGATGGAGTACTCCTTCGCCGCGGCGGCGCCGATGCGGTGGCCGAGCAGGTCCTGGAAGACGGCGTCGAGGGTCCCGTGGCCCAGCGGCGTGCCGACACCGCCTGGGCCGCAGAAGAGCGGCGTGTACCGCCGTCGCTCCGGGCTGACGCCTGCCTGCTGCTCCCAGCGCGCCAACTCGCGTGCCGCGTTGAGCCGCGCCGTCGCGTGGAAGGGCAGGTAGATGGGGTGGTTCATCCAGATTGCGCCCCACGGGTCTGCCTTGGAGGGCGGCGGCAGCAGCATGGCGTAGTCGCCCTCCCGCAGCCCGCGCAGCTGTGCGGCCGTTGGGTGGTGTACCAGCTCGCCGCCGATCATCCAGATCAGGTTTGCGAACGAGATGTGCCGGGCGCCCCACGCCTCGTTGCCGAGCGCGACCTCCGCCTTGCGGAAGCCGGTCTGCGAGAGCGTGTGGAGGAGCGCGCGCAGCGAGATGCCGAATGTGTCGGACCACCGCCACTGCCGGCCTCGTCGCCGCACGCCAATGTCGTCGTCGGTGGCGGCCCGTCGGCGGCCGCCGGGTAGGCTGCCGTCGCGAGCGCTCGCGCATGCCGGCGCGCCGCCGACCTGCTCGTCGGGCACCTCTAGCATCCCGACGATCAGCTCGTGCGTGAGCGTCGCCTTGCGCTTGGGCGCGAGGTTCTCGGGGCCGATCCACTCCGAGTAGCGTCGCATCGCCTCGTGCATGCGCCGAGTCGCCATGGTCAGCGGCGGCGGTGTGATGCCGCGGTCGAGGTGCTCCTTGCGCACGCCGCGCAGCACCGCGAGGGCGCTCTTCGGCTGCGCGGGCTGCAGCTGCCCTTGAAAGGGGCCAGAGCGCACGAAGTTGCCCTTGCGGGGCTGCATCGTTTCGTACACGTAGATCATGCCCGCGGCCCAGAGCTGCTGCTCGCGCTGGTACCCGTCGGCGTCGATGTCGTGCACGTCCGGCCGCCAGGGGCTGGTGCCCACGTGGGCGCAGAACCGCTCCCAGTGGCGCCAGTTCGAGCGCAGGTTGGACTGCGTCGTGACCGGCTGGTCGCCTGGGTCGCCCTGCGCGACGGCGACGACCCAGCGTAGCACGCCGTCGTCGGCTCTCAGCGCGTATTCGGACGTGTCGTGCCGCAGCCTGTCGAACGCGCGCTCCGTGAGGCGCTCGCGCGCCCTGCTGAGCTCGCTCGACTGCTGTTCACGCAGCAGTCGCCGCGCCGCCACCGCTGAGGCGCCGCCGTGCTCCCTCGGCGGGGGCGGTGCGGCGACTGCGCGTGCCGTGACCGGCGGTGGCGGTCGGCCGGGAGAGCCGGGGCTGCCGGCCCTGTGCGGCGGGCGATCTGGGCCCCGTCGGCCGCCGCCACGCAGGATGCCGCGCACCGCTTGCGCGTCTGCTGCCCCCGCCAACTCGCCGTCTGCCCCCGCGCCGCCTGGTATGGCGGCGACGGCACCTCGGTGGTGCCACGGCGGCGTCCCGCTGGCCTCGAGGGCGGCGCCGATGCTCCTCTTCGGCGTGGCCGGCGGCGCGGGCGCCGCGTCGCGCGTGCGCGCCGCGACTGGTGCGGCCGCCGCTCGTGGGCTCGGGCCCGTGCGTCCACGCCGCTTGCCTGGTGGCGGTGGGGCCGACGAGCGGGATGGTGGCGTCCGCTGTTTTGGGGCCAGACGGCGGGCGGGCGCGCCGGAGCTGCCGCCCGAGTCTGCCCGCACTGGCGTCGCCGGTCGATGGCTCGGCGGCGCCGCCCCGGGGGACGGCGGCACGTCGTCTGGCGGGTGCGCGCGGGGCGCGTTTTGCGTCATCATCGGGTTGCTCGGTCCCTGCACCGTGGCGCCGAGCCCGCCGTCGGCGCGCAACGCCTCGACCTTGTACGTGACGGAGTCGATGAAGCGCCTCGCCGCGGGTGAAACGTCGATCCTCTTGGTCTCGATGCCGAGCGCTTGGCCGACGGCGCGCAGTGTGGAGAAATATCCTCGGGAGGCTCCATCCGACACGAAGTTGCTGGCTCCCCCCAGGTGCGCCGCGCTGAGCCGCGGCGCGATCGTGTGGTACTCGGGCTGCTCGTGCAGCGCGTCCAGGATCGCTTGCATCACTGGCGTTTTCGCCCTCTTGGTGACGGCGATCGCCGTTGCCAGGGCGTCGGTTTCGAGGACGATGTGGGCCGCGTCGGTGAGCGTGGGCTCGTACGTCAGGATGCCCATGCACGCCGCCGTGAGCTCCAGGTGTGGTATGTCCATCAGCTGCAGGACAGGCTCGTCTGCGATGGCCACCGAGAACCACAGCCCGTGAAGCGCACCGCCCAGGCCCGGTGAGGGCGTGCCCTGCAGCGCGGCGTCTGTCCGGATCCGGTATCGGAGGGTGCCCGGGGCGGGCTGGCACGGGTGCATCGTCTGCAGCGCCGCGCAGCCGGGGGTTCGCGCGATGAGGGCGCGCCACCGGCGGAGCGTGCCGCTCAGCAGCTCGTCCGCCCACACCAGAGTGGCGGGGCCGTCGTCGATCTCGGCGCCCGGCTTGAGCGGCCTCCAGATGTGCGAGAGGAGCGTCTTATCGTCGCCGATCATGAAGAGGACAGATACCAGGAAGCCCGTGAGCCGGCGGTAGTCGCCGACCTCCATCTCGCCGCCGAGCGCGACCTCGATGCCGTCGAGGGCGCGCACGATCTTGTCCTTCGGGACCCAGACGACGCCGAGGCCGGCGGCCGTGCAGCCGCCCAGCCACGTAACGGCCACGCCGATCTGCTGCTTTGTCATGCGCGAGAGCGGCGTGTTGAGGCCGGCGGGGCCGATGACGTCGTAGATGGCCCTGAGCATGCGCAAGGTGCGGGAGACACCACAGCAGCACGCCCTCAGGTCGTCCGTGAAGAAGAGGACGTCGTAAGCTCGGCCCTGCGTCGAGTAGCTGTCCGCCTTGATCTGCTCGTTGCGCTCGTCGACGGCTCGCTGCTGCTCGGCCGGGAGTGGCGAGGTGCGCCGGTGGGCTGCCTCCAGCGCGTCCATTCGCCTGCATATCTGCTGGGCGATCGCATTGGCCAGTCGCTGCGCGACCTGGCTGCTCAACGTCGCCCCCATCGACATCGCGAGTTCCACGGCAACTTTTAGTTCGCCGCCGCCCTCCGAGTCGTCTGGGATGAGCGCGCACATTGCCCAAAGCTCGCTTGGCGAGAAGAACACTCGGTGAAACCATTTGCTCATATCGAGCGCCAGCTCGAAGGTGTACTCGGAGGCGAGGTCGCCGATGGCCTGCACGATGGCGCCGTTGTGCGCGGCGTGCTCTAACGAGTCCTTGTCCTCGTGTGCCCACCCCGCGGCGCGGCTGAGCATGTTGAGCGAGTCGACCGGCTCGCGTGAGCGTTCGGTGAAGAGCGGCTTGCGAGGAGCTCCTTGGTCTGCGATGCCCCTGAGCTCGTCGGTGCCATGCTTGGCGACGAGGCCGCGCGGCACGACTCGGCACGGCACCGAGGCCAAGCTGTCGAAGAGGGCGATGAAGCCCGACTTTGCCATGTCGCGCGCCTGCGCTGCCGCCGCGGCGACGCCGCCCGCCTTGTACATCGACAAGAGGTTCGGCATCAGCACGATCTGCTGCCTCACGCCCGTGCTGAAGCGCACGCCGTGCAGCAGGAAGTCGACGACCTCCTTGTCGTCGCAGTCGGCGAGCAGCTCGCGGGCAAAGTCCAGGTTGACGCAGGTGCGTTGCTGGCACTCTTCGGGGTCATACTCGCGCCAGAGGCGAATGTCGCCTGGTCCGTGTCGAAGATCCCACCGTCGGCCGCGCGCTCGCGGCTTGATGGCGTCGTCGCCGTAGGCGCGCGCCTCCGGGCGGCCGGAGCTGGCGCCGCCGTCGCGGTGCCACGCCGCGCAGCGGCGCAGCCAGTCTTTGATCTCGAGCAGCGCCCACTCCTCGACGATGTCGGAGACGTCGCGCGGCCACCAGCCGTCGGCCGGCGGCGTCTGGGGCTCGGGGCGCGGCGTTGCCGGCTGCGCAATGACCTGCGCGCGGTGCTTGAAGGGTCGCTTCATCAGGTCGTCGGGCGGCGCGGGCAGCTCGAGTGCGAGCAGCTCCGGTGGTACGAGCTCGGCGCCGCAGCCGGTGGTCTGGTCGGCCATTTTCGCACAAAACTCGGCGAAGCCGGGGTCGGCGGTGGCGTCCACCGCGAGCAGCGCGGCTCGGAGCTCCATGTTGGCGGCCCGCGCCTGCTCGACGCGCTCTGCGAGGCTGACATGCGCCGTCCGTCCGTCGCCGCGTGGTGCGCTCACGTGCGCCGCGGCCCGCGCACCGGTGCGCGCCCACGCCGGCGCGTCCTCGGTCGGCCTCGTGTGCGCCTCTGCTTGGCTGATCGTCACGCACGCCACCCTGTATCTCGCGGTGCCAGAGGCGTCGTGGCACGCGGCGGCGGCGTCGTCCATGCTCATCCACACCGAGGAGTCGTCCGGTGTGAAGGTGCCCGTGTCGGCGTTGCAGGGCATCGCAACCACTGACGTGCGCGCGTCGCTACCCAGGAGCGAGTAGTCGTCCGAGGTGAGGTCGATCTCGGCGGCGAGGAAGGCGAGCGAGCCGTCTAGGCCGAGTGCTGAGACGACCGCCCCCGCCGCCTCGACCGCGGCCTCGCGCCTGCCGTTGCGGCGGAGGCGGCTGCTGCCCTCAGCGACGCCAAAGGCGCCGCCACCGCGTGGCATCAGGACGCGCGGCACGCCGTCTTTCGAGGCTGCGGCGGTGACCACGGGCACTATGAGCACGAGGTCTCGCCGGGCGGCGCCGACGGCGCCGATGGCTACCGTGGGGATGCTCGCCCCCTGCGGGCTCGGTGGCGGTGGGCGCCTCGCCGCCTCTCCCGCCGGGACAGTCGGCCCGCGCATGCCCTCGACGGGCGTCAGGTGGCGCGGGCGTGAGGCTGCCGCCGCCGGGGCGTCCGGTGTAGTCGGCGGCTGGGGGTCGACTGCCGCCACTGCGTCAGCGCCTCCCTGGGGTGGGGCGGCGAGTCGTTGAGGTGGGCAGAGCGGCGGCCGCGCTTCGTCGGCGGGTGGCGCGTCGGCTGCCGCCCGCGTGGCCGGCTGCATCGGCAGCAACGGCTGTTGCGGGGGTTGCGTGCGCGCCGCGCCGGCTGCCGGGCGTGCGTCTCGTAGGACGCGTGCCGCGATTGCGTGCGCGTGGCAGCGCTGCGGGTGGCCCTGGCAGAGGAGGCGCATCGCCTCGCCGTCGCCGGCACGCTCGGTGAGGTTGTCGAGCGCGAGCCTGCGTGCCGTCGCCGCCTCCGGCGTCGCGAGCTCCGCGCGCAGCGTGACGCCGAATTCGCGTGCGATCTCGTCCAGGTCGGCGGCGCCGGGCTCTGCGAGCAGCGCCTCGAATGCGTCGCAGGCCGCCTCGCGAAGGCCCTCGTCGCTGCCGTCGACCCCCATCTGGAATGGATTGCTGAGGGCGGCGTCGCCGTCGACCAGAACATCGGTGGGTCCGGCCGCCGCGCCTCGCTCGCGGCGCGACTCCGAGCCGCGGTTGGTCCCGATGGCGCCGACCGTCACGAGGGCGTCGGCGGCGGCGGGGGCGTCGGTGGTCGACACGGCGGTGCCCGCGTCAGCGCGCGATGCTGGCACGAGCGTCGAGTCGAGCGGCGTGGCCGTGGCGTCGGCTGCGGCGCCGTGCGACTCGAGCCATCTCCTGATGCCCGGGCCCCTCGACTCCGCCCACGATGCATCCACCTCGTCCTCGTCGCTCGGCGGCTGGCCGCGCCGCGTTCGCTCCGCCTGCCTGGCCGCTGCTGCCTCCAGGTCGGCGAGGAGCGCCTCGACCGCTCCGAGGCCTGGCGGGTTTGCGTCGTATCCGGAGACGAAGACGCGGGCGGCGTCCGATCTGCCTGGGTCGTCTGCACGCTGGTGGTCGTTGAAGCGCACCACCTTGCCGCGTATCTCCATCAGCGCCGCGTCGACGTAGTCGGAGGCCTCGGCCGCTGGTGGGCGCCGTGGCCTGGGTGGCGTGGGCGGTCGCCTAGCAGGCTCGGCGGCGAGCGTCGGCGCGGCGTCGGCGTCGGCGTCGGCGTCCGTCTGGCTGCGCGTGGGGGTCGGGCTACATTCGCCGCAGAACCGCCCGCGGCCGCGCCGGTCCGTGATGGCGAGGCGGCCGCAGATCGCGCAGAGCCCGTGGTCGTCGTCGCGTTGGCGCTTGTCCGCCTGCGTCGCGCCCGGCGGGGCGGCGCAGCCGCCGCACCTGGCGCTGTGGCCGGTGCCCTCGGTGGCGGTCAGGCCGCAGACAGCGCAGAGCTCGTTCCGGGTGGCGCCGCCCCGCCACTGGTCGCCGTGCAGCAGGTCCTCGCCCAGCAGGATGAGGTCGTCGTCGGGCAGCGCGCAGACCTCGCACCGCGCGCCGCGGTCACGCCCGAAGCAGGCGACGCGGCCGCAGGTGGCGCAGAGGCACGTCTGCGCGCTGCCGAGGGCGTGTTCCACGCAGTTGAGCGCCTGCGCGCGCGCCAGTGTCGCTGCGGCGCCTGCCTCCGAGCCAAGGGCGGCCTGAGCGGCTTGGGCGGCGAGCGCGGCATCCCACTCGGGTTGGCAGGCCGAGCCCGGCGGCGGCGGGCGGCGCGGCTGGCTCTGGCGTGGCGCGGTCGTCGGCGTCGTGGGCGGCGGCGGCGTCGGCGGCGGCGGGAGTGATCTCCGGCGCCCTCCGTCGGCTCGGCGGCGAAGCTCCTCGACGCCGGCCGGGCTCGTCGGCTCCAGCACGCGGTAATGCTGCCCCGGCCAGTAGGCGAGCGCGACGAAGGCGCCGCGTGAGCCGATGCCGGGGATCAGCGCGTCGTGCGTGCCGTCGATGGCGTCAACGATGAGGATGTCGATGCCGTGCGCGTTGGCGATCGCCTGCACCTCGACGCCGGTCTGCACCCACTTCCCGTCGGTGGCGACGCGGTTGACGAAGACGGCCCACGGCACGTCGGCCCGAAGGAACGGCTCGTAGTCGTCGCGGTGGTCGAGGACGTGTGCCATCGTCGCCGTGCGCGCCTCGCCGAAGCGTTCTGGATCGTATCCGTAGCGCGCGAGCTGCGCCGAGACGGAACGGAAGCAGCAGTCGCCGCCGCCGCCCACCTCGGCTGCCTGCGTCCCGATCTGGAGCAGGCGTGTCGTGTGGTGGCGGCTGCGCGCCGAAGCGAGCGCGGCGCCGTCGTGGTCGGCGCTGCGCGTGGCGCGTCGACCGCGCCGGCGCTTGGCGCCGCCCCGGAACACCGCGCCGGGCTCGAGTGCGGCGGGCGAGATGGGGGCGTAGTCGGCGTTGGCGTGCGGCGTGCTGGCGTCGCTCAGAGCCCCGGCGATGACTGGCGCCTCGTCAGGAGCTGGCTGGCTCGCAATCGGCGCCGCGAGCCGAGGCGGCCGCGGTGGCGGCGGTGGCATGAGCCTGGCGTCGCGCGCTGCTGCGGACAGCGGGCGCACGAAGACGAGCGGCGGTGCGTGCACCGCTCCAGGGTGGGTGCGGCCGGACGGGCTCTCGCGCCTCTGCATGCGCTGCGACTTGCGCGAGGTCTGCTTAACCCGGTTCCGCCTCTCTGCCGCCGGCTGCGGCGCCGGTGGCGCGGTGGTGTGCTGGCCTGGCGGTGCTGGCTGCGTCGGCTGGCCGACGCCCGCCGTCGTGAAGGTGGACTGAGGCACGATTATGGACCTGCGCCGGCGCGGCTGGGCGGGCGCGACGACGTCGTTGCTGTCCGGTGCTGTGGGAGCGGCGGCGTCGTGCGTTGTCACCTGCGCAGGCAGCGCGGCGGGGGCGCCCTGCCCGTAGACTGCGCGCCACGCCGCTGACTTGATGCGGTGGCCGCACCGGCTGCATTGGAAGTCGGCGCCGCCCAGCCACGTCAACGCGGCCGCGCAGCTGGCGGTGGGGCACGCGGTGCCGAGTGTGGCGAGCATGTCTGCGTCGTAGTGCACCAGTGTGCCCGGCGGCACTGGGTGGGCGTTCAGCGTGATGACCATCGGTGCCTCTGCCTCCTTGGGGTTGCTGCCGGCGTCGTGGCACCAGCCGCCGAGGGCTGGCGCGGCGGCGGTGGTGGGGGCAGCGCCCACTCCGATCGAGCTGAGGTGCGTGCGCGCGAGCTCGCGCAGAGCGTGCGCGCTTCCATCGCCGTTGTCGTAGAGCGGAGTGAGCGTCGAGCTGGCGCTGGCGAGTCTGGCGGTGTGTTCATCGCATCTGGATTGTGACGCCGCCCGCAGGCCGTCCGCCAGCCGTGCCACGGCTGCCGAGGTGACGGGGCCATCAGGGCTGCAGCGCCAGACCACCGAGATCGTGTCGCCCTTCTCGTAGTCGCGCGGCGCCGTGAGGCACATGAGCTGCCCCTCGACGCGGAATCGGAAGGGCTCGCCCTTCCTCTTCGGCGCGCCGAGGGCGACCCTCAGTGCCGTCTCCCCTGGGTGGAGGCCTTGTCCGCCACCGGTGCCGCCGGAGCTGACGCGGCAGAGCAGGTGGCGCCGCACCGCGCTGGCCGTCGGCTGCGGGCACGTCGACCCAGGAGGGCCGGCGCGTGGCTGCGCGCCGGCGCCGTCGCTCGCCCCATCGTACTCGGGGCAGCATGGCGTGCGACCGCGTCCGTGCGCCTCGGGGGAGAGGAACGGATTCCGGTGCGGCCCCTGCGTGGGGTCGGAGCTGGTGCGACGGCGTGTCGTCGGCGTCCGCTGCCACCACTCGCGCGGCTCGCAGAGCGGTTGGTCGGCGTGCGTGGTGCGCTGCGAGCGGCGGCGTTTGGGGCGGCGGGGGTTCGGCTCCGCCCCCAGCTGCTCGGTGTCCGCCTCGTACGTCATGTCTGCCGGCGCCGGCGTTGGTTCGCGCGCCGTGCCGCTCGCCGAGCTGCTCCAGACCGTGTTGCACCGGCACGCCGGGCTGCAGCCGAGGGCGCATGCCTCGCAGAGTGCCCTGTGGCAGCCGCTGCAGACCCACGAGGCGCGTGTCATGAAGCTTATGGCGTAGCCCGACGACAGCGCCTCGAGGCACGCCTCGCATGGCTGATCGTCGCGCGACCGCCAGTCGACCTCGATGAGGACTGGCGGGCTGCCGCGCGTCAGCCGTCGCAGCCATCGCTCCGCGACGTATAGGTGGTTGTCTGGTAGGCGCTGCCTCGCCTGCACCGCGTGCGCCTGGCCGGCGACCCGGTGCGGAACGCTCGCGAGTGCCGCGTCGAGGTCAGTCGCGGCCATGTCCATCCGCACCAGGAGCCGACCGGTCACGGGGGATCGGCCGGCGATGATGCCGGTGGCGCCTCGTAGCGGGCCGATTGCGCTGGTGACGACGCAGGTGTCGCCGTACTCGAGCGGCCAGCCCATGGCTACGCTCTGCCGCTGCGTCGCCGTCTTTGTCACTGCGTCGCCGTCTTCGTCGGCGCAGGTGGTGCGGCCGGCGCAGCGCTCAGCTTCGGTGAGGGGCCGCTGGACGCCGTCGCCGAGCTGCAGGTTGAGGAGACTCGACGCGGCGGCGTGGTGGCTGCTGGGCTGCGGCCCTGCCCCTGGTAGCGGCGCCGGTGCTCCCTGGCCGTGCGCTGGCGCGCCCGCAGGCTGCGGCGAGGTGACGCCTTGCGCCTGCGCGATGGTGGCTTCGTCGGAGAGCCATGCCAGACGTCGCCTCCATTCGCGGGTGACGCGCTCGTTGGCGCCCGTGCGCGCGTTGGCCGCCGCGGCATCGGGCGTGATGCCCGCCGCGACGAGGGCTGCGGCGCGCACCGCTTTGGCTGAGGCGGCGCTGGCTTTGGCGGCGCCGACCTGCTGCGCGAGCCGTATCGCGAGGGTGTTCTCTCGCGCGATGGCCTGTGCGTCGTGCGCGCCGTCGCTGCTCTGCAGCGCCTCGATTAGCTCGAGCCACGTGCCGATCGCCCTGGACCTCGCCTCCGCCGCGAGGCCTGGCGGCGGCTGCGGCGGTGCCGGTGGCGGAGGTGGTGGCGGTGGCGGTGGAGGTGGCGCGCCGAGGATCTGCGGTGGCATCCAGCTCGTGCCGGGCTGCTGCTGGGGGTCGTCACCTCCGCGCGCAGCGCCGTCGTACTCGACGCAGCACGGCGTCCTGCCTCGGCCGAAGGCCTCGGGCGGGATGGCCGGGTGGCGGCGGTCATTGGGTAGGGGCGGCGGCGCGGCGTGGGAGGGCCGCGGGCCGTTGTGGTACCAGGAGCTGGCGGGCGGCTCCTGGGTCGGGTGGTTTTCCTTGTTTGGGTCGCCGTGGCAGCTGTCCTCGCTGAGCACGGCGGTGAACGTAATCGGGCGTGTATGGGTGATGGGCACCGCCGCCGAGGCGACGCGCCAGTCGCTCGGCGCGGGCGCGATGCCCTACTTCTTGCCCTTGCCCTTGCCCTTGCCCTTGGCGTCGGTCATGCCCTTGCCCTTCTTCTTCGCGCCCGCTGCCGCGATGATGAAGGTGTGCCCTTTCGCGGCACCGTCGGGCACCGCGTGGCACTTTGCGCCCCATTTGTGGTCGGCCGCGTTGGGGTCGTCCGACTTGACGGGGCAGGCATTGCGTGCGAACAGCTTGCGTAGCTCCACGTTGTTGCCGCCGAGCGAGGCCGCGCAGAGGGACGGCACGCAGCAGCCCTTCGGCCACGCCTCGCGCGCCTTCTTGACATCGAAGTGTTTGTCGCCGAAGACGAAGACCGGCGCGTCCTGCGTCCCCTGCATCTTGCCGCGCTCGCTGCCGTACTTCTGGCGGAGCTTCTCGTCCTGGTCGTTGCGACGCCTCTGCTTCTCCGCCTCCTCGTCGGCCGCGTCGGCGGCGCTGGGCTTGCCCTTGCGCTCCTTCTTGGTGAGCGGCTCGTCCTTGTCGTCGGCGCCTCCGTCCAGCCGCGGCTGTTTCTTGGCCCCAGAGCTGCGCCGCAGCTCCTCGTTGGCGGCCGCGAGCGCGTCGGCGCCGCTCAGCTTGGCGGTGCCGCTCGCCTGCCCGATGAGGGCTTGCTGCTGGTACGCGGCGGTGAGGTCGTGGAAGAGGCGATCGAAGAGGACGCGGCGCGAGGATGCCTCGCCGTTCCGCAGGTTCTGCGTCGGCAGGGCGGCGCTGGCGTTCGTGCCGCCGCGCGTTGGGTGGTAGAGGTCACCGAGCTCCTGCCACCCTGCCTCCCACAGCTCCTTTTGGGCGCGCAGCAGCTTGGCCAGCGCACCGGGAGGCAGGTGGTCGGCGTTGCCCACGATCGTTGCGTGTGACGCATCCATCTCGGCGCGAAGGGAGCCGTCGCCGTCTCGCTGCATGCCGAGCGCCTCGAGCACGCACGAGGTCACGCCTGGGATGCGCGTGTTCTGCGTGTGATCGGCGTAGACGAGGTAAGACGGCGTTTTGGGCGGCGCGGCCAGGCTCGACGCCTCCGCCAGCTGCGCGGTGATGGCGCGGATGACGTCGTTCTGGATGTCGATGGTGCCCTTCCCCCAACTCGATGACCGGAGGGCCTTGGCAAGGGTGACCAGGCTCGTGCCTGAGATCCGCGAGACCTGGTCCGGCGTAAGCTGGCGGTTGCGCAGCAGGTAGTCCGTCACCATGCGGAAGAGGTACCTGCCGATTGCCTCATCGGTTGAGTAGACCTTGATGAGCGCCCACGAGGGGTTGAGCGCGCCAGCGTCGACGGAACCCCACGCCATGGCGTGGAGGAGGCCCGTCGACCTGCGGGCGGGCGCCGCTTGGGAGCAGCCGCGGAAGAGCAGCTCGTGGATGTCCTCGCTGCGCGTGCCCTGGTCGTGCAGCAGCGCCTCCACCTCGTGGAGGATGCCCGCGGCGTCGCCTGACTGCGTCGCCATGACGATGCTCTGCCGCCATCCCAGAGAGTTGGTGGGGCCGCCCGTCTGGGTCGCGCCGCCGCCTGCGAAGGCGCCGGCGCCGACTGCCGAGAACTGGGAGCCGCCCGCGTTGCCCGCGTTCGCCGCGAAGAGGGTGCAGCGGTCAGAGAGCTTCTCGAGTTTGTCCTGGAGCGCTAGGACGAGCACGTCCGGGAGGTTCATCCACGCCACGTGCGGGATCAAGCCGTTGTGCAGCGCGCGCATGCCGGGGATCGTGAAGAGGACGGCGGGCGCGCGGTGGACGGCGTCGACGCACTGCGCCGCCGCCGTGGTCATGGCCGTGACCGCGCGGCCCGTGGTGAAGATCTCGTCGCCGCGCGGGTCGAGGAGCAGCGTGATGTTCGTCGCGCACGCGCCGACCGTGTCGAATGCGCGGCGGCGCATCTCCGGCGAGTCGCCGGTGGGACGCGTGACGATGCCCTCGACCTCGGCCTGCCGCGAGGCGGCGCGCGCGGGGCCGACCGGGTACGACACGCGTTGCGCCGGATCATTGAAGCCGTTGTCGCCCATCGCCTCGCAGATGGCGTAAGCGACCTCGAGCGCATCGACGTCGTCGGTCGGCAGCGGCGCAGGCGGCGGCGCGGGGTACGGCGCGTATCCCGTGACGAGGCGCAGCCTGCCGGTGCGCTCCGCCGCGCGACGCACCGCGAGCAGCATCGCGATGGTGCCCGGTGGCGTGCGCATGGCGTCGCCCTCGTAGTAGTATAGAGCGACGAGTGCCTCGGCGCCGGTCGCGGCCGTCTCGAGCAGGCCGTATGTGATAGAGGCCTGCCACTGCGGCTGCGCGTTGCCGTCGCGCAGGATCGTGTCGAGGATGCCGATAGTGCATATGGCGCGGTCAGCGGGGGACAGGTTCCGCGCCGCGCGTGACAGCGCCGTGGCGCCCTGAGCTCGCGTCTGGCGCACCTTCTGGATCGACCTGGCCACCGTGACGAGGCCCGCCCGCACGCGGGCTGGGCCCGGCGGGCTGGTGACGACGCCAACCGCGAGGATGGAGGCGTCGAAGAGCGCCACCTCGGAGAAGAAGGAGACGCAGTCGACCCACTGGAAGCAGAGCACGCCGTTGCGATCCTGCCAGCGCATCCACGGCTGCCACGCCCGGAAGCCCTCGCCCTCGGCGTTGTCGGCGAACCGCATCCATGCGAAGCCGTGCACGGCCGGGTCGGCCGTGTCCGCGCCGTAGGTGTCCACGAAAGACATGAGGCCCAGGCTGGCCAGGAGTGGCGAGCAGAGGGAGGCGAGACGTGTGTCTCCTCTCCTTGTCGCCGTGAGTGGCGAGAAGTTCCGGCTTGTTCTGCGACAGGCCGAGGAT
>Ga0209713_10001179_pt1 | contig 15443 bp, 20 predicted proteins | sample ArcOceMetagenome_3_FD_187444 | JGI IMG/M metagenome (GOLD analysis project Ga0209713, IMG submission 187444) | Marine eukaryotic phytoplankton communities from Arctic Ocean - Arctic Ocean- Svalbard ARC20M Metagenome (SPAdes) (version 2) | ecosystem: Environmental > Aquatic > Marine > Oceanic... | reverse complement strand
TAGCATGACCTAATATATTTTTTCCTCTAAAATGAATATAATTGTAAGGAAACTCAGGAAAATCTATTTTCATTTCTTTATTATATTCTTGTAAAAAAAGCACATCGGGATTTTCTTTTTCTAGAAAAGAGGAGAAAATTTCTTGAATATTATTTTGTGCATCCTTACTCTCGTAAAAATTAAATAAACGAACATTAAAAGAAAGTATATTTAATGCATTTGTCATTTCTATAGGATTATCATTTGAAGAGAATTTAAAAAAGGAGCCAAAATAGAAATAGGCAATAACAATTATGGGTAAGGAAAGTAAAAAGAATTTCTTCAACTTAAATGACCAATACCCAATAAAAAAGATATTTATGACTATTAATGGAGAAACAGCGAGGCTTAATAAAGATAGGTTTGGAAACTCTTTTGGTGGAAGATATGGAGCGATGAAAGAAATAAAAAGAAATAAAGCAGCACTAATATTTATCCAATATATAACTCTATTTAATAGCCCCAATTTTTTGCTCATCAATCATTTTTTCCTGCCTTAAAAAGAAAATCTTTTTCAGCCTTTGTTAAACTATCGTATCCACTTTTTCCTATTTTATCCAAGACACTATCAATCTTTGCTTGATGTCCATTAGACGGCTTCTTTTTAGCTTGTTTACCAGTAGTTTGTTTAGTTCGATGTACTTTTTTGAAGGGCTTTTTATGTCTTGGTTTAAATAAATTAATCACAGAATCTATTAAGCTTTCAAACCAAATTCCTATATCATTCCCTTTTGTTAATTGTTTAGCATATACATATCCAAACAAAGCCCCACCCATATGAGCAATTAATCCGCCAGCGTTACCAGAAGAAGGTAATTGAAATAAATCTAATAAAACCATTGCAAGACCAATTTGCCACAACTTCACTTTAAACATAAAAACACGAACTATCGTATTTGGAGTATAGGTGGCGATAAATATTACAATAGCAAGAACAGCAGCAGAGGCACCCATTAAGTTACTATTGATATTGTTAAATACCGGAAATAAATTATAAGAAAGAACATACAATAAACCTCCACATATAGCTCCAAGCAAGTAGATTGTTAAAAAACGTTTAGCCGTAAATAAATTCAATACATAATTACCAAACCAATACAACAAATACATATTCCAAAACAAATGCCAAAAACCAGCATGTAAAAATGCATAGGTAATAATAGACCAAGGCTGTAAAATAATATTAACAAATGAAGTTGGAAGTACAAACCAAGAAACAAAAGAAGATGGAGATAATTTAAAAAAGAAAGACCCTAAATAAACCGCCAAAAAAATCAATGTATTGATAACTATGATTTTTAAAACGATAGATGCTTGCTTAAATTGATATAAAATAGTGTTGGTATTCAAGTTTTAAAATGCTTTTTCTTGTTAGTATTCTATTAATTTAATTCCAACGATGTGAGTCAAAACTATTTTTTTTCCAATAATATGCCATAATAAAACCAAATAAGGCTCCTCCAATATGAGCAAAGTGTGCAACTCCTGTAGAAGCTCCTGTAATTCCAAAAAATAAATCTCCAATTATGATTAAAGGTATAAAATACTTAGCTTTTATTGGAATTGGTAAAAATATCAACATTAATTCTGCATTTGGATACATTAAACCAAATGCTACTAAAACGCCGTATATAGCACCAGATGCACCTACTGCTGGGGTGTTAAAACTAGCGTATAATGCCTCAATACGGTCTACTGACACAGATTCTAAAATTCCCGAATTATATTGACCTGTGTTCAACATATTCATAATTTCTGTTTGACTGATGCCTATATTTAGCAATGCATTCATACCTTCTTGAACCTGGTAATAATTTACCAATGTATGAATTAAAGCAGCACCTAAACCTGCAGAAAAATAGAAGAATAAAAACTTTTTACGCCCCCAAATCTGTTCCAATGGAGAACCAAATGCCCATAATGCATACATATTAAATAATATATGCATCAGCCCTCCATGCATAAACATGTGCGTTAGCGGTTGCCAATATTGAAAATTAGGATTTTCAAAATAAAATAATGCAAATAATTTATAAGCAACATCACCTAAAAAGCTAGAGCCAATAAAGAAAATTACATTAACAATTATAAGTGCTTTTATAGTTTCAGAAATTCTTCCCATTTAATTAAATTTTTTATCAATATCCGACGCATCTAAAATCATCAATACTGGTTTATTATTTGGTGATTTTGTAGGTTCCTTACAAGCAAAAAGTTGATGGACTAAATGTTCTTGTTCTTCTACTTTCATTGGTTTTCCAGTTTTTACCGCCAATGATTTTGCCAATGATTTTGCCAATAAATCGTTTTGACTAAAACCTACATCTGGTATGTCAGTTCGAATATCATTTACTAAGCATTCCAAAATATTCTTAATTTCACTTTCCTTAACAGAAACTGGTATTCCATTAATTTCAATAGTTTCTTTTTCAAAAGCAGAAAATCCGAATCCCGTATGCTCTAACTGTTCTTGAATATTTTTTAAAACCTCAATATCTTGACTTGTGAAATTTAAACGCAAAGGAAAAAGTAATTGTTGACTAATCGCTTCTTTTACGGTGATATTTTTTAAAATAGATTCGTACAAAACTCTTTGATGAGCAAGATTTTGATGAATCACCATAATTCCACTTTTAATAGGGCTCATGATGTATTTATTTTGAAGCTGAAACGTAATCTCACTCGGAGTTTTTTCTTCACTTTCAAAAAAACTTCCGGTTACTTCTTCACTTTCAAATTCTATAGACTCTAGATTTAATGAATTTTCATTACTTTTTAAACCAACATACATGGCTTCCCATGAGTTTAATTGCGAATTACTATTCTTTTTAAAAGTTGCGTAATCATTTCTTCGCCTTTGTTCTTTTTCAAATGGATTAAAATTTCTATCAACTTCAATAGTTGGAGCTACAGGATTTTTAGTGTAAAAATCATAAGGGGTATCCATTTCTGGATCCTTATTGAAATCCAAAACAGGTACAATACTAAACTGACCTAAACTATGCTTAACCGATGCTCTTAACATTGCATAAATAGCATGCTCATCATCAAATTTAATTTCTGTTTTGGTAGGATGAATATTAATATCAATGGAAGTAGTATCTACTTGTAAAAATAAAAAATATCCAGGTTGTCCACCTTCTTTTATCAATCCTTCAAAAGCTGAATTTATTGCATGGTGTAAATAAGGACTTTTTATAAATCGGTTATTGACAAAGAAAAATTGTTCTCCCCTTCCTTTTTTCGAGAATTCAGGTTTAACCACAAAGCCTTCAACACTAACAATTTCAGTTTCTTCAGAAACTGGAACTAGTTTTTCGTTCGTTTTTGCACCAAAGATATTGACAATGCGTTGTCGCATATTGGAAGCTGGTAAATTAAAAACGGTACTTCCATTATTAATGAATGAAAATGCTACTTGTGGATGGGCCAAGGCAACTCTATGAAATTCATCAATTACATGTCTAGTTTCTACGGTATTTGTTTTTAAAAAATTTCGTCTGGCTGGAATATTATAAAATAAGTTTTTAACAGAAATAGAGGTGCCTACTGGTACAACAACTGCATCTTGAGCGTCTACTTTACTCCCTTCAATTACAATATGAGTACCTATTTCATCAAGCTCTCTTTTGGTCTTTAATTCTACGTGAGCAATTGCAGCTATAGATGCTAAAGCTTCTCCCCTAAATCCTTTTGTATTGATATTAAATAAATCTTCGGCAGCTTTTATCTTAGAAGTTGCATGCCTTTCAAAACAAAATCGAGCATCTTTAACACTCATTCCTATTCCATTATCAATTACTTGAACTAATGTTTTCCCGGCATCTTTAATCACTAAATTTACTGATGTTGCCTTTGCATCAATTGCATTTTCAAGTAATTCCTTTACAAGTGAGGCAGGTCTCTGAACTACTTCTCCAGCTGCAATTTGGTTGGCAACATGATCCGGTAATAGCTGTATAATGTCTACCATTTTTTAATTGAAAAATATAGATAAATCAAAGTCAATGATAAATAGAAAAATTAAAATTAAAATTGAAATAATTAGCAGCACTCTTGTATTGGTTTTTTTATCGGAATTACTTTTAAAATCCTCCAATGCCATTTTAAACTTTGCTTTTAAATTATTTCCATTATCTATTGTTGTTCGATACTTATCAAACCTGTGTTCCATTTGAAAAGGACTACCCGCTCCATCATTGTTATAATGACGGGGTGCATATCCGAATTTTTTATTTTTACGAGGTTTCAGAATTCCCATAAATCAAATATAATTAAATTCGTTCAAATTTTTAAGTGTTTTAACAACCGTATATCAACAATAAATGTACCAATATTATGAGTGTCAGGTAAATTTAATGGATTACTTATTTAATTCATTTGTAACTATTCTCAATTCAAAATAAGAATAAGTATTCTTTAGTTTATTTTTTAAATCTGTTAGGTTTTCAAACTTTAAGTTTTTAATCTGTTTTTTTAGTTCTAAAAAACGCTCTTCACTTATTAAATCATACCTATCTATTTCTCCAGTTGTAATGTAAGATGATAAATGAGACTCAATTGTACCTATTACCAATTCACGTTGAGTTGCTATCTCAGCTAAAGACAATCCTTTTTTAAACATTTTTAATGAAGTAAGTTTTGTATTCTCTTTTTTAGATTTTTCTTCCACTATTATTTCTTGAACAATTACATTATTTTCATCTGCATATTCATTGATAATTTCTAGAATCTCATCTCCATATTTTTCAATTCTAATTTTCCCCATTCCATGAATGGTTTTTAATTGCTTTTTATTTAATGGCAAAAGTTCACATATTTCATATAAAGTATGTTGAGTGAAAACCTGAAAATGAGGAATATTATCCGAATTTGAAATAATAGCTCTTAGGTTTCGAAGCGTTTCAAATAATTTAGGATGTTCTGTTTCTGCCTTAAATTCTTTATGCTTTTTTGGATGATCCGATTTTAACAAAACAGCTTCAGCTCTTAATTTTAAAAGTTTTTTTATCGTAAAAGAGCCATTTAACCCATACAAACAAAATAATTTGATATTGATGTATTCTTCAATAGTATTTAAATTTTTATCGAAATCTTTTTGGAGTGCTTTATCTTCAGTCGAAAAAGTAAGGGTTTCAAAAGGAGTTTTAATTTTATCTTCAGTATGATTTATAAAGTAGGTAATCGCTTTATGAATTCTATCTAAAACAACCGTATTATTTTCGGGTAATACAACATCTTTACACAAATCGTTCAATTGTTTATTAAAGCTATTTGCGATTACCAAAATCGGTTGCACTCCAACTTCCTTTATTTGAATTAATGGATTGATAATAGTTCCTTGAAAACTATTTTTATTGCGGTTATAAATTTCTATCAATCTATTTACAGGAAACATAAACTGATAATAGTTCATTAATTCACCAACCATGTTTAATTGAAATACTTTTTGTGAGTTATTTAAATCGAACTGATTTGGTGGATTTTCTGCAACGTTATTATTAAATGAAGTAACTCGGGAATCTGTAATGATACTCTCTGTAGCTATTCTATTTTTCAATACAATACCTCCTAGAGTTCTACATCGACTTAAGGCAACATAAGTTTGACCGTGAGCAAAAGCAGCATTGGCATCGATAATGGCTTTATCAAAGGTTAAACCCTGACTTTTATGAATCGTAATTGCCCAAGCTAAACGTAATGGCATTTGTGAAAAAGAGCCAACGGAGTTTTCTGAAATTTCTTTGGTTTCAGGGTTTAATGTATAATTCACATTTTCCCACGTTTCTGGTGTTACCATGATATCTTCCAAATCTCCTTGACAATGAACTCGAATTTCATTCTTATTTAGCGCAATTATTTTTCCTATTTTTCCGTTGTAATATCGCTTTTCAGAATTGCTGTCATTTTTTATAAACATCACCTGAGCTCCTTTTTTTAAAATTAACTTTTCGTGAGTTGGATAAGAGTTTTCTTGAAATTTACCTTGAATAAAAGCTTTATAATTTTGTGTTTTATCCTTTAGCTTATTAAGTTCTTTATCATTAAGAATATTTGCTCTTCCATTATGTGTTGTTAAAGTAATATACCCTTCGTCTTGCTTTGGAGTAAAATCCGGTAAATACCTTTTATTTAATTCCGTAACAGAATCATCTGAAAGGTTGTTGTTTCTTATCTCATTTAATATTTTAATAAAACGTTGATTATCCTGTCGATAAATATGTTTTAATTCAATATTTACAGTAGCACTTTCAATAAAAGCCTTGCTACTAAAAAAATATGGTGTGTTATAGTAGGTTTTTAAAAGCTCCCATTCGTTATTTTTAACAACAGGTGCCAATTGTTGTAAATCACCAATCATTAGAACCTGTAAGCCACCAAATACTTTAGTACGATCTCGATAACGCCGTAAGACTTGATCGATTCCATCTAACAAATCTGCACGAACCATACTTATTTCATCAATTATTAATACATCTAGTGATTTAATAATATTGATTTTTATTTTACTAAATTTATGTTTAAATGAAGTCTCTTTTTTTTGAAGTGAAGCTACCTCCGGTAAAATAGGACCAAAAGGCATTTGAAAAAATGAATGGATCGTTACACCTTTTGCATTAATTGCTGCAACACCAGTTGGTGCTACTACAATTAATCTTTTTAAAGAATTGGATTTTAAGGAATGTAAAAAGGTGGTTTTTCCGGTACCTGCTTTTCCTGTTAAAAAAATAGAGCGATCTGTTTTTTCAACAAAATCCCAAGCTAATTCTAATTCTAGATTTTCAGGCATTAAATTTTTTATAGGAAAAGTAATAGTTCTATCATTCAAAGATAGAAAATCTAAAATCTAAAAAATAATTCTTAAATATTAAAATTTAGCATCTTTCCGTAACTGCGCCATTTTAATAGCTACTATTGCAGATTCTACCCCTTTATTACCATGAATTCCTCCACTACGGTCAATTGCTTGCTGGAGTGTTTTATCGGTTAAAACACAAAACATTACGGGAATATCACTATTTAAGTTTAATTGCATAATCCCATTAGAAGTAGCCTCACATACGTAATCAAAATGTTTAGTTTCACCTTCTATAACACTTCCTATTGCAATAATAGCATCAAGCATTTCATAGCTTTCTTGCATTTTCTTAGCACCATAAACCAATTCGAAACTTCCAGGCACATTCCACCGAACGATGTTTTCTTTAATACCGCCACAATCTATAATTGTATCAAAAGCACCTTGAAACATACCTTCTGTAATAGAAGGATTCCACTCAGAAACAAGAATCCCAAATCGAAAATTCTTCGCGTTTGGGATTCTTGCTTTATCGTAAACTGATAAGTTATTATTTTCAGTCGCCATATCTATTACTGCATTGCTTCCGCTTTTCCTTGATATAAGATTGCTTTTTTTGATTCTGGAGATTTAGGGTAGTTTTCAATAATTGTATTAAAATGTTTTAATGCTATAGCTGACTTTCCTAAATTAATTGCTGTAATTCCTGCTTTCAATAAAAACCGAGGTGCTGTTAAGTCACTAGAACTCATTGAAGCGGCATTTTCATAATATTTTAAAGCATCTTGTTGTTGTTCTAATTGTGCAAAAGCATCACCAATAGCTCCCTTTGCAATTGGAGCAACATTAGCATCATCAGCTTTAAACTTGTCTAAATACTGAATTGCTTCTTGGTATTTACCAGTATTTAAATAAGCAATACCTGCATAATACGTTGCTAAATTAGCAGCATTTGTACCGCCATAGTTATCTATAATATCTACAAATCCAAATTTACCATTACCTCCATTTAAGGATAAATTAAAAAGTGAATCTTTTTTTGAAGCAATTAATGCTTGTTCGTAGTAAGATTGAGCTTGAAACATTTCGTTCATTGCTTCAGTCTCTTTAGGCTCTTGGATAAAATTTTGATATCCTAAATACCCTAAAACACTTATTGCCACAACTCCAACAAATATTAAAATTGCTTTTTGATTTTTTTCTACCCAAGCTTCTGTTCTTGAAGCCCCCTCATCTAAGGAACTAAATACTTCTGCCGTTGTACTTTCTTGTTCTATCTGAGAAATCTTCTCGGCTTGATTTTTAGGTTTATTCCCTTTTTTCTTATATGTTGCCATAATCTAACTTTGTTATCCTGCAAAAATATAATTTTTATTACATAATAAAAGCACAACTTTTTATTATTTTTCAATAATTTGCAATCAAATAAAAACACTATTTTTTTAATTAAAAATCAAACATTAAAACACCTCTAAACAGCTACTAAATATGACTTTAGAAAACCTATCGCTTCTCAATTATAAAAACTTTGAAACGGTTTCTTTTCAGTTCGATTCAAAGATTAACTGCTTAGTCGGTAATAATGGGGTTGGTAAAACGAATGTTTTAGATGCAATTTATCATCTTTCCTTCGGAAAAAGTTATTTTAATCCTTTAACGGTTCAAAATATTAAACATGGAGAAGATTTTTTTGTGATTGAAGGAAATTATACCAAAAAAAATAGAGAGGAAAAAATTATTGTTAGCGCTAAAAGAGGTCATAAAAAAGTAATCAAACGCAATGGAAAATTGTATAATAGATTTAGTGAGCATATAGGTTTTTTACCTTTAGTAATCGTTTCTCCTACTGATAGAGATTTAATTATGGAAGGGAGTGATACTCGAAGAAAATTTATAGATGGAGTTATCTCACAAGGTGATTCTAATTACCTTCAAACCCTATTAAATTACAATAAGGTATTAACACAGCGAAATTCACTTTTAAAATATTTTGCAATTAATAATACATACAACCAAGAAACATTAGACATTTATAATTTACAATTACATGATTTAGGAACTACAATTTTTGAAAAACGAAAAGAGTTTTTAGAAGAATTTATGCCTATTTTTTTAAAACGATACCAATCCATAAGTAACTCAAAGGAATCGGTTACACTTTCTTATAAAAGTCAATTAAATGAAAAAGAATTGTTAGTGTTATTGGAAGAGAATGCGGCAAAAGATAAAATAACACAATACAGCAATTATGGTATTCATAAAGATGATCTTAATTTTGAAATTGAAGACCATCCAATTAAAAAATTTGGATCACAAGGTCAACAAAAATCTTATTTAATAGCCTTGAAACTAGCTCAGTTCGATTTTATAAAAGCACACAGCAAAGTAAATCCAATATTATTAATGGATGACATATTTGATAAGTTAGATGAACTTCGCGTAGCGCAAATAATATCTTTAGTTAAAAATGAAGATTTTGGACAGTTATTTATTAGTGATACTCATTCAGATAGAACAGAAAATGTAATTAAAAAAATACACCAATCTTATAAAATGTTTAAATTATAAAATGGCAAAAAGAAAAGGAAGAATAGGTGATAATGGCAATATGAGTGATGCTTTAAAAGGCTTTATCGATGCAAATAGATTACAAAAAGGTTTGGATAAAGTATCTATTGAAGATGCTTGGCATTCGGTAATGGGAAACGCTATTTCTAAATATACTACCGCTATTAAATTAGATAGAGAGGTACTATACGTACAATTAAGTTCTTCCGTTTTAAGAGAAGAGTTAAGTTATGGGAAAACAAAAATTATAGGGATGATTAATCAAGAAATGGGAAAACAAATAATTACAAAGTTGGTACTTCGATAAAGATATTAAAAGCGAGCTAAAAATCAATTATATAGATTTTCCATTAACAAGCTAAATTATAAATTATAAAAAATGCCTTCACAAGAGTGAAGGCATTTTTTAATCTCGTAACTTATGTACTAAAACATTTCTCTACCTGAAAAATGAAAAGCACCTTCAATTGCTGCATTTTCATCACTGTCACTTCCATGAACAGCATTTTCACCTATTGAGGCTGCGTATAATTTTCTAATAGTACCTTCTGCAGCATCTGCAGGATTCGTAGCACCTATTAGGGTACGAAAATCTTCCATCGCATTGTTTTTTTCAAGAATCGCGGCAACAATAGGACCACGAGTCATGTATTCTACTAGCTCTCCATAAAATGGACGCTCACTATGCACCGCATAAAAAGCTTTTGCATCGTCTGAGGTCATTTGTGTAAGTTTCATAGCAACAATTCTAAATCCTGAAGCTGTAATTTTTTCAAGTATTGCACCAATATGTCCTTTTTCAACACTATCAGGCTTTAACATAGTAAACGTTCTGTCTGTTCTCATCTTTTTAAAATTTTTGCAAAAATATGGAAATTGAAAACAATTACAATACAAACATCAACAAATAGTTTAACAATCTTTTCTCTTTATAAATTCGAAATTAATAGTACATTTACTATAAGTTTAAATAATTTAATATGTCAAAGGAATCAAAATTTTTAACTGGAATAGTTTTAGGAGCAATTGTTGGTGCATTTGCAGGAATACTTTTAACTTCTGAATCTGGAGAAGAAACTAGAAAAAAAATAGTGAGTAAAACTTCGGATCTTAAAGAAGATTTAGATGCTAAGCTTAAAGATGTTTCAAAAAAAATTAAAAATCTAGAAAATAAAGATTTAAATGATTTTAAGGATCTATTTTACGATGTTAAAGGAAAAATAAAAGATCAATATGCGCATTTATCAGATAAGGTAGAAACCATCGAAAAAGATATTTTATCAAAATATGCAAATCTTGAAAAGGAAGCAAAAGAAAAATCAGCAACTACTAAAAACATATAAATCTTTTATGATTGATTCAGTAAAAAAATACATCGAAAATAGAATAGAACTTTTAAAACTTGAATTAATAAGCGTTTTAGCTAATGTATCTGCAAAACTTATAAGTTCATTTTTTATATCATTATTTCTTGTTGTTATATGCATGATGTTTAGTTTTTCAATAGCCTATTTTATTGGACATTATTATGAAAATACTGGATTAGGATTTGCTGCTGTTGGCGGTATATATTTTGTAGTATTTTTAATTTATATGATATTTATAAAAAAGAACATTGAAAGCAAGGTAAAGAATGCTATCATAAATGCCGCTTTTAATACTGAAAAAAAAATAATCGAGAAGCACGATGAGTAATAAAACATATGATATAAAATCTTATGAAGATTTAGAGTTAGCAAGAAAAAACCTTAGGTTTTCCATTAAAGAACAAGAACAATCTTTTAAAAACAATCCAATTATAAAGATTGCTGATTCTATTAAAAATAAAGAATCCATAAAAAGTACACTTTTCGAAAACCTTCCAGATATTAAATTTGAAACTGGAGAAAAATTAATAAGTTCTTTTCTTCTTGGCAATAAAGTAACTCGGAATTATTTTGCTGTATATCTTATAGCTAAAGAAATGATACCTTATATCTTTGAAAAAATAAAAGATATCCTAAGTTCTAAGGAAGAAAGTATTGAATCATAAAATAATTTTATAAAAATAGTGTTAATACTTTTCTAAAATAGTTCAATATTAGTACCTAAATACTAATAAATTGTATATTTGTAGCCTATGAATTCGGAAGACATTTCAATAATAAACAAGTTATTAAGTACCTCTAAAAAAATCGTCGTGATAGGTCATAAAAACCCTGATGGAGATGCTGTTGGTTCTTGTTTAGGACTTTGTAATTTTCTAAAGCAAAAAGGGCATCAAGTACAAGTAGTAATGCCCAATGATTTTCCCGATTTTTTAAAATGGATTCCTGAGGCTGCTACCATTATTAATTATGAGCAAAATTTTGAGGATACAAAAACTGCTATTCAACAAGCAGAAATCATTTTCACATTAGATTTTAATGCACTTAATCGTACTGGAAATTTAGCAACTGAGTTAGAACAAGCAACTGCTGATTTTATATTAATAGATCATCATCAACAACCCGATGATTATGCACTAGTAACCTATAGTGATGTTGCCATGTGTTCTACTTCAGAAATGGTTTTTCATTTTATGGAAAAACTAAAAGGTATCCAATTATTAAATAAAAAAATTGCAACTCAATTGTATGTGGGAATCATGACCGATACGGGTTCTTTTCGTTTTTCTACTACAACTGCTACCACGCATAGAGTGATTGCAAATTTAATAGAAGCAGGAGCTGAAAACGCTAGCATTCATCAAAATGTATATGACACTAACAGTCCAGATCGACTTAAATTATTGGGTACTGCCTTAAATAATATGGTAATACTTCCTCAATTTCGCACTGCATATATTACGATATCACAAAACGAGTTAAACAATAATAACTTTAAAAAAGGAGATACTGAAGGATTTGTTAACTATGCCTTATCGATGTCTGGCGTTATTTTTGCTATTATATTTATTGAAAATAAAAAAGAAGATATCGTAAAAATATCTTTAAGAAGTAAAGGTGATTTTTCGGTTAATGAATTTTCAAGAAACCATTATAATGGTGGAGGCCATTCCAATGCAGCTGGTGGTAGGAGTTTAAAAAAATTACCAGAAACCATTGAAGAATTTATTAGTATATTACCCCTTTATAAAAAAGAATTAAATGAGTCGTAGTATATGTATTTCTTTAGGTATCCTGTTTGCTATGCTCTCCTGTAAAAGTCCTGAGGCAAGAAGACCAATTCAAAGTAATTCAGGGTCTTTTATAACAAAATCAATAGAAAGAAATAAAGCGATTTTTGAAAAAGAAAAATTACAAATAACTCAACTATTAGATGCCAATAAAGACCAGCCTTACCATTCTTCAGAAACTGGTTTTTGGTATTATTACAATTTAAAAGATACCATACAAACTAAAATACCAGAACTTGGAGATCTTGTAACGTTTAGTTACGATATAAAAAGACTAGATGGAACTGCGGTACTTTCAAAAGACGAAATTGGCATACAAAATTGTATTGTAGATAAAACCAATCAAGAATTAATTTCTGGAATACGAGATGGACTTAAATTAATGAAACAAGGAGAAACCATTACTTTCCTATTCCCTTCCTATAAAGCTTTTGGATATTACGGAATCGACAATAAACTAGGAACTAATGTTCCTGTTCAATGCACAGTAACTTTAAATAAAATAAATCAAACAAATGAAAACTACTAGAATTATGAAAAAACTATCATTTTTAATATTAATACTTACTTTAGGTTTGGCATCTTGTCAAGAAAATAAATACCCAGATCTAGATGATGGGGTTTACGCAGAATTTAATACCAACAAAGGAGTATTTGTAGCAAAATTACATAATGAAGAAACACCGCTTACCGTTGCTAATTTCGTAGAGTTAGCAGAAGGAAAAAATGAGTTGGTAGATTCAGCATACCAAGGAAAAAAGTATTATGATGGATTAAATTTTCATAGAATCATAAAAGGCTTTATGATTCAAGGTGGAGACCCATTAGGTAATGGTTCTGGTAACCCAGGCTATACATTCCCTGATGAGTTTTCAGATAGTTTAACACATAGTAAAAAAGGAATACTTTCTATGGCCAATTCTGGACCAGGGACCAATGGGAGTCAATTTTTTATCACCTTAAAAGAAACACCTTGGCTAGATGGTAAGCACTCTGTTTTTGGAGAAATCGTAATCGGTCAAGATATCGTTGATTCTTTAGGAGTTGTTGAAACTTCAAAACCGGGAGACAAGCCAGTTGACCCTGTCATTATTAATGAACTTAAGATCATTAGAGTAGGTGATGTTTCGTTATTATCATTTAATGAAGCGATGACTGCTGCTGAAGAAAAAGTAAAAGAAGAACAAGCTGCTAGACTAGTTATTGCTGCCACAACTGCTGAAGTTTTAGCTAGTGATCTTGAAAAAGGAAAAGAGATGCCTTCTGGAATAAAAGTATATTTTAATAAGAAAGGATCTGGTGTAAAACCAGCTCAAGGCGCTAAAGTTAAAATGAACTATGCTGGATATTTAACAAATGGTACTTTATTCGATTCGAACATAGCAGAAGTTGCAAAAAAATACAACGTTTGGGATCACAGAAGAGCTGACGGTGGCGGATATACTCCAACTGAAACTGAATACAGCAAAGAGGCTCAATTGATTCCTGGTTTTAGAGAAGGGTTATTAATGATGGGTGTAGGCGATAAAATTACCTTATTAATTCCTGCTCATTTAGCATATGGTGAAAGAGGAATCCCTAATTTAATTCCTCCAGGAAGCGATTTAATTTTCAACTTAGAACTCGTAGAGGTTGTAAAATAAGAATCCTAATTTATAAAAAAAGAGGCTTTATATAAGCCTCTTTTTTTTTTACTAATATTTAAATTTATGATAAATTTAGAATCATTAATAGGGCATTAATAATTCCTTTTACTAATTCTATTTCCCGATATGGCTTTTTGTCGTGAACATTTAAAACGTGATATTTCAGGATTACGTTTTTTTAAATGCTTTTGGCTAACACCACTATTAACACGTTTACGCCAACGTTTAAAGCTAGATTCTTTAAGATTGCCTCGCATTAATTTAATGACATCTTTTTCTGTAAATCCAAACTGATAAAGAATGGCTTCAAATGGTGTGCGATCTTCCCAAGCCATCTCTATAATACGATCTAATTCTATTTCTGTTAATTGTTGCTTGTCAATCATCCCAATGTTAAATTTTTTCCCAAATTTGATCTGCATTTAAATAAAAACTACCCAATGAATTAAAGTTACATTGTTCTGGTGATATGAGAGAAAGAAAAGTTTCTTTATTTTCTCTTTTATATAAATGATAAACTTCACCAATAATAGGCTCAAATGAAAATTTTGCATTAAAAATGAGTTTGTTATATTCAAATTCTTGTATCATATTTTCATATTCAGCTTTTAATTCTAAGAATTTAGCTGTCACTTTATGATTTATTTTATTAATACTTCTATTCTTCCAAGCAACAGTATCTGTTGGAATTATTACTGGTGCACCCAAAGATGTTGCATACGGTTTAAGTGCAGCATCATATTTTTGAGTTTCTGCATTGAAAACTACATTGTCTGGTTTTTTAGGTGATGTCATTATCAATAATATACAATTAAACTAACTTTTCAAGTTGCTTCATTACCTCCTCAGCTTCAAAAGCTTTTTGATCACTCAACTTCCTATTGGTCGTAGATAAATTATAAGATTCTTTTAAAAGAATTTCATATTGAGATCTTAATTTTTCTTTTTGTGATTTTTTTTTAAATAATCCAAACATTTTTATTTTTTTTTAAAATCTCCAGAAATAGATAACTAAAGATTATTTTACAAAGATATAAAATGTTTAGCAATATACATTTTTTGTTAAACGTTTTTAAAAAAAATAATACCTAGCCAGCTATCGGATAATTTTTAAGAATTCTTTTAAGGCTATTTTTTAGATTTGAACATTTTAGAAATTGTTAACGAGTGTGCAAATGTAATTGCTCCTAAAAAAGCAAATAACAAGGGCAATAAAATAGCTTCATCTTTTAAC
>Ga0209713_10001178_pt1 | contig 15443 bp, 3 predicted proteins | sample ArcOceMetagenome_3_FD_187444 | JGI IMG/M metagenome (GOLD analysis project Ga0209713, IMG submission 187444) | Marine eukaryotic phytoplankton communities from Arctic Ocean - Arctic Ocean- Svalbard ARC20M Metagenome (SPAdes) (version 2) | ecosystem: Environmental > Aquatic > Marine > Oceanic... | reverse complement strand
CGCAGCGCCGCGTTGGCCTCGTCGGCGGCGTCGCACCAGCCGCGGAAGGCGAAGCGCGCGCGCCGGTGGAGCAGCGCGAGGCAGGTGCGCCGCAGGAGGGCCAGCGTGCGCGCCGTCGCCGCGCGGTGCTCGCCCCACGCCGCCAGCGCGCGCCGCTGCTTCTGGTGGAGCAGCGACAGCACCGCGCGCCGCGCCAGCCGCAGCCGCGCCCCGAGCACGCGCGCCGTGTCGCGCCACGTCGCGAGCAGCGCCGCCGCCTCGCGCAGCCGCAGCCGCGCCGCGCCGTTGCGCAGCAGCCGCAGACGGTGCGAGCCCTCGTCCGCCGCCGCCGCCCACGCCGTGAAGGCGCGCACCTCCTGGCCGCGCGTGATGCGCGACACGGCGCGCAGCACGATGCGCAGCGCCCGCGCGCGCTCGTCGCACCAGCCGAGCCACGTGCGCAGCGCGCGCGCGACCGACGCGGAGCAGAGGCGGCGCGCCGCCAGGATCGCGAGGACCCGCGTCGCCGTCGCCTCGCCCCACGCGCACCACGCGCGCCGCAGCTGCGCGCCGCGCGGCGAAAACCGGCGCAGCCGCGCCCACGCCACCGCCGCCTCCGCCCACGACTCCCACGCGCGGCCGAGATCGGCACACACGAGGCGCATCACGGCGCGCTGCAAGAGCAGCAGCGTCTCGCCGCGCTCCGCCGCCGCCGCGCGCCACCGCGCCAGATACCGCAACCGGCCGCCCCGCAGCGCATCGGCGACGCGCCGTCGCCGCGTGTCGACCGCCGCCCTCTCGGCCGCCTCGCCGCGCCACGTCGCCAGCGCCCTGGCCACCGCCGAGCCGGTCAGGAAGGCGACGCTCCGCCGCAGGATCGCGAGCGTGCGGATGCGCGCGGCCGCGCGCTCCGCCCACGCACGGAGGGCCCGCTTGCGGCTGCTGCCGACGCCGAGGCCGAACAGCCACGCCCGCCGCGCCCTGCGCGCCGCCGTCTCGCTCCGCCACGACGCCAGCGCGCGCGCCGTCGCGTCGCCGACGAGCCTCGTGCACGCGCCGCGCAGCCGCCGCAGCCGCTCGGCGCGCGCGTGCGCCTCCCTGCGCCAGAAGACGAGGGCGAGCGTCTTCTCGAGCTGCACGGCGCGCGCCAGCCGCGCCTGCCGCGCCGCACGGTCGGCGGCGGCGTCTCGGAGCGAGCGCAGCGCGCGCCGCCGATGCGACGACGCGCCGTCGCCAAGCAGCGCGCGCGTCGCCTTGACCTGGGCCGTGATGGCCGACCAGTGGCCGAGCGCTCCGACGGCGCCCTGGTTGAGCGCGCGGCGCGCCATCCGCCGGCAGCGCTGCGTCGCCGCCGTCTGCGCGCGCCACGAGCCGAGCGCGCGCACGGCGCCCGCGCACAGGATCCGCCGGCAGACGGCGCGCGCCTGCCGCCACCGCCGCCCCAGCGCGCGCCACGCGCACAGCGCGCGCGCCGCGCCCGCCTTGAAGACGCGCGCGCCCTGCTGGCGGCGCTTGCGGTAGAGCGCCGCCGCGGGCGCCCACGTGCGCCACGCCGCGCCGAGGCCCGCGCCCCGCCGCAGCTGCGCGCCGCGCCGCGCCAGCCGCAGGCTCTCGCCGCCGCCCGCGCCGCGCCACGTCCGCCACGCGGCGCCCAGCACGCGGCCGCGCGGCGCCGCGCGCGCCAGCAGCCGCAGCTCGCGGCCGCGCTCCTCGGCGCCCTCCCGCCACGCGCCGAGGGCGCGCACGACATTCTGCCGCAGCATCCGCCGCGCCATCCGCCGCGCCGGCCGCGCCGCCGCGCACACGGCGCGCCACGAGCGCAGCGCGCGCGGCAGCGTGCTGCCCGAGAGCGACGCGGCGGCGCCTCGCATCTTGCGGAGGAGCCGCGCGCGCGAGGAGGCGGCGGCGACCCACGTCGTGAGCGCGAGCCGCTCGCGCCGCCGCATCAGCGCGCCGAGGCCGCGCCGCACCGCGCGCCGCCACGACGCACCCGCGACGAGCGACGCGAACGCGCCGCGCAGCCTCGCCACCATCACGCCGCGCCGGTGGCGCCGCGCCACGTCGGCCGACGACTGCGCCGCCTCGGCGGCGCACCGCAGCTCACGGAAGGCGCCGAGGACGTCGATCCGCATCGCGCGCCGCCACCGCTCCGCCGCGCGCCGCACGGCCTCTCGCGCCTCGCGCGCCTCGGCCGCCGCGCCGCGCCACGCCGCGTGCGCGCGCGCCACGCCGAGCGAGCGCAGCCGCCGCACGGCGCGCGCGGCGAGGCGGCGCCGCTGCGCGTTGTGCGTGAGCGCGGCAAAGGGGCCGCGCAGCAGCGCGCCGCGGCGCCTCGCGCCGGCGCCGCCGATGGCGACGGCGAGGCGCGCGGCGCGCCACCACGTGAGCAGCGCCTCGCGCAGGCTGCGCCCGCAGACGGCAGCACGCGCCGCCTCGACGGGCGACGACCACCGCGCGCGCCGCCGCGCCGCGTCCGCCGCGCGTCGCATCACGCCGCGCCAGCCGCGCAGCGCCCGCCGCCGCGCGCCGCCGCGCAGCGTGCTCACAATCGACCGCAGCCGCGTCGTCGCCGCCGCGCGGTCCTCCGCCACGCCGCGCCACGCCCTCAGCGCGCGCGCCTCGCCGCCGCGCCGCAGCGACGCCAGCGCACGCCCCAGCATCGACGTCTGCCGCCGCGCCTCCTCGGCCGCCTCCGCCCAGCTGCGCACGGCGCGGGCGGCGCGCTGGCCGCGGAGCAGCAGCATCGCGCGCCTCATCGTGCGCCATGCCGCCGCGAGGTGGCGCAGCTGCCGCCAGCAGCGGCCGACGCCCGCGTGGCGCCAGTGCAGCGCCGCCGCCTTCACCGCGGCGCGCTCGGCGCCCAGCTGCCGCCACTCGCGCGTCGCGTCGGCCAGCGCGTGCCGGCGGAAGAGCGCGACGCTCAGCGTGCGCAGCTGCGCCTCGAGGGCCCTCGCGCGCGCGCGCGGCGCCCAGACGCGCAGCGCGCGCCGCTCGGCCCGCCCCGCCGGCGCGAGGTGGAGCAGCGCCGCCGCCGCGGAGTGCTCGGTGACGAAGCGGCGCCAGCGGCGCAGCGCGACCGACGCGGACGAGGCGATGGCGTGCTGGTCGCACCGGCGGCGCAGCAGCGACACGACGCCTCGCTGCCTGGTGCGCGCGGCGGCGGCGCGCACCGCCGCCTGCAGCCGACCGAGCGCCGTCTGCAGCGCGAAGCCGTCGGAGGTCATGCGGCGCCGCTTGCGGTACCTCGCCCAGCCGTGCCACGCCGCCGCCGCGCGGCGCATGTCGAGGGGCAGCCGCCGCAGCAGCGCGCCGCGCACGACGCGCAGCATCGCGCCCGCGTGCCGCCAGCCGTTGAGGGCGCGCCACAGCCCGCCGTGCCGCGCGCGCGCCACCGCCGTCGCCACGCGCCGCATCGCGACGCACCAGCGCGCGAGCGCCGCAACGGCGCGCGACAGCAGCGCCGCGCGCCCGAGCGACGAGCCGCGCCGCGCCGCCGCCAGCCGCGCCGCCAGCCCGCCGCGCGCCGCGTGCCACCGCGCGAGCGCGCCGCGCTTGCCGCCCAGCCGCGCGCGCGCGAGCACCGCCAGCGCGGCACGGCGCAGCGCGCGCATCTCGAGCCACGCCGCGAGCGCCGCCTCCTCGCGCCGCCGCGCCGCGCGCCGCGCCATCGCGACGCCGCGCGACGTCACCGCCCACGCGTCCCACGCGCGCGCCAGCGGCGACGTGGCGCGCGCCGTCGCGGCCGTGGCATCGGCCGCGACCAGCAGCTGCCGCGCGTAGCCGGTGGCGTGCGCCCACGAGCGCAGCGCGCGCGCGAGGTGCGACGCGCGCAGCGCCGCCGCCGCGCCGCGCACGAGCGCCGTCAGTCGGAGGCCCTCCGCGGCCGCGTCGCGCCAGCTGCGGTAGCAGCGGCCGCGCGCCTGCGAGCGCCAGCCGCCGAGGGCGCGCACGATCCGGCCGCGCGCGTCGGCGCGTGCCTCGGCCAGCTGCTGCCACGTGCGCAGCGCGCGCGCCGAGGCGACGCCGCGGAAGAGGGCGACGGCGCGCCGCAGCCGCGAGAGCAGCACCCACCGCCGCGCCGCGTGCGTGCGCCACAAACGGAACGCGGCGATGTCCCACCGGCGCAGCATCCGCGCCGCCGCCTCGGTCGCCGCCGCGCGCAGCGCCGCGCGCCGCGCCGCCTCGGCCCGCAGCGTCGCGAGCGCCGGCGCGGTGGCGGCGCCGCGGAAGCGCACCGCGCCGCGCAGCAGCAGCGTCGCCGCCTCGCGCGCCTCGCTCGCTGTGTCGCGCCACGCGCGCAGCCCTCGCGCCGCCTCGACGTGGGTCAGCCACAGCACCGACCGCCGCAGCCGCGCCAGCGCCCCCGCGCGCTCGTCGCGCCAGCCCAGCCACGTGCGCAGCGCGCGCGCCTGCCCACGCAGCACCGCCGCCGCAACGACGCGCGTCAGCCTCGATCGCGTCGCCGCCGCCTCGGCCGCCGCGCCGCCCAGCTGCGTCATGGCCCTCGCGAGGCTCGACGAGCGCAGACGCATCGCCGCGCGCCGCAGGAGCCGCCACGCCGCCGCCGCCTCGCCCCACGCGCACCACGCGCGCCGCAGCTGCGCGCCGCGCGGCGAGCAGCGGCGCAGCCGCGCCCACGCCTCCGCCGCCTCCGCCCACGACTCCCACGCGCGGCCGAGATCGCGACCCACCAGACGCGCCGCCGCACGCCGCGCCGGCAGCAGCAGCGCGCTCCGCTCCGCCGCCGCCGCGCGCCACCGCACCAGATACCGCAACCGGCCGCCCCGCAGCGCATCGGCGACGCGCCGCCGCCGCGTGTCGGCCGCCGCCCTCTCGGCCGCCTCGCCGCGCCACGTCGCCAGCGCCCTGGCCACCGCCGAGTCGGTCAGGAAGGCGACGCTCCGCCGCATCGCGTCGAGGCGCCACCGCAGCGCGCGAGCCGTCTCCACCCACGCACCCAGCGCCGCCGCCTCGCCGCGCCGCCGCATCCGCGCCACCGCCGCGCGCGCCGTCTGCCTCCGCTCGCGCGCCTCGTCGCACGCGTCGACGAGTGTGCGCCAGCCGCGCGCCAGCGCCGCCGAGCGAAGCGTCAGGAGCGCGCGCGTGACGGCGGCGCGTCGGCCGCTCGCCCTCTGGGTGGTGTGCGCCCAGAAGCGGAGCGCGGGCGCGGCGTGGCGGTGGAGCAGCGCCGCGACGACGCGCCGCGCCAGCCGCCGCTTCCGCGCGCCCTCGTTGGCGACGCGCCGCCACCACTCGCACGCCTTGGCGACGCCCGGCTGGCGCAGCCTCGCCAGCGCGGCGGCGCCGGGCGGCGCGGGGCGGCGCCTCGCGCGGCGCGCCACCAGCTTCCAAGAGACGACGGCGCCGGTGAGGGCGCCGCGCAGCGAGCGCGCCAGCAGCGCGCGCAGCTTGCGGACGCGCGAGGCGGCGTGCGCCCAGCCGCGGATCGCCTCCACCTCGGCCGCGCGGCGGTAGCGCTGCACCGCGGCGCGCATCAGGCGCAGCCGCCGCCGCCGCGCCCCGGCCAGCTCGCGCCAGCACCGCACGGCCCACGTCAGCTCGCGGCAGAGCGCGCGCCGCAGCAGGCACCGCGCGCCGCCCCGCAGCGCCGCGCCGTCGCACCAGCTGCGCATCGCCGCCGCGGCGCGCGCGTGCACGAGCCTCGCCAGCGCGCGCCGCCCCACGCCCGCCAGCCGGCGCGCCTCGGCCGCGCCGTCCGCCCACGAGTTGAGCGCGCGGCAAGTGCGGCCGTGGCGGAGGCGCGACACGACGACGAGCATCGCGTGGCGGCGCGCCGCCGCCGCCGCCGCCGCGTCGCCCCACCCGTTGAAGGCGCGGCGGAGGCCGCGGTGCGCGCTGCTGAAGAGGCCGCGCCGCAGCTTGGCGCGCGTCGCGCGGCACGCCGCCCCGTGCGCGACGAGGCCGTTGAAGGCGCGCAGCACCGCGACGGCCGCCCACCGCCGCACGTGCGTGCCGCCCACGTGCCGGCGTCGCCGCGCCGCCGCGTCGCGCGCGCGCCACCAGCGGAAGCTCGCGGCGAAGCGCGCGGCGCACACGCGCCGCCACACGCGCACGGCGGCCGTGAGGAGGTGCTGGGCGTGGCGGCGCCACCGGCGCAGCGCCGCGAGCCGCGTGCGCGGCCGCATCAGACGCACCACGGCGGCGGCGCACGCGCGCAGCCGCGCGCGCCGCGCGGCGAGCGTGCGCCACGCGCGGAAGGCGGCGTGGCGCTGGTGGCGGCGCGACGAGCCGCGCAGCCGCGAGGCGTGCCGCGCGTGCGGCGCGGAGGCGCGCAGCGCGCCGAGCGCACGGCGGCGCGCGAGGCGGTCGGCGTGCGCCGTCGCCACCTCGGCGCGTCTGCTGGCCTCGTCGAGGGCGTGCTCGCACCACGCCGCCAGCAGCCGCTGCACACGCCGCGCCTGCGCCGGCTGCAGCCGCAGCGGCATCCCCGCACCGCGCGGCAGGTGGTATGTGAGCGGCGGGTGATGTTGTTGTTGTTGTTGTTGGTGGTGGTGTTGGTGGTGGTGGGTGTGCGGCGGCAGGGGCGGCGCGCGGTGGCACGACGTGGGGCGGTAGTAGGTGCTGGCGGCGGTGCTGGGCGCCACGCGCTCGGCGCTGCCGCAGCAGTACGCCGGGCGCGACGCCGACAGGGAGCCGCCGCCCGCGCGTGGCGGCTGCGGCTGCGGCTGCGGCGGCACGAGCGGCGGCGGCGGCGGCGTGGCGGGGCAGCTCGGGTAGCCGACAACGTGGCCGCCGTGCAGCTGTGGGGGCGGTGTCGGGCACGCGGCCGACTGCGACGGCCAGCCGCCCGCCGTCGGCGCGCTCGGCAGCTCGCGCGGAAACAGCGGGCGAGCAGGGCTGCGGCGTGTTGCGCTCGTGGGCGGCGGCTGCAGCTGCGACTGTGGCGGCAGCGGGCTGCCATGCGCAGAGTACTCGAAGCGCTGCGCGCCCTCCTCCACGAGCGCGGCGCGGACCGACGCGCCGAGCGAGCTGGCCCGCTGCTGCTCCTGCGCCTGCTGCCGCTGCAGCGTCTCGTAGAGGTCGTGCAGCACCTTGTCGCTGCGCTCGGGCGAGCGCGGCTGCTGATCAAAGCTTTTGGCGATCGGCAGCGTGACCGCGGTGCTCTGCTCGCTCATCCAGTCGTGGATGGCGTCGTCCAACCGCCAGCTATCCTCGCGCACAAACGGCACGGGCGGCTTGGGCTCCTCGCCCATCGTCGTGGAGTACCAGTGCGTGGCCGCGCCCGACAGCGCCGCGCGCTCGGCGGCAAAGCCACGCCAGGTGTGCAGGGCCTTGGCGGTCTCCGCGAGGCCGGAGGAGTCGCCGGTCGCGTCCTCCTCGTCCATTGTGTTCGTCAACTAGCTCCAGCGGTAGTCAATGCAGCAGGTCGGCTCAAAGATACAGGAGTCGTCAAAGTTGCCCCTGAGAAGGGGGCAGAATCACGTAGCACCACGACGCTCATACAAGCTGCGGCTTTACAGCTGCTAGTCTCTAGTGCAGTCCAGAGTGCATGTTTCCGGCTGTTTGTCAGACGAGGAGCTTTGCTGTATCTACAATGTTTACCACTTCGGTTTAACGGTTTAACGCTTAGCTTACCTCAACTACACACCTCGGCTCCGTTACACGAGATTTTGACTGCATCATCTTTGGCATACGAGTCTTTCGGTCCAATTACCAAAATACTCGGTCTATTGTTCGCTCGCACTGTCGCTGTCGTGGTGGCGCTGGTCCTCGTCGTTGCGATGGGCCCAGTCGCGAGACGCAGCCGCGCATCGCCAGACCCTGGCGAGAGCCCGTCGCCCACCACCACGGCCGGCGCCGGCAGCAGCAGCACGGCCGCGCTTCCTGGGCCGCCACGCGACGTGCAGGCCCTCAAGGTGGGCACGCGCCACATCGAGCTGTCCTGGGAGGCGCCAGGTGGCGGTTTGGTGGTCGGCTACCGAATATCTGGTCGTGTTGGTGGCGACGGCGACTTCAAGACGCTCATCAAAGACACTGGCGAGACCGCATGCAGAGCGCGCGTGCCCGTTAGCCCGGCGAGCTGGTGGGAGCTGCGGGTTGCGGCGATCTCAGCCGGCGGCGTCGGGCCCGATAGCAAGCTCACACAGCCCATGATGACAAAGAGCAAGGGAGAGGGCGGCGGCGGCGGCGGCGGCGAGGGCGGTGCCGACGGCGGCGAACGAAAGTCGGGGCGGCGCGGCGGCCGGCACAAGCGCGGCGGAGGTGGCACGGCCGCCGCGTCGCCGGAGCTCGACCGGAGGAGACGGAGGTCGATATCCTCAGAAGAGGAGCTCGAGCCGCTCTCAGACGACGACGGCAAGCAGGCGGTGTCGGACGAGGTGGCGAAGTCCGAGGCTGAGTACGCGCGGGTCAAGCTGGAGATGCACCGTTGGGATCGCGAGTTTGTCCAGAAGAACGGCCGCCAGCCGACCGAGCAGGAGCAGGCGACGTCGCCCCGCTACAGGCGGGCGGCCGCCACGTATGCCCGGCTGCGTGGCGAACGGCAGGTGGCCGACGAGGCGAAGCGCGCCAACGAGGCGTGGCAGGAAGGCCTGGCGGCCAACGGCGTGACGCTGCAGGAGCGCGTGTGGGAGGTCGAGGCGGCGATCACGCAGTGGGAGTTCCGCTTCTTCCGCGCCAACGGGCGCAAGCCCACGTTCCTCGAGCGTGTCAGCGACGAGCCGCACGCGCAGCGGCAGGAGCAGCTGCTGCAGCTGAAGCGCGAGGAGACGGAGCTGAAGCGCGTGCTCGACACGGTCAGCTCGCACGCGCTGCGCGACGGGCTGCTCGACGCGACGACCGACGCGCTGCAGCGCGCGCTCGGCCTGTTCGTGGGCAGCGAGACGGGCGGCTGCGGCACGCTCGGCCTCGACGAGTTCAGCAAGGTGGTGAGCTCCGAGCTGCCGCGGCTGATGGGGCAGGGGAGCGGCCTCGCGCGCAGCTTCGCGGCGGAGCAACTCGAGCGGACCTTCCTCAAGGCCGACCTCAACGGCGACGGCCGCATCGACTTCAACGAGTTTTACGTGTGGCTGTCGGGCGGCTCCAAGGAGCAGGACGGCTGGGCGGCCGGCGGCGGCGGCGGCGGCTGGGCGGAGAGCACGCGCGGCGAGGAGGAGGAGGAGGGGCGCGAGGAGTACAACAACCGGCTGCTGAAGGCGGCCGACAACTGGCTCACCAAGAAGAGCCGGCGCAAGTCGAGCGCGCAGGAGGCGGGCGCGGCCGACGTGGACGACGTCGACGCCAAGGCGGTGGTGCGCAAGCGGCGCGAGGCGCGGCGCCGCGCGGAGCAGAGGCACTCGGCCAAGGTGGCGGAGGAGCTGACGACGGGCGAGGCGGGGGCGCAGCTGCAGGCCGCGCTCGACGACCTCGAGGCGCGGGGGCAGCTCGAGTCGCGCGCGATCACCGACCACATCGGCGCCCTCTCGCCGCGCGCGCTGCGGGCCGCGTGGCGGCAGTTCTCGGGCGGCGCTGCCGACGCGCGCGGTGTGAGCACGCTCAACTTTGACGAGTTCAGCGCGCTGTGCACGCGCCTCGCCGCGGCGCAGCTGGGGCGCGGCGCGGCGCCACTCTCGACGCTTGAGCTGGTCGGCCTTTTTGCGCAGGCAAACCTCGACGGCGATGGGGCGATCGACTTCAACGAGTGGTGCGCCTCGCTGCCGCACCTCGACGAGCTGCTCGCCGCCAGGAGGCAGGCAGCGCACGAGAACGCCGCCGGCGTCACGCCAGGGTCGGCGCAGGCCGCCGCCGGTGCTGGCGCGGAGCAGGCGGGCGCAGTTGAGGGTGGGGGTAGAGCCGCGCTGACGCCACTGAAGCTCAGCAAAAAGCCAGAGGTACTATCCAGCACCTAGTAGCCTTTTCATATCATTGTGAGTTGCTTATTGTGTGCTGCGCCCAGTCACAGCTGATTTCCGTACACGAAACGTCTTGGCGTCGCGTCGGGAGGACTCGCAGTCGACTTTTCCTTGAGGCGGCGCGCCCACGCGCTCTGCTGGCGTGGATTGGGGTCTTGCTATCACCCATATCACGCTCGTGATACACGTGCTGCGTCGGCCACTCCGGAGCTCCAAGCTAAGAACGTGTTAGGTGGTTATCACCCCTCCCAGCCGCTTCAAGCGCGGGGAGGAAGGTATTGTAGCTACTCTCTACCACGAGAGCGCGTACCGCGTGTGCCAAGCAACGCGCCCGCCGCCTGGTTAGATGACAGACGTTCGGTTCATCGTCGACATGGCCGGCGTGCCAGTCAACACCGCCCCGTACGTGGGGGGCTGTCTGCTCCCAGCAGGGGGGGCCTGCATCGGCCCCCTGCTGGGACCGACGGGCGTGCAGATGTCGTCCATGGGTGCGCTGTGGCCGCCACACCAGGACCCAGTGGCCGCACGCCGCCATCACGAGCTGCCAGCGCACATCACCCACCCCTGCTGTTTCTGTTGCAGGTGGCACGCTGTGGAATGTGACCGTGTCCCTCCCTGATGGCGAGTACAAGTACAAGTTCCGCAATGGCTACAGCACGGATTGGGATGACGTGGCGGCTCCCTGGGAGGACCACAGCGTGCCACCGACGCCCTTTAACTCAACGGAGCTCGCCACAGGCGGCTGCGCCTTTGGCAACCACAGTGATCGGCACCTGGTGGTGCCTCCGCTCTACGGTGACAACGTCTACGGCCCCTTCTGCTGGGGCACGTGCTTTGCCTGCTCGTCTCCAAGCCACCCCGTATTCCCTCCGCCCCCACCTGCCGTGGCGGCCCCCGGCTGGTTTCCCTCCAACGAGACCCAGACCTGCGACTACACGTGCGCGGAGGTCAACCTCAATTGCACCAGCATCGCACAAGCCGCACACAGCGACGAGACGGACACGTGCGAGGAGGTGGAGGCGCTCATTGAGAGCTGCTGTCGCCGGCCAGCTGGCACCTGTGCCGCAGAAGACACAACCCCCCACTTCAACACGGGCATCAACGATCACTTCCACCCCGGATGGAACACTGCCTTCAATTCGTGGTCGGTCCTCGACGCGTCGGGCACCTTCGATGTGACGTCCGTGCCGGCGCAATTCGAGTGCAGCTACCCGAATTCGCCAACTTGGCCCCACAAACGCAGGCTATGCTACTGCCACTACCCGACGGAATACGTGAACTACCATTGCCTGTCGTCAGCCGGACCGAGCATCATCACCTCCTCGGGCGTGTTCTACGGCACCTCGCCTCGTTGGACGACGTCGGATGTCTATTATACCCACCCCGCCGACGGTGAAACCGGCATCTTCGACATCAACCTCGACATGCTGTCCACGGGAGGGTCGGTGTCGTGCGCGCGCTTCACGGGCACGTACCTTCACGCAGGCCCGGGCAGTGGTTTATCACAAATGGACGGCTGCGAAGTCTCGCTCTTTCATCTCAGCGACGACTACCCGAATGGCACGCTGATACAGGCGAGCGTCGTGAATCACAACGGGCAACCCAACGTGAGCACCGTCAGCTTCGACCATGACATACCAGCTGGAGTGCGTGCGCTCCGTTTCCATATCACGCCGAGGACCAACTCCAATTCTGACTGGTGCCAGCTAGTGAAGCCCTGTCTGCACTCGTGCTCGCCATCTGACGACCACACGTTCTCGTACACCGGAAGCAGCCAAATTTACGAGACCGGTGGAGCTACAAGCTTCAACGTGTCGCTCTGGGGCGCGGGTGGCGGCAGGGGCGCGATGGGCGGGAGCCAGCAGCAGGGTGGACCAGGTGGCTATACCTCAGCGATCATACACGTGCCAGATGGCACGAGCACGCTCGAGGTGATCGTCGGTGGGGCAGGCGAGCGAGGCACGGCGGGCCAGGAGACGTCCAACGCCTTCGGCGGCGGCGGCTCCGCGAATCAGGAATCAGCTCAAAATGGTGGTGGTGGCGGCGGCGGCCGGTCGGCACTTCGTTTGCCCTCGGGAGAGGAGCAGATCACTGCAGGCGGCGGCGGCGGCGGCGGCTATTGCACTTCCTGCATCGGCAGTATGCGTGGGGGCGCGGGCGGAGGCCTGGTGGGTGGCGACGGCGGGGACTCAGACGACGGGACGGGCATCGCCGGCCTGGGTGGGAGGACGACGCTCAGTGCGGGTCCAACCGCAGGCTGGCCGGGTCTATACGACGACGCGCTGTGCAGGGACACCTGCGCGTACCCAGCGGACGGGTACTGCGACGACGGCGGAGCAGGCAGCGAGTTCAGCGTGTGCATTCACGGCACGGACTGCACCGATTGCGGGTCGCGCTCGCAGCCAGCCTGGCTGTCCGTCAACGCGGGTGGGCGAGGCGGGCAAGGTGCGAAACGAATTGGAGATAATGGCACGCAGTTCACGGGCGGCAATGCCGGCGTTGCCGGCGATGGCTGCATAGTGCAAGCAGGCTACAACGGCTGCACGGGATGGGGCGCAGGTGGTGGCGGCGGCGGCTACTATGGCGGAGGGGCAGGGGGTGCCAAACAGGAATTCCATGGAGGTGGTGGAGGCGGTTCGGGCTATGCCGCGCTGGGCTCCACAAAGGTGGACATGCGAAATGGCACCATGCTACCGGAGGGACCCGGGACCTACCCGAGTGCAGGGACGGAGGAGTCAAACGGGCTGGTGATCATTCGCCGGTATACTGCACCTCCGCCGCCGCCACCGAGACCGCCAGTAAATCCGCCTCCGCCAAGGGCCCCGTGGCACCACGACTGTTACCCGAACGTGACTCTCGATAAGGGCATCCAGCTCCACTACCGCACGCGCTGCGGCTTTACCCGCCTGGTGAGGATCAATATCAACGGGGAGCATGCGTGCGGTGTTCGGGGTGATGAGGCCATGTCGCAGCTGTTGACCTACTGCGACGAGATGTGCCGAATACCGTACCCGCCGATTGCGCGCAAAACGATCAATTATCGCGCAACGGGTATGCTCACACCTCGAACATTGCACACGTACGAGCCAGAAGACCGCGGGCCCTCGAACTCTGGCGGCATGTCGTGCACTCCGTTCACTGCCCCTCCCCCCCCCGCCACCCATCCCTCATTTCCTCCGCTCGCTCGTGCACTTTGATCGCGTGCGCTGCGCGGCCGTTGCCTGGCAGGCTTAGATGCAGTCTTCGAAATCCGATGTCTGGGCAAAGCCACCTCACGTAATCTCGTGGACGTGTGGTCGCACGACGAGCTGTGAGCCACCAGACGGTGGTTTACTCTCGCGGGATCCGGAGGTCCGCACAGAACAGTACATGCACATGCATGCACATGCAGCGCGCGCGCACACACATTTTAATACTTTAGCGAGTGCAAGTGGGGGCTTTTCACAGAATCGATCAGAGAGCGAGCGAATTTTGCGATATTGTGTCGTAAAAGTCTTTTGTCACACAACGTCTACTCCCTCAAGAGAATGCGAGCATGTACCCTCTCCTGTGACGCCCTGTCCCGGCTCACGCACGCACCCTTCCGCCCCTCTCCCTCAGTGTCCTGATCCCGCAGATGGAGTGTCTCTGGCGACGAGCGGTCGGATCAGCTGCGAAGCGCGGCGAGCACGTCCGTCCAGACGGCCTCGGCCGACTTGTTGCCTTCGATCTTCTTGAGGATGGGCGCAAACGCCGCCTCGACGGCGTCCTTGTTCGCACCAAACGTCAGGAGCCGCTTCTTGAGCGCCTCCTCGGTGTCGTCACCGCGCTGGGTCAGCCGCGCCAGCACCTCCTCCTTGTCGTCGCCCGACGGCGGGTTGAACGTGAGGTGGTAGATGGTGCCGGTCTCGGGGTCGAGCCTGCGCCCCGTGACACGCTCGAGCAGCACCTCGTCGGGCACCTCGAGCACGACCACCTTGGACGGCACGAGGAAGCCCTCCTCCATCAGCGCCGCCTGGCCGGCGGTGCGCGGGAAGCCGTCGAGCAGCCAGCCCTTGGTCATCGCGTCGGGCTGCGTGAGCCGCTGCTTGACGAGGTCGAAGATCATCGTGTCAGGCACGAGCTCGCCCGCCTCCATCAGCTCCTTGGCCTTCTGGCCGACCTCGTTGTCCGGGTCCTCCGTCGCCGCGCGCAGCATGTCGCCCGTCGAGACGTGCAGGAGGCCGAGGGCCGCCGAGATCTTCTCGCACTGCGTCCCCTTGCCCGACGCGGGCGCGCCGACGATGATCACGTTGGTCACGCTCGGCACGGCGCACAGCGACGCCTTGAGCACGCCGTCGGCCACGTGGTCCGCCGCGCCCGTCGCGCCGCCCTTCCACGTCGCCGGCTCGACCGGCGCGCTCGCCTCCTCGTCGGCGTCCTCGGCGGCGGGCGGCGCCGTGTACGCGCCCTTGACCATCGCGCCCGACGGGAAGACGTACGCGCCCGCGCCGCTCGGCCGCCCCTTGGGGTCGAAGGCGCCGTAGAAGGCCGAGCCGTCCGTGCCGCCCACCTTGGCCGCCTTGAGCACGCCGTTTTGCCACGTGCCCTCGGTGACGGCGCCGGTAGCCACCGCCTTATACCGGCCGGCACCGTGCTTGGTTCCCGCAAACCACGCGCCGGTGTACGCGTCGCCGTTGGTGTACGTGTACGTGCCGCGCCCGTGCCGCTTGTTGAACTTCCAGTCGCCCTCGTACACCGAGCCGTCCGCCGCGAGGCCGCGCCCGACGCCGTGCCGCTTGCCGCCCTTCCAGGCGCCGACGTAGGTGCCGCCCGCCTTCAGGTAGAGCGCGCCGAGGCCATCGCGCGCGCCCGCCATGAAGGAGCCGACGTACATGTCGCCCGTCGGGCCGAGGAAGACGCCGTACCCCTGCCGCGGCTGCAGCTCGCCGTCGAAGCTCAGCTCGACGTGCTCGGGCGCGGGCGCACGGCCGCCGGCGTAGAGGCCGATCGTGATGATCCGCTTGACGTCGAGCTTGTCGAAGCCCAGCTCGCCCGCGAGGGTCGCCTGCCACTCCTCGTCGTTGACGTCGGGCGGCTCCTCGGCCTCGGGGTCGGCCGCCACCTTGAGCGCCGTCTGCACCCTGGCCCAGCAGCCCAGCTCCTTGGCGTCGGGGTATCCGAGCGCCGCCAGCGACTCCGCCGTCATGCTGGCGCCGACGTAGGCGACGATCGCCTCGGCGCATGCGAGTGGGGCGCCGCCCTTGAGCGCCGCCGCGAGCAGCGACAGCCCGTCGCTGTTGTGGAGCCCGAGCTCCGCCGGCTCGCACGCCGCGAGCGCCGCCTTGAGCATCGCCGCGTCGTTCCTGCCGAGCGCCTGCCAGACCCTCGACTTCTTGACCTCGACGGCCTCCTGGGCCGCGGTCATCGCCTTCTTCTTCTCATTCGCCTCCTGGATCTTCGCCGCCGCCGCGTCTTGTGCCTCTGCCTCCGACGACATCGTGCGCTCTTGGTGTAACAGTGGCAAAATTTTCTACAGTGGGGTTCCTAGATAGATAGATAGATAGTGGTCCCAGGTGGGTGGGTTCCTCCCCGAGAATGTGTAGCGTACTAGTGTAGCCCCAGTCGTGATACCATAAATCTATCTACTATCTG
>Ga0209713_10001177_pt1 | contig 15444 bp, 11 predicted proteins | sample ArcOceMetagenome_3_FD_187444 | JGI IMG/M metagenome (GOLD analysis project Ga0209713, IMG submission 187444) | Marine eukaryotic phytoplankton communities from Arctic Ocean - Arctic Ocean- Svalbard ARC20M Metagenome (SPAdes) (version 2) | ecosystem: Environmental > Aquatic > Marine > Oceanic... | reverse complement strand
CTTTTATCTAATTAAATAAAATAAAAGTTTTTATACTTCTAATTAAATAAACTTTTATCTAATTAAATAAAATAAAAGTTTTTATACTTCTAAATAAATAAACTTTCATTTGATCATTTCAAAATGAATGTTTCTTTTCTTTTTTAAAAATAAATTTGAATTAACCCAATCTTAAGTAGATTAATCTTTAATAAAAAAAAAAATTAATCTATGCGAGCGTTAGCGAGCATACAGAGAGGAAGCTGAAAAAGCGAAGTTAAGGCTAAGATAATAGAAAAAGCAAGGAAAAGTTGAAAACAAGCTAAGATACTAGAAAAAGCCAAAAAGAAGCAAAAAGCTAAAAAGAAGCAAAGATCTAAGTAGAATAGAGCTAGAGACAACGAACCCTAGGTCAGGCCATAATGGTGGGAAAGAAGCTTCCTCCCTTATCTTACTGAACCAATGCTGATAGTCTTCTATTCATTATCTATCCTTTATGTTCTCATCTTCTTTTTAGTCTTTTAGCTTGCTTCCCTGCTTTTTCTAATATCTTAGCTTGTTCCCTTGCTTTTTCTATTATCTTAGCTTGTTTCCCTGCTTTTTCTAATATCTTAGCTTGTTTCCCTGCTTTTTCTAATATCTTAGCTCGTTTTCTTGCTTTTTCTATTATCTTAGCTTGTTTCTTCGCTTTTTCTATTAAATGAACATTTTTATTTTTAAAAAAGAAATAATTTGTAATATCTTATCTTTAAAGACAGGATAAACAATTTTAAGAAAAGTTTATTTATTTAGAAGTATAAAATCTTTAATTTATCTTTAAAAATAAAAACTTATTTATTTAAAGAACAAAATCTTTAATTTATCTAAAAGGATAAAACTTATTTATTTAAAGAACAAAATCTTTAATTTATCTAAAAAGATAAAACTTATTTATCTAAAGAACAAAATCTTTAATTTATCTAAAAGGATAAAACTTATTTATCTAAAGAACAAAATCTTTAATTTATTTAAACAAAGACTTGATTTGATAAAAAGAATAAAAGTCCAACTTGTTTATTCGAGTCAAAATCTGTCTAACTAAGAAAATGAAAATGTCAAAGAATTCAATCGAAAACAAAAGTTCTTTATTGTGAGAATGAAAAAGATGAAAATCATACAAGAACATCCATCTCAAAAACCTTTTCTTGAGTATAAAAGAAAGCCTTAGGACGATTAGATTCTTACAAAGGTCATTTCCTACCTGAAACCTTCTTGAACCCTTAGAATCTCTTCTTTTCTATGTAATTTAAAAGTTTCCGGTTTAATCTAAATAAAACGAGTATGGATTAAAGGTAAATTATCTGTCTTCCAAACAGAGGATAAGGGTTCGATTCCCTTTACTCGTACTTTTTTGAAAACTTTTGAGTATTCTTAGCTTAATGGATAGAGCATCAACCTTCTAAGTTGATGGTTACAGGTTCAAGTCCTGTAGAATACATTTTTGAGCATTATTTCTCAAAAGTTTTATTATGCGCTTCTATGTAGAATTAGCCTTGAATTGTCTCTGCGAAAGACAGAGCGTAGTGTAGTTTGGTAATGCGTCTGCTTTGGGAGCAGAAGACCGGAGGTTCAAATCCTCCCGCTCTGAGAAATGAATTATTGGTAGAAAAAGCATTTTAATCATGAATAGAAAATTGAATCCGTTTGTTAAGAGTTGCAAACAACTACAAAGCTTTCTATGGGAAAAAAACAGATTATCACAAACACAAAAGAAAAAAATAGTTCTTTACAAAAAAAAGAAAATACGTCAGCGATATTCAGAATTTGCTAATCAATTGCGAGCAAAGCAGCAAATAGCTTCGATTTATGGAAAATTATCAAAAAAGACTATGAAAAATTTAGCTTTACAGACCTCCACTTCGACAAATCAAGGAAATTCGTTTCTCTGTCTATTAGAAATGAGACTTGACACTTGTTTATTTCGTATGAATTTAGGTCCAAGTTTTGTTTCGATTAGGCAATACATTAACCACGGTTTTGTATTTGTTAATGGACGAAAAATAAGTATATCTAGTGCTGTTTTAAAACCTGGTGATATAATCAAAGTTAAAAGGCCTTTTCCTTTACATTGGAAAACCTCTTGGTTCAGTATGCTAAAAGAAAAACAGCTTATAAGCCATCCTGTGCAACATCTTGAGATCAATTATAAACTTTGTAAAGCTATTGTACTTTTCCCCCCTCAACAAATCTATTACCCATGTCGTTTTCAACTTCAATCTGCTCTCAGATTTTTATCAAGATAAGTCTTGATAACAAAATATTTCGTGTCCTAGGTTGATATCTTATTTTTTCTAAAAATTTGTAAGTAATTTGATGAAATTGTTTGAATTGAAGTAAAGATTATTTTACTTCAATTTCGTAGTTTAGTACATATAAGAATATTTTGATTTTTTTGAAGAAACATATTTGTATTGATACACATCATGAGTAGTCAATCGTGAATTTTTTTGAACTATTCGAACAAAAAGATCAAAAAAATGATAAATAAGTTGTATTGATGATCCACTCGAAGGAATCGGGTAGTCAATCTGATGTAATCTTATTTCTGACTTAAGATCTGATTTTTTTTTGATACTCAAAAATGAAATGATTGGTATGTTTAATTTTCTTGCTTCTCGAATTGCATCAGCATTCTCATGAGGATTTACTATGATTAGTGCATCCGGTAATTTTGTTAAAAGAGAAACCATATCTTGTTTTTGACTAGAATTGAACTGATTATTCTGTTTATATGGAATGATCTGTTTCCAATTTGTAAGAAGTCCATTCACCCATTTAGAATGTATAAAAGGTTGATAACTTAGTTGTCCCACTTTTTTAATGATCAGAGAAGACGAAGGATCTGTAGATACAAGTAAAATTTTCCCTCCTGATGCTATGATTTTCGAAACAAGTTTTAAACAACGCTCGATACAAATCAATGTATAATCAAAATCAAATATACTCGATTTTTCTCGTTTCCCTAAAATATATTGGGCAAGACTTGGGTCGCAAGACAGAGAACCAAATTGGCTTCCCGGATTTTTCCATTTCATTTCAAAGAGTTTTTTATTGAAAAATTGGTAATTTTTTTTGGAATCCTTTTGATTCATAACAAATTTCTTTATTTTTATGCTAATAAATCCAAAACTACTTTTTTTTAGATTCAGAGTATTGTAGTAATAGTAGCTACTGGAGTAAAAGGATTCGAACCTTTGAATGTCGGTATCAAAAACCGATGCCTTGCCACTTGGCTATACTCCATAGAAAAAATAAACAAATCTGGTATATCAAAACTATCTATATTATTAATAATAAAGAAATACAAATGTTTTCTAATTTTTCAAATCGAAAATTAACAACGGTTTTTTCATCTGAGATGAAAAATTCTGTTCATACGCAAGTATCAAAACGTAGAACCTCAATTGCTAAACAGCCCTTATTGTCTTTAGTTAATGATCATTTAATTGAGTACCCAACTCCTAGTAATCTAAATTATTGGTGGGGTTTTGGATCTCTAGCAGGAATTTGCTTAGTTATACAAATTCTAACGGGAATTTTTCTAGCTATGCACTATACTTGTCATGTAGATTTAGCCTTTTCTAGTGTAGAACATATCATGCGTGATGTGGAAGGAGGATGGCTACTTCGTTATATGCACGCAAATGGAGCAAGTTTTTTTTTCATTGTAGTTTATGTCCATATGTTTCGTGGACTTTATTATGGAAGCTATGCAAGTCCAAGAGAATTGGTTTGGTGTGTTGGAGTAATAATTCTATTACTAATGATTATTACTGCTTTTATTGGATATGTTTTACCATGGGGACAAATGAGCTTCTGGGGAGCTACGGTGATTACTAGTTTAGCTAGTGCTATTCCTGTTGTTGGAGATGATATTACTCATTGGCTTTGGGGTGGTTTTAGTGTGGATAACGCTACTTTAAACCGTTTTTTCAGTCTTCATTATCTTTTTCCATTCATCATTGCTGGTGCTACATTAGTTCATTTAGCAGCGCTACACCAATATGGATCTAATAATCCGTTAGGTTGTTTGGCAACAGTAGATAAGATTCCTTTTTATCCATACTTTTATACTAAAGACTTAGTTGGATGGGTTGCATTTGCTATTTTCTATTCAGTGTTTGTTTATTTCTATCCAAATACTTTAGGGCATCCAGATAACTATATTCCAGCGAATCCAATGTCAACTCCTGCACACATTGTTCCGGAGTGGTACTTTTTACCGGTGTACGCTATTCTTCGTAGTATACCTAATAAGTTAGGAGGAGTTGCTGCAATTGGTCTAGTTTTTGTATCTTTACTAGCTTTACCATTTATTCATACTTCTCAGATTCGTTCATCAAGTTTTCGACCTATTCATCAGAAATTGTTTTGGCTTTTACTTGCAGACTGTCTATTATTAGGTTGGATTGGTCAAAAACCTGTAGAAGATCCTTATGTATTAATTGGGCAATTAGCTTCTGTTTATTTCTTTGTGTATTTTTTAGTTTTTATTCCTTTATTAGGGAAATTAGAAGCAAAACTTATACATTATTCTACTAAGAAAGCTACTGCTTAATCTAATCCAACAGTTACGAATTGCAGAGTAGAAATACTCTGCAATACTCTAAAACTCATAAAGAAATATTCATATAAATGCGAATTTTTGATTAAAATTTCTGGAAATGTATGATATATAAGAGATTGATTGCATCTAAGAATTCATTTAGGTTGAAATACTAATTGTGATTAAATCAAAGATACTAGTTCCATAATGTTGTTTAGATAGCTCAGTTGGTTAGAGTAAAAGATTGAAAATCTTTGTGTCAACGGTTCAAATCCGTTTCTAAACAAAATTGGATTATTTTTTTAAAAAAAATTTGATGAGTTTGATCCTGGCTCAGAATGAACGCTAGCGGTAAACTTTACACATGCAAGTTGAACGTTCTTTTTTAAAGAAAGTAGCGAACGGGTGAGTAACGCATGAGAACCTACCAAAAAGTTTGGTGAGATCCCAAATAATCAAAAGATAATTTCGCTTTTTGAGGGGCTTGTGTAGGATTAGGTAGTTGGTAGGGTAAAAGCCTACCAAGCCGATGATCCTTAGCTGGTCTGAGAGGATGATCAGCCACACTGGCACTGAGACACGGGCCAGATTCGTTAGAAGCAGCAGTGAGGAATCTTGGACACTGGGCGAAAGCCTGATCCAGTTATACCGCGTGAGGGATGAAGACCAGTTGTGTTGTAAACCTCTTTCATCAAGATTAGACAATGACAAGACTTGAAAAAGAAACTCCGGCTAACTTCCGTGCCAGCAGCCGCGGTAATACGGGGGGAGTAAGCGTTATTCGGAATGACTGGGCGTAAAGGGCACGTAGGCGGTTTTTTAGGTTGAAAGTGTAAGTTCCAGGCCTTACTTGGAGAATGTTTTCAAAACCCAAAATCTAGAGCCTGAGTGAGGAGAGTAGAATTTTTAGTGGAGAGGTGAAATTTGTAGAGATTAAAAGGAATGCCAAGGCGAAGGCAACTCTCTGAATCAATGGCTGACGCTGAGGTGCGAAAGCGTAGGGAGCGAGCGGGATTAGAGACCCCGTTAGTCTACGCAGTCAACGATGCCGGTTCACCCTTGCGTGAAAACGCAGGGGTCTAGCTAACGCGTCAAACCGGCCGCCTGAGGACTACGGCCGCAAGGTTAAAACTCAAAGGAATTGACGGGGGCTCGCACAAGCAGTGGAGTATGCGCTTTAATTCGATACAACGCGAAAAACCTTACCAGTTCTTGACATACCTATGAAATCCTTTTAAAAGAGGATAAATCTAAAAGCTCTGCTTTTATGATACGAGGTACAGGTGCTGCATGGCTGTCGCCAGCTCGTGTCGTGAGATGTTTGGTTCAGTCCTGAAACGAGCGAAACCCTTTTTCTGAGTCTTGATTACTCAGAATAGAGTCTGTGATAAGCAGAAGGAAGGAGGACTACGTCAAGTCATCATGGCCCTTATGAACTGGGCTTGACGCGTACTACAATGGAAAGTACAAAAGGAGGCGATAATGAAAGTTGGAGCAAATCCTAAAAACTTTCCTTAGTTGGGATTGGTCTCTGAAATTCGAGATCATGAACGAGGAATTGCTAGTAATCGTGGATCAGCATGCCACGGTGAAAATGTACCCGAGCCTTGTACACCCCGCCCGTCACATTTTGGGAATTGAATTTGCTTGATGCGAAGAAGATCTCTTTTGAAATCTTATGAATATTTTCATATGATGTTTGTAGATTTTCTTCATAAGTGTGAATTGAGTGACTGAAATGAAGTCGTAACAAGGTAACCGTTGGGGAACCAGTGGTTGGAATAACGCCTTTCTTTAGAAGATAAAGAAAATACGAAAGAAGAACTTTCAGTGATTACCCGAACCCAGTCGAATTCGATTTGTAGATCACAAGATAAATTGCTTTAGATGTATTTGAAAAGAGAGACCTAAAGTAATAAAAAGAATCTAATCTTTAGATCAATTTGTAAGTTTTCTATTTTAGTGCTATATCAACTTTTTAAGTTATAAAGTAAAAATCTTTACTTAAATAACTTAAACGTTTATTTTATTAAATTACGGTTTGGCTCAAGCTGGACTCGAACCAGAGTTTATGGATTATGATCCCACTGTTTTACCAACTAAACTATTGAGCCATTCAAAAGTTTATTGTTTTTTCTTTCAATAAAAAGAAAAAACATCATTGTTTTCTAGCTTAAGGAAGCCAGTTAAACGAAACTAGAACTCCTGCAACAAATATAACCCAAGCTAATGAAAGAGGTAAAAATACCTTCCATCCTAAAGTCATTAGTTGATCATATCGATATCTCGGAAATGCTGCACGAACCCAGATGAAACAAAATAGAACATAACAAATTTTTATAGCAAGCCAACAACCTCCAGGTACCCAATGAAATAATATAAAGTCAAAAGGAGGTAACCACCCACCAAAAAATAGGATGGAGCAAAGGCTACTCATAAGAATCATATTTGCATATTCCCCCAGAAAAAATAGAGCGAAACCCATTGATGAATATTCTACGTTATAACCCGCTACTAATTCTGCTTCTGCCTCTGGCAAATCAAAAGGAGCACGGTTTGTTTCAGCTAAACAAGAAATAAAGAATAAAAAGTATAATGGAAATAAAGGAATCACAAACCACACTTGTCTCTGTGCAAGAACAATGTCAGTAAGGTTCAAAGACCCTACGCATAATATAACGCAAATTATTATAAGACCAATAGAAACCTCATAAGATACCATTTGAGCAGCTGAGCGAAGACAACCTAAAAAAGCATATTTTGAATTACTTGACCAACCTGCAGTGATGATTCCATAAACACCAAGAGAAGACACAGCAAAAATGTATAAGATACCTAGATTTAAGTCAGCTACTACTACACCAGGATTAAAAGGAATAGCCGCCCAAGCAATCAAACTTAGTAAGAAAGTAACTACAGGAGCCATTAAGAAAATTACAGTATTTGCACTACTAGGTAATATAGGTTCTTTTAATAAAAGTTTTAATCCATCGCAAAGGGGTTGAAGAAGACCTGCAAAACCAACAACGTTTGGACCTTTTCGACGTTGCATTGAAGCCATTAATTTCCTTTCTGCGAGTGTTAAGTAAGCTACGGAAATAAGCAAAGGAACCACAATTCCAAGAATTTTGAGAAGAATAAATAAAATGTGAAGCAGCATATGTTTTATCTTTTGCTGACAAGAAATTGTAACTTGTTTTATCCCTTACGGGGTTTGAACCCGTGTTTTCGCTATGAAAAAGCGATGTCCTAGACCACTAGACGAAAGGGACTTTTCGATTTCTAATATAGTTTCTTTATCTATTCTATAAACAAGATTTGATTTAAAAAAAGGAGAATAATTTTAATGGTAGAATGTTGGTCTCCAAAACCAAGTGTAAGGGTTCGAATCCCTTTTCTCCTGTATTAAATAGATTATGCTTTTTCTAGTAACTTGAGCCAAAGCAGAGTCGAACTGCTGACACTACGCTTATCAGGCGTATACTCTAACCTACTGAGTTATTGGCTCATATTTTTTAAAGACATTCCTTATGATTGACTAAGATAAAAGATTTTTGTGCCTGGAAAGATTCGAACTCTCAACCCTCAGATCCGTAGTCTGATACTCTATCCAATTGAGCCACAAGCACATCAAAGATTCTTAAACTCCCCAAGTTGGATTTGAACCAACGACCTGATGGTTAACAGCCAACCGCTCTAACCGCTGAGCTATTGAGGAATGAGATAGATTTCTGTTTATTCAGAATTTAAAAAACTTAATTTCTTATCTTCTGGGAAAAAAAAGAAATCCATTTATTGATTAATTTGATGTTTCATATAGAATAACTTCTTCTGGTATTGAAAAATGTTAATTCTAACTACTAAGTACATCAAAATTAATGAATTAATCCGGTTCAAATCTTGAACATCTGATGATATACAAATAAAAGAATTTACATATGGTAACAACTAACCAAATTATAAAACGTAAAAATACAAGAGTAGTATTTAAAAAAACTAAAACTCCTGCTTTGAATCAATGCCCACAGAGGCAAGCTATCTGTTTACGCGTATATACTCGAACTCCCAAAAAACCCAATTCGGCACTAAGAAAAGTAACTAAATGTCGATTAACAAATAATCGAGAAGTTATAGCTTATATTCCTGGAGAAGGACATAATCTCCAAGAGCACTCAATAATAATGATCAGAGGTGGCCGAGTAAAAGATTTACCTGGAGTTAAGTACAAAGTGATACGCGGAGTTTTGGATTTACAGAGAGTGAAAAACCGACGTCAAGGTAGATCTAAGTATGGAACAAAAAAACCATAATGTCAATACACATAGAATTGATAGTTTATGAAATATCTCTTAAAGAACGATTTTTGGTATTTCATGAATTAAAAAAGAATCAATTCTAGTACAAGATAAAGAAAAATCATTAGAAATAGAAAGATATTCTAATTCGCAATTATTGATGAACATTCTTTTTGGCCTAGCATATTCATAATTCAATCATTTGCCATATGGTTTGTCTTAGTATCTTTATAATATAATAACAAATGATCATATGAATTATAATTTCATATGAAATCAGTAACTTTGCATTAGCATAATTACGTTAATCATCATTAAAAAATAAATAAATTTATTGCTTTACTTTTTCTTGTAAGAAAAAACAAAGAAATTTGAAGTAAAGAATTCTTTTTCTATAATCAAAAGAAAAAAATATGTATTTATTATTATTGGCTTTTCCTTTAATAGGTAGTCTTACTGCTGGTTTCTTTGGACGATATCTTGGTTATCGAGGAGCTAGTTTTTTTTCAGCAAGTTGTGTTGGTTTATCAGCCATTTTGTCTTGGATCGCCTTTTATGAAGTAGGTCTTGCAGGAAGTCCTTGTTATATAAAATTTGCCCCATGGTTTCATTCTGAAATGTTTGATGCTTCTTGGGGGTTTATGTTTGATAGTTTATCTGTTGTGATGTTAATTACTGTTACAACAGCAAGTACATCAATACATATGTATTCAATTTCCTATATGGGAGAAGATCCTCATCTTCCAAGATTTATGTCATACTTGTCTATTTTCACTTTCTTTATGTTAATTTTAGTTACGGCGGATAATTTTATTCAAATGTTTCTAGGTTGGGAAGGAATAGGACTAGCTTCGTATCTATTAATCAATTTTTGGGTAACGCGCCATCAAGCAAATAAAGCAGGTCTAAAAGCTATGCTTGTTAACAAGATAGGAGACTTTGGGTTAGCTCTTGGAATCTTAGGTATTTTTTCTGTATTTAAAACAGTTGATTATACTACTGTCTTTGCTTGTGTTCCTTATTTTACTAACCATTCTATTTTATTCTTTAATGTTCCAGTAGATTCTATAACTTTAATTTCCTGCCTTTTATTTCTAGGTGTTGTAGGAAAATCTTCTCAAATTGGTCTTCATACATGGCTTCCTGATGCGATGGAAGGACCTACACCTGTTTCTGCTTTAATCCACGCTGCTACTCTAGTAACTGCTGGAGTTTTTCTTATGGCTCGATCTTCGCCTTTATTAGAGTATTCTCCAAAAGCATTAGCTTTAATCTGTTTTACTGGAGCAATGACTTGCTTCCTAGCAGCTTCTACTGGAATCATGCAGAATGATTTGAAAAGGGTTATTGCTTACTCTACTTGTAGCCAACTTGGATACATGGTTTTTGCTTGTGGATTATCAAGTTATTCTGTAAGTATTTTTCATTTAATGAATCACGCTTTCTTCAAAGCTTTACTATTCTTAAGTGCAGGTTCAATTATTCACGCGCTTTCTGATGAGCAAGATATGAGAAAAATGGGTGGTGTTGGAAATCTTCTGCCGTATACTTATACCATGATACTTATAGGATCTCTATCACTAGCTGGATTCCCTTTTCTTACAGGATATTATTCTAAAGATGTTATTCTAGAATTAGCATATGCAAGATTTACTTTAAGTGGAAACTTTGCTTATTGGTTAGGAAGTATGTCTGTATTTATGACATCATATTATTCTTTCCGTTTAATTTTCTTAGCGTTTTTAGGGCCGAATAATGCGCTTAAGTCTTCTGTAAAAACAGCTCATGATGCACCTTTTTTATTAGCTTTTCCTCTTTTACCTTTAGCTTTTGGAAGTATATTTTTAGGTTATCTAACAAAAGACATGATGTTAGGTGCAGGAAGTACTTTTTGGGGAAATGCATTGTTCACTTTACCTCAGAATTCAATTTTGCTTGATTCAGAATGGATTCCACAGTCAACAAAATTGTTGCCATTTTTCCTAACTATTTCTGGAGCTTTTTTTGCTTATTTTGTAAACGTTTTATTTGCTTCAACTACTTTTAAGTTGAAAATCACAAAATTTGGTCGAATGATGTACTTATTCTTGAACAAACGTTGGTTATTTGATAAAGTCTACAACGAATTCATAGTTAAAAGTTTTATGTCATTTGGTTATAACATTTCATTTAAAACTTTAGATAAAGGTACTTTTGAAATATTAGGTCCTTATGGAATTTCAACAAGTATTCAGGAATGGGTTAAGCAACTAAAAAAATTGCAAAGTGGTTTCCTATACCATTACGCTCTAATCATGTTAATAGGTATTACTTTTTTCATTAGTATGGTAGGTTTATGGGATATTCTTTCTTACTGGATCGACAATCGTTTGTATTTCCTTTTCATAGTTAGTTTTTTATTCATTAACTATTTTGAAAAAGAATCAGAAACAGTTTAGATCTTAGTTGAATATCATTGAGCAATTTAATAAAGCTTTGTAACTACAAAGCTTTAGATAAAACCTTTTTTAAAAAAAGAAAAATTCATGCGAAAACTACATTTAGAAAAATCAGTAGGGTTATCTATTCAAGATCCTCTTCTTACAAAATTAGTAAATCTTCTAATGAAAAAAGGAAAGAAAGCTAAGGCAATTAAGCTAGTTTCTAACATGTTAGAAGAACTTACGAAAAGTCCTCCTAAAGTAAAAAATTTATCCAATACAAGTAAATCTATAGATTATTTTCGAGATGCTGTTCTAACAGTTAAACCGATTTTTCAATTGAAAAGTGTTCGAATAGCAGGGACAAACTATCAAGTACCAGCTATTCTCGCAAAGCATCGACAAGAATCTATTGCTATCAAATGGATTTTAGAAGGAGCAAAAGCAAAAAAGAAAAAAAATGTAGGACAAGCTTTTCATTTAGTCTTAGCACAAGAAATTCGGGATTCTTTTTTTAAAGAAGCGTATGCTAGTAAAAAACGAGACGAATTAAATCGATTAGTCGAGTCTAATCGAGGCGTGGCTCATTACAGATGGTGGTAAATTCTCTTCTAATTAATCTTTTATCATTTCTTGTAGATGTGATAAAATCTTTGATAAATTTTGCATGAAATAATTCTTTTATCTTTAGATAAAATTTTTAAAAAATCAACTGAAGGTTTCTTATCCTTTGCATGCAGAAAGGATTTTTCTTTAAAAGAAAGCTTTTCTATGTTTAATCTTTCATTACTTTCTACTATTTTATTTCTTCCATTATTCACTAGCGCTTTTTTACTTTTTATTCCTAATTCAAAAGTAAGGATAGCTAAAAATATAGCCCTAATCTCATCATGTTTCAATTTCATACTTTCATTACTTTTATGGGTAAGATTTGATTATGGGACAGCTAAATTTCAATTCTTTGAAAGCTTTTATTGGCTTCCTAATTCAAACATCCATTTCGTCTTAGGTGTTGACGGACTCTCTATCTATTTCATTGTTTTAACAACTTTTTTGATTCCTGCGTGTCTTTTAGTGGGTTGGTATAGTATCAAAAAGAATGTTAAAGAGTATCTGATCGCCTTTTTAGTCCTGGAGTCTTTTATGATTGCAGTTTTTTGTATGTTAGATTTACTTATTTTCTATGTTTTTTTTGAAAGTGTGTTAATTCCTATGTTTCTAATCATTGGAGTATGGGGTTCACGTGAAAGAAAAATTCGAGCTGCATATCAATTTTTCTTATACACTCTTTTTGGATCAGTTTTAATGTTATTAGCTATTCTATTGATTCATTTTCAAACAGGAACAACAGATTACCAAATATTATTAGCTACAGAATTTAGTGAGAAGCGTCAACTTCTTCTTTGGTTAGCTTTTTTCGCTTCATTTGCAGTAAAGGTTCCGATGGTTCCTGTACATATATGGCTTCCTGAAGCTCACGTAGAAGCACCAACAGCTGGTTCAGTCATATTAGCTGGAATTTTACTTAAATTAGGAACTTATGGTTTCTTAAGATTTTCTATACCAATGTTCCCTGAAGCAACGTTGTTTTATACACCATTAATTTATACTATGAGTGTGATAGCTATCATCTATGCATCTTTAACTACTTTGAGACAAGTAGATCTTAAAAAGATAATTGCATATTCATCAGTTGCTCACATGAATTATGTAACTTTAGGGATATTTAGTCTGAATTTACAAGGGATTGAAGGTAGTTTACTATTGATGTTAAGTCACGGTTTAGTGTCTTCTGCTCTTTTTTTATGTGTGGGTTGTCTATATGAACGATCTCATACCCGATTAGTTAAGTACTATGGTGGTGCTGTTCAAACAATGCCAATATTTTCTTTAATATTCTTATTTTTTACTTTAGGAAATATTAGTTTACCAGGAACAAGTAGTTTTGTTGGAGAATTTCTTATCTTAGCTGGAGCCTTTCAAACTAATCCATTTGCAGGTACACTTGCAGCTTCTGGAATGATTTTTGGTACTGCTTATTCTATGTGGTTATTCAACCGAGTAATATTCGGAAATATCAAAACTGAATCTTTTAGTAGTTTCGCAGATTTAAATCGACGAGAAGTATATATGTTTCTTCCTTTTATCTTTGGTGTTCTTTGGATGGGATTATATCCTGAGATGTTTTTAGAAGGAATGCATGTTTCAGTAGCTAATTTAATTCAACAAGGAAATTTTTCTTAAGACTCATTTTTACTCTTTAAAGAGAAATCAATATGTTTTACTAAAAGCATATTAGTATGCTTTTTGTAAAATATTTACGAGAATCAACAATAGAAAATTCATGACTACGCAATTAAGATTGGTCTCATGTATTTTTCATAAGTAAAATTAATCCAAAACTTACGAAAATAAAACGTAAGGGAAGATCCACAAAGAAAGCAAAGAAACTATGACTTTTAATTTTCTTCATTTATTTGTGAATGATTTTAAACCTGTCATTCCAGAATTTTTTTTATTAACTACTACTATTTTTCTTCTAGTCTACGGAGCTTTTTTTACAACATCAAAAGAAAAAAATTTTCCAGTCCTTTCAGGAAACGTAGCGAAATTAGGATTACTTATCCTTGGATTTACTCTTCTTTTGGTGCTGAATAGCCCTATCCAGAGAGCTGTTTTTTTCTACAATTGTTTAACTATCGATAATCTAAGTTTTTTTCTAAAAGTTCTTATTCTTGTTAGTTCATTTGTTTCAATCTTTATTTCTTTAGATTATCTGAAACAAGAGAAGTTAAACTCTTTTGAACCAATAATTTTGATTTTGATTTCAACTGCAAGTATGCTTTTGATGGTTTCATCATACGATTTTATATCAATGTATCTAGCTATTGAATTACAAAGTTTATCTTTTTATGTTTTAGCAGCATCAAAACGTAATTCGGAATTTTCAACAGAAGCAGGAATAAAATATTTCTTATTAGGTGCTTTTTCTTCAGGAGTACTTCTTTTTGGTTGTTCTATTATCTATGGATTTACAGGAATTACAAACTTTGAAGAATTAGCTAAACTTTTTTCAGGATTGGGGCAACTTTCTTTTTTATTTTCAACTGGTATCTTAACAGGAATCTTATTCCTAGCTGTTGGTTTTCTTTTTAAATTAACAGCGGTTCCATTTCATATGTGGGCTCCAGATGTTTATGAAGGTTCACCTTCTTCTATAACTGCGTTTTTCTTAATAACTCCAAAAATTGCGATCTTTGGTCTATTCATGAGACTATTTCTTTATAGTTTCTATGATTTCCTTTTTTCTTGGCAAAGTATCATTCTTTTTTGTAGCATAGCTTCAATGATCTTAGCATCTTTTGCAGCAATGAGTCAAAAAAAACTAAAAAGATTAATAGTTTATAGTGCAATAGGACATGTTGGATATATGCTATTAGCTTTTTCATGTGGAAGTATCGAAGGAATTCAAGCATTACTTTTATACATATTAGTCTACGTAATTATGACAATCAATATGTTTGCTAGTATTTTATCATTGCGACAAAACGGACAAGGTTTTAGTGTTAAATACATTGGCGATTTACACAAATTAGCTAAATTAAACCCTTTACTAGCTATAAATATGAGTTTAAATCTTTTCTCTATAGCAGGAATACCACCGCTAGCAGGTTTCTGTAGTAAATTTTACTTGTTTTTTGCTGCTTTGGGTTCATCACTATACATTGGAGCTTTTGTTGGTGTTTTAACTAGTGTTGTAAGTTGTTTCTACTATATCAGATTAATTAAAATCATGTATTTTGAAAACCCTAAAACTTGGGTTTCATACGAAACAATGGATAAAGAAAAATCGTTAGTTATAGGAGCAAGTTTCTTTTTTATTCTATTTTTCTTTTTATACCCGTCTCCATTATTTTTGTTAACACACAAAGTTGCTTTATCAATACTTTTCTAGAACTTTCCAGCTTAAATAGTTTGGGAGATCAGATAATCAGTCTACTCAACAATTAACTGTCGGTGAAAACCGGCAGTAGATTAAGCAGAAAAAATAAAGTTAATTTTTTTGCAAATATTTTTATTTAAAATAAAATTTACTTGAAAACTTTTTAAGTTACAATAACCCCCCAATTTTCTTCATTTTTCTATTTATTCTCGTTTTTCAACA
>Ga0209713_10001176_pt1 | contig 15447 bp, 13 predicted proteins | sample ArcOceMetagenome_3_FD_187444 | JGI IMG/M metagenome (GOLD analysis project Ga0209713, IMG submission 187444) | Marine eukaryotic phytoplankton communities from Arctic Ocean - Arctic Ocean- Svalbard ARC20M Metagenome (SPAdes) (version 2) | ecosystem: Environmental > Aquatic > Marine > Oceanic... | reverse complement strand
TGAGAGAGAGATAGTCGGACAACCGTATAGGCGTCGTCGCCATGCTCTTCTCCCTAACCCACGAACCCTTCCACTCGTCGCCTCCCTCTTCGCCCTCAGGTATCCTACACCCCTACATGGCCCTCCCCCCTCCCCCCTCCCTCCTCCCAGCTCTCCCTTCCCTCGCCCACCACCGCCCTATCCGTATTCTCATGGGGACTAACCCTCCTCCCCCGAGCACTCGCCGTACTCGGAGGCAACCTACTTAAGATAACGGTATCGTCTTTCATACACTATGTCGTACCGACGATTGGGTGGGCAGTTAGCGGGGGGGGGGAACAGTACCAGCACCTCATCGACTCCCTGGAGTCCTTCCCTACCGACTACGAGAGGGAGGTCGAAGGGCTGGTTTGCAAGGGTGAAAATGGGGCGGAGGGAGGGTGGTGGACTAAAGAGGTAGAGGTTAGGTGAGAACTACAACAAGAGTCCTACGTCTGGTCATCGAGAACCGCTGTTCTTACTCCCACACTCGGCTCCGCGTAGGAACTTTGGTAGTATCAAGGTGTACCTATTCGAGGCTTACGAGAACTAGGTGAGGCCAAGCGAGGAGTGAAGGACGGCTGGGCGGAGGGCTTTCCAGTGCCAATTAATAGCCTTTCTCACTCGTCGCTTCGCTTTTCTCCCCTTCCCGCGCTCGCTTCGCTCCTCGCAGCCCTCGAACTAGGTACAGAGGCCAAGCTCTTCAAAAAATAAACTACAGCTCGTCGCTTCGCTCCTCGCAATTGCAAATCATTCATTTTGATGTAATGAAAAAATCGACCCCTTCCCTTTACCGCCCCACCGCCCCCTTACTTCCTGCCCCCTTGCATCTGCATCTTGTAAGCCGCCTGCTGCTGTTCGTAGCTCGGGTGTCCTCCTCCCCCCGCCTTGCTGGAAGTCTTCTTCCTCCTGCTCCCCTCCTCCCTCCCCTCCATGTTCCTGTAGTACACGCTCCTCTTGTTTATGCGGAAACCGTACACCTTCGGCACGTACTTTGCCCCGACCCCTACGCCCTGGGGGATGGCCTCGGGGTGACCCATGAGATAAAGGTGGGGGAACGTCGTGCCGAAGTAGGCGCCGTCGATGTTGGACTGTCTGGTGGACTTGGGGTAGAAGAGGTCGTGGCACTTGGGGCAGAAAACGTTTACAGTGTAGTTCCGAGGGAGATCGCTGAGGCCGGCAGGAAGGACGGGTTGGCCCTGGCAGAATACACGAGGGCAACGACCGAAGCTGCGAGGCAAGGAGCGAAGCGACGATCGAGGGGGTTGCGAGCGAAGCGAGAAGAAAGTATGTTAGATGTAGCTCTAGCTGTCGCTTCGCTCCAGCCCTCGCTCGCTTGACCTCACCTAACCTTCTTGAATTTATCGTACATGGCGTGCATGCCCCTGTTCGTTACGATGTACCTAGCGTGGATAAGGCCGTAAAGCATCTCGGCAGCCGACTCCACGACCTCCTGCTGATCCTCCGTGAGCTGGTCCTCGATGGGCATCTCAACGTCGAGGATCATGTCGAGGGCGTAGTCGTAGTAAGGGACGAGGCTATTCAGCCCGGTCAGGTTGAAATCGTCCTGGATGTAGTCCTCGTCGACCTCGCAGAAGAATTCGTTACCCTTTAGGGTGCAGAACCACTGGATCCAAGTTGAATCGCTGCTCGAGCTGGGCATCATGCTGCTGCTGGAGCTCTCACTCGTCTGCGAGGGAGGTTAGTGTATTGTACAGAGCAGCATCAGGCGGTGAGCGAGTCATATAATCTTCTTGTGGGTCGCTCCCCCTCACCTGACTACCAGACGATTCACTCCCTGACATTACAGGAGGCCCCCCTACATTGGCAGCGGCCGTCGCCGCCGTTGCGGCGGGCGGACCACCCGCCTTAGATTTTCCCTTGTAGAGGGCCTCCTTGATGTTCATCTCGGTCGTCTTCTCCTTGCCCTTGACCATACCCTGCTGCGCAGAGGGAGGAGGATTCTCCTGTGAGGGTAAAGGAGGACTGGGAATAGGCAATGAATTCGACGACGAGTGCGCCTGCGGTAGACCCACAGGACTGCTCTCTTCCACCCTTACCCCCCCCCCGATATTCTTCTCCGCCCCTCCCTGCAAAGTTTGCTGTGGCGATACGTTCCCCTCCAGCTGTAGCGATACGTTCCCCTCCTGCTGTGGCGATACATTCCCCTCCCCCCCGGCAACGACGTCCAAGCCTGCGTCGGCCATCTTCTGTTCCCACGTTGTTGGGGGGTCAGGAGGGACGGGGGGGGACGATATAGAGTTCGGAGGTGAACCCATTGAGAGCGCAGCAAACGTCGTGGCTGGGGATGAGGCTGTTGACGATATTGGACCTAGATAATGAGGTGAGAGGGGTAAAGTGAGATTAGGTGTGGGAAAGATTTTGGAATATGGACGAATTTAAATTATATAGGCATTGATTTAGGAAACGGAAGCGAATCGAGATGAGGGGCGGGGGATAATTTTACAACAATCACTTACTTGTCATCATACTAAGACCATCTATTCGTTTTGTTATGTCCTGTTCTTTGCCCTCAGCCATTGTCTAAGTCGTGATCTTCTTGTAGTATGTAGTGAAGGTGTGAAAAGTTGGGTTTTGACTTTCTTGGGGGGGAAGGCAAAGTTCTTCGATGTCCAAAACGTGAAATAATTTCCACCGAGACCACTGGCTCTAAAGAGTGCACATCATGCCCAGACTACATTTCATCGGACCCTAGATCCACTTCTTGTCACTGCAAGGACAGCTTCCTCTCAACCATCGACCCCTTCACAAACGAACCTGCTTGTAAACCTAATCATTACATACCGTCGGCATCTCGATTGTCGATTATTCCGTCCCGTCAAAACGCAATAATAAAATTTGCAAAGAAAAACCAGCCACCAAAGTGTCCCAAAATCTTGAGGTCAGTAAAGCATACCATTCCCGTCAATACACACCTCTCCGTCCTCTCAGTCTTCTCCATTCTTCTCCATGTCTTCTCCATGTCTTCTTGGTGTCGATTCAAAACCCGTAATAGATTTCATTACCAGCCTGAGTCGCCGAAACCCGATTACATCAGTCCAATTTTTTCATCATTATGTGCATACAACATCTTTATTACCTATAATTGGTCCTAAAGTCCACCTCCGACCCCCTCAACTACTAGTATATTACCCTAACTCCCTTATGAAACCAAAGAAAAAACACTAACCTCGATACCACCCCGACCTCACTCTTAACCTAGGCAATATGAAGTTGCTTCTCGCATCTCTCGCCGTCCTAGCGGCTCCCGCTACCGCTTTTGGTCCCTCTTCCTCCATCTTTGGTTCTCGCCCCGCCACCACCTCCCTTCATTCCACCGCTGTCGGCCGCGAGGTCGACCTTGGCATGTACCGTAACATTGGTATCATGGCTCACATCGACGCCGGAAAGACCACCACCACGGAGCGTATCCTTTACTACACCGGAAAGAGTTACAAGATCGGAGAGGTTCACGAGGGTGGTGCGACCATGGACTGGATGGAACAGGAGCAGGAGCGTGGAATCACCATCACCTCCGCTGCCACCACCTGCGCCTGGAACGACCACCGCATCAACATCATCGACACCCCCGGTCACGTCGACTTCACCCTCGAGGTCGAGCGTTCCCTCCGTGTCCTTGACGGTGCCGTCGCCGTCTTTGACGGAGTTGCCGGAGTCGAACCCCAGACCGAGACCGTCTGGAGGCAGGCTGACAAGTACAACGTCCCTAGAATGTGCTTCCTCAACAAGATGGACCGCACCGGTGCCAACTTCTACTTCTGCGTAGACACCATCATCAAGCAGCTCGGATCCACCCCTGCTGTTCTCCAGCTCCCCATCGGAAGCGAGGGAGATTTCCTCGGTGTTGTTGACCTTGTCACCATGGAGGCTGTTGTCTGGAGGGGAGAGGACCTTGGAGCCTCCTTCGATCGCATCCCCCTCGCTGAGGCCGTCGGAACCGTTGATTTCGTCGACCAGGAGCTCGCTGACAAAGCCGCCGAGTACCGCGAGACCCTTATCGAGCTCGCCGTTGAGCAGGACGAGGAGGTCCTCATGGCTTACCTCGAGGGAGAGGAGCCCGACGTCGACACCCTCAAGAGGTGCATCAGGATGGGAACCCTCAAGAGCGCCTTCGTCCCTGTCCTCACCGGAACTGCCTTCAAGAACAAGGGCGTCCAACCCCTCCTTGATGCTGTCGTTGACTACATGCCTTCCCCTCTTGAGGTAGATGCCATCAAGGGAATCGAGGACGATGGAACCGAAACCGTTCGCGAGTCTTCGGACACCGAGCCCTTCTCTGCCCTCGCCTTCAAGGTCGCCAACGACCCCTTCGTCGGAACCCTCACCTTCACCCGCGTCTACTCCGGCGTCTTGTCAACCGGGACCTCCGTCTACAACTCCGTCAAGGGAAAGAACGAGCGCATCGGCCGCATGCTCCAGATGCACGCCAACGACCGTACCGAGATCAAGGAGGCCCGCGCTGGTGACATTATCGCCCTCGTCGGACTCAAGGACACCACCACCGGAGAGACCCTCTGCGACAAGTCTAACTCTGTCATCCTCGAGAAGATGGAGTTCCCCACCCCCGTCATCAACGTTGCCGTTGAGCCAAAAACTAAGGCTGACCAGACCAAGATGTCCGACGCCCTCATCCGCCTCGCCGCCGAGGATCCTTCCTTCCGCTTCACCCGTGACGAGGAGACCGGACAGACCATCATTGCTGGTATGGGCGAGCTCCACCTCGAGATCATTGTCGACCGCATGAAGCGCGAGTTCAACGTCGAGGCCAACGTTGGTGCCCCTCAGGTGTCCTACAGGGAGGCCATCACCAAGCCCGCCGAGATTGACTACACCCACAAGAAGCAGTCTGGCGGATCCGGACAGTACGCACGTGTCAAAGTCAAGTTCGAGCCCAAGGACCTCGAGGAGGAGGAAGACGCCGAGTTTGAGTTCTCCGCTGACATCAAGGGAGGATCCGTCCCCAAGGAGTACATTCCTGGAGTCCAGAAGGGCATTGAGTCTGTCCTCTCCCAGGGAGTCATCGCTGGTTTCCCCGTCCTCGGACTCAAGGCTACCCTCGTGGACGGAGCCTACCACGACGTTGATTCCTCCGTCATGGCCTTCGAGATTGCTGGAAGGGCTTGCGCCCGTGAGGGACTCAGGAAGGCCGGAGCCAGGCTCATGGAGCCTCTCATGCAGGTCGACGTCACCTGCCCTGAGGAGTACATGGGAGATGTCCTTGGAGACATCAACTCTCGCCGTGGAATCGTCGGAGAACTCGGAGAGCGTGGAAACGTCAAGACTATCGCCGCCAAGGTTCCCCTTGCTAACATGTTCCAGTACGTTTCTACCCTTCGCTCCATGAGTAAGGGACGTGCCAACTACTCCATGAAGCTTGCTTCCTACGACTTCGTCCCCCCTAACATTGAGAAGGAGCTCACGGAGGGATTCAAGGCCGCTGAGGAGGAGTAAGGAGAGGGTGAACCCTAACACAATCATTATTACGAAAACCAAAACGCTCGCATTCTTTTACATGTACACGCATTATCACATTTTTACTTCTCCTCATACACGACCGTGAACTTCAGGCACTCCATGATCATACCGTCTTCCTTCCTTACTATGACTATCCCGACCTGAGTTTTCATGGCCATGTTACTCTTACACATGAGCAACCTGATTACTCCGGCCTTATCCTCTCCCAATCCGACCCTGACCTCTGGTAACAGCGGAACGATGATCTCTGGGCAGGTGGATATGATCTTGAAGGTGCCGCTTACCCCAGGTCCCTCCCAGCTTAGCTTCTTCCTCTTCTCCTCGCCTACCGCAACGCTGACAGTGTAGCTTTTGGTTACCTTGTCATCCGGAATCCTTCCATCCTTGACCATTTCCCTCACGTCTTCCCACCCCTCCCCCTCCTCCTTTGCCTCTCCTTCTCCCTCTCCCTCCCCCTTCTCTTCCCCCTTCCCTAGCCTGCCAACTTCCTGCTTGGCAATCTTCTTGGCTTTAACTGTCCTCCTCTCTACCATTTCCCTCACGGGCGATTTCTGTGCAGCGTTCCTGGTCAAGTCTCCAACTAATCTCATCATCATGGCAAACTGCCCATGATACCCTCCCTTCCTGCCGACCTCCTCGTCCTCCCCAACAATGTCCACGACAAACACTTTGAACTCTTCGCCCAGCAAACCTCGACTCAGTTTTTCCCCCAAATCTAGGCTAACCCCTCCAATCGGTATGTTCGGAGTCTGGTAAAGCTTCATCCTTATCTGAAGAAACTCCTTGGAAAAGTGGACCTTGAGGACGTCACCCTGGAACCCTGGAGGAACTCCCCCCGCGCAGATGGCAATTGGCTCGCTCTCTTGCTTGCCAAACTGTGCCACGCACACCAACTTAACAGGTGCTGGTCCTCCCTCCGCTCCTGGAACTGGCGGAGGCTGCGATGAGCGAATTGAGGAGCAAAGCGATGAGCGAATTGAGGAGCAAAGCGACGAGTTGAGGGGTGTTAGTTATGTAGAAAGGCGGTACAATGCCTTTGCTGTCACTTCGCCCCAGCTGTCCTTCGCTCCTCGCTTGGCCTCACCTGACGGCAGACAAAATGCCTTGCGCACAGGGGCTTGATCTCCACGTAAATGTTCTTGTCTGTGTGCCTGCTGCACGTGAGCCCAATGGTTAGGTGGGAAACCTCTCTCTTCGCTAGTGCCCTCTTTGCTCCTCCCTGATCGAGTGGTGCTCCTCCATCGTACACGCTCTTCTTGTGCCTCTTCACCCCAACGACTGCCGAAGGAGGGAGATCCACCAACCTCTTATCGCCCTCGTTTGTATCGGCAACGGGGTCGAAAGTAACACTTCTATGGAACACTGATCCCTCGATTCCTTTCTTCTTCTTCTCTTCTTCCTCATCCTCCTCTTCCACCATAAAGAACATTTCGTCCAATGGATTCCTGTGTCTCTCCTTCTTGGTCATCTTTGCTGCCACCGCAAAACTGATATCCTTCCACTTCTGGATCTGGATCTTCTTCCTGTGCTCTTCTTCGGGAGTAGTTTTAGGGATAGTCATGTTACTGGACCAGGCCTTCCTCTCCTCGCCCTCCTTCTTCTTCTTGGTACTTTCCTGGTATTGCTTAAATATCATGGCGTCCGCGTCGCTATCATTATCTTCCTCCTCTCTCTCGTCCCAAGTGTCCCCGCCAATGGTCAGTCTCAGGTATCTTCTGGCCCTCTTCCTAACGGCCTTGTCGTACTTGTCGCTCATGGCGCCGCCCCGCTTTTCAATCCAAATCCTGCCAATTTTGTCGCTGAGACTGCAATGAACAAAGCGATGAAAAAAGGGGTTAGTCATTCAACATTATGTGTTTCGCTTTGCTGGCCGCTTATCATCTCACCTCCATTCTTTCTGTTGCCTCGGGTGGTACTTTTCGAAGAAGACTAGGACTAGCTCAGTAGCCCAGAACTCTTTCTCGCAGCCAGGAGGTTTGGCTTTCATAGTTTCGGACATTTGCAATTTCAGCTGAACGCAAAGTGCAGCATTGAGCTTCCAGAAACCACATGGAGTCTGAAGGTCCATGAGCTTGCCCACGGCAACATTGTTGTCAAATGCGGCAGTGGCCATACGATGGAGTTTATCGCTCAGGTTGAGGACAGTAGCGCTCAATTCGTTCTTCTCTTTCTCCACAGACTGCTTGTTCTTTCCGGGAGAGAATTTGTAGAAAACTTCTTCAGCATCGCTGTTGATGTTCACGTGTGCGCAACTCAAAAGTGCAGAGACGTCCATGTTCTCTTTTTCTATCTCTTGCACCATCTTCCTGCTGATGTACCTCCCTTGCTCCTTGTCGTAGTAACCTCCCTTACTTGACGGAGAGGATGGAGTTGCCCTTTGCTTGGGGCTGAGGTCGGAGATAGCTGTGACGTTACTTCCGACGCTCATGCCTCCAGGACTCTTTGGAGCTGGAGTGAGAATATTTCTCGGAGGAGACCTGGTTGAGGGAGAAAACTCTACAACCGAGCCTGCGATGAGCGAAGGGAAACGCGAAAAGGGAAAGGATGAAGGGTGAGAATTTAGACGACGGTTAGGGAGAGGGCTCATCTTGAATAGAGGTACCAGAGCATGTGGTCTTCGATGTCAATTTTGACGCTGTAAGCTCGTCGCTTCGCTCCTTGGTCCCCCTCACCTTCGCCGCGCTTCGTTGGGGTGTGTTTGTAAGCGTAGTGAGCTCTATCCCTCTTGCTCATGCCAGCAAAACTATGTACGATGTGCTTGGGCCTAGTGATGCCAGTGCCCTCGTAATCTTCCCAGGTCAGGGGCTCCCCAGTCTTTTCGTAGTGCTGGACTTTCATCCTTCTTGAAATTAGTTCCTCGACCTTTTCGACATCATCTGTCGAGACTGGGGGTGTAGGTATTGACATTCCTCTCCGATGTGAAGTCGAACGGCGGCAATGAGCTGGCGTGTGGTTGCCACATTCGTCGGTGATTGATTCGACATCAGAGTATTCACTATCTTCTGATGAAGAGGATGTGTCCCCTGAATTGTCGATGGGGCCGAACTCCTCCTCTAGCTCCTTTACGATTCCAGAGGCGAATGCGAAGAAGTCTACGTGTCCGTCCGCGTCCTTGTATGTGGAGGCAGCATCCATGAACTCTTCTGTTGAGACGAACCCGTCCCCATCTGTATCGTAGAGCTGGACGACAGCCTCTGCCTCGTGCGGTTTCAGATAAATGCCAAGATTTTCAAGAGCTTCCTTGAAGTCGTCTGCATGCAACTCTCCGTTGCTATTACCGTCAAGGATCACTATTGCGTCGACAGCATGATTGTGAAGGACAGCATTCTGAATTTTCTGATAGGGCATCATGCACGTAGGAGTCGGAGCTTGAAAGTGCTTCACGATGTTAGCAATTCGGTCGTCTTTGAAGAAGTCTCCACTTGTGTCTCCGATCTCCCTTTGTTTGGATTTAGCAAATTGTCCAGACTTCAAACTTCGGAGTGACTTTCCATTGCCAAAGAAGATGTTGGACTTTCTCCTCCGGCGCCCAGGCGAAATCCTATCGACATTATCTCCCTCGTCTTCCTCTTCTTTGTCTCCTTCCTCAACAGGCTCTTTCTTCTTTCCACAGCATAAGAACTTTCTGCCACTGTACTTGACCTTTGCGTCCTCTTGGGCAAAAAGGACGTTCTCCTTGAGCTTGCGAGTGTTCTTTACCATGTAATTTATCAGTGGTTTCCAGTATAGGGGTAGCGTAACGTAGAGAAGAACCACAACCCAGATAATGAGAGAATAACCCTTGAGGGCATGTTTCTCGAGAGCAGTGGTAAAGTTTTCGCCTGATTGTACCGCTGACATTGTCCCGGTGATGAGAAAGCCAGCTACGGATGTTATCACTGTCATGAGTCCGGCCAGGTTGATTGATTGCATCGCTCCTGCTTCTGTCAAGTGGAATAGAGCCTTACTGTTGCAGAGACGCAGCAGTTGGAGCTTGTCGCACCAAAAGGCTACGGTTAGGCCAAATGTTGCAATTACCACCACACCAGGAACCAGTGAGACAAAGAACTGGGCGTTCATAAAGGTGCAGATGAGGTGAGCATACTTTCGCTCGAGCTCAAAGGGAGGGGGCAGGTAAGAGTCGGTCAACGCACGGGTGGTGACAACCTTGCGTCGTTTTATGGACTGGATGATCGGGTACAAAAACGTCTTCATGAATATGGCCACAACCGGCTGGAATGCCGAGACAAACATGAAAGACACAGCCGAGTCGATGAGGTCTCCGCGTTCCTCCCAAGTGCTGTAGTTGTTGAAAGTAATGAGGAGAGACACACAAGAGTTGAGATACTGAGCGAGGGCCATCCTAAAAACGACCTTGCCGAGGATTTTCGACTTGCAGTGAGATCGCTCCAATCTCATCGTTAGCAACTGCACGGACTTAGCAAGCAAGACGTTAGTGATTGTAATCACAATTGCAGATGCGAAGGTCATCAAGTATATATATCCGTCCTGACAGAACCAGGATGGAGCAGAGCCGGAAAAAATGTAGGCCTTGATGAACTCGTCAATGGCAGGGAATATGGCCTTGGAAGTGTCGATGGTTTCATCTGACGCGTTGCACTGCCGGTAAAGGTCCAGCTTGATCATGGATATTGTGCACGTTATTGCAAAGCCAATAAACATGAGAGGAATCAGCGCCGCCCAGATAGAAAAGGAACGGAAGCGTATGTCTCTGCGACTATACTCCAGGTTCTTCCACAAAACATCTCGAGGTTCCACGGGGCGCATGACGTTAATCTTTTGCACCCAAGGCGAAGCCTTCAGCTGACTGTCCCGCATGAAACTCTTGAGGTTGTTGCCGGCGGTACTGTAACTGATGCCGTAAATGTGCCTCGGTCGTTTGTTAAGCTGCTTGAGACAAAATTCCGCGTCCTTTGTATATTGAAACATCACATATGCGTGTCCTGTTGTCGTGAACTTGTGGTGGGTGACTTTGTCGAAGGTGCAACAACCGGTGGGGAGAGGATCACTGTCGCCGTCCGCGGGCTTAAACTCTGGGCCTAGATCCATCCTCCTAATTTTCTTATTGGTAATAGAGAGGTTTTTGTAAGTCCATTCGAGTTTTTTCTCGATCGCCTTGACCTTCTGCTGTTTGCCGGAGGAAGAGCCAGAGGAGACCTTGACAATCTCTCGCCGCTGATGAAGCTCCTCAATACTCCCACGAATTTTATCGCGCTCGTCCATGAGGTCCCAGAATTTCTTGACGTTGAAGGCGAGTGCAACGTGAATGACTTTTCCGAATTGCGAAAAGTGGTCAGCAATATCCTGGGCAGTGAGCTCCTGCGGGCCTTGTTTCTCCTTCTCCTTTTTTGAGCCTTTTTTTATATGTTTCTTTTTCTTGTCCCTCTTTCCCTTGCTCCTTGCCCTTGACCTTGTTGTTGGGTTGTCAATGGCGTGCTGGTCTGGATCTCCAGTTAGGGCCTTGCGAGGAAGGTTGGTAACCTCGACAGTAAAGTCGGCCGAGGAAATAATACCGTCGTCGATTTCTGCGACGTTGTGTTTCATGAAAACGCGGATCGCGCAAATTCCGACGACACTGGCGACGACATGGAGGCACAGCGTCCAATTGTAGGCTTCGGGGATACCGCCGCTAGAATCTTTGAAGGCCAGAGATGATAGGCCGATGTAGAAAGACTGCGTGGAAGACATCATCAAATCGTTATGGTATGCTTCCAGGGTCTGGTAGGTCAAATAGCCAGAGAAGAGGATGAGGAGGAGGAGGATTAGCTGGAACCACCGAATGAGGGAGAAGTAAAGGGAAATTGCGATGCCGAACTCCTTCATGCTTTCACCGCCGTGAAAGATCTTGTCAAACAAGGGGTATGTCTCGCACTTCTCTGGATCATCCTGATGGAACTTAAGCCAACTTTTCATCTTGCTAGCCTTGTGCTTCGCAATTTCTTCGGCCTCCTTCCTTTCATCTGTGCCCATATTCATCGGCATAAGTTCGGAAGCACTCTGAATTTCGCGGGCGATTTTTCTGTCCGCCGGGGTGTCATTTTTCAGTTCTTTTTGTTTGGCCTTTTTCGTTGTTTTGTTATCTGTACGAGGAGCCGAGGTGAATATTGCCCCAGTCATCACCTGCTGTATGTAGCTCATCTTAGGCTTTTTAGGCTTGGGTTTTGGCACCATGCACTCGATCTCGAGTTGCTTGTCCACCCTGCGATGAGCGAACCGAATCGCGAAAAGGTTTAGGATGAGGGATGATAGTTATTGAGGTGGTTGTGGGAGGCGCGTATCTATTACGGAAGTACGAGCGCGTGGGGTCTTCAGAGCTAATGCAGCCGTTCATAGCTCGTCGCTTCACTCCTTGTCCAATCTCACCTTTCAGCCGCAATATTTTCGAGGTTGTTCCAATGATCCTCAAGCGCGTGGTCAATTCTTTGGCTAATGACCGCGTTCTTTTCTCTTCTTTCCTTCGATTTCTTGAGAATTGCGAGGGCGTCGGAGGATCTCGGGTCGTTGTCGTCGTTGAGAAACTGGGACAGAACCTCAGCCATTGTCGAGGCTTGAGTGGAGATTGTTAGCTGACCCTGGACGTGAGAGTGCTTGTTATTTTTGTGCGGCTTCAACTCGTATATTTGAACGAGGGGCTTCCCCGGTGGGAGCTTGAGGATATCGTCGAGGGGTATTATGACGCAGCCAAGGTACTTGGTCTAGGCAAAGGGGTGAGGAGGGAGACGCGGGAGTTCGAGGTGTGCAGGGGGTCTTGTTAGCTATTTGGTCAGGCTGCCGCTTTGCTCCAGCCGTCCTTTGCACCAGCCATCCTTTGCATTACACTATCATCCTTCTCACCTTCTTTTTGTGCGCTGATTCTGAATGAAAGCACTGGACGATGATGTCTCGGTGCTGGCGCTTGGATAAATCTGAGGTGGAGTGCGAGCCGGCAGATGATGGGGAAGAAGATGCGGTTGAAGAAGTGGAGACTGAGGAGGTTGGGGAGGAGACCGAATTTGAAGATGAGGAGTTCTCATCTGAATACGAGTCCGAAGACTCCGATTCGGAGTCAAAATCGAACATTGTTGCTATGTCATCGTTAGAAAAATTGAATGTCGCCGACTCGTCGTCCTCCAACCATGTCCATTTCTCAGGTTTGCCATTGTCGCCCTTGTCCACATCTGGTTCAAAGATTGTAGTCGTCTTCCCGAGCAGCCGGTTTCCGAGGTGGACTATACAGAAAGGACGGGTCGGGATTGAGAAGTCCGTCGCAAGCTTGTGCGCAGACCTGATTTTGACCTTCATGTTAAAACTTTGAATCCCTTTCCTGAAACTCTTTCTGAGGGTCAGGGTAAGACAACAGGTGACCTTTTATGATTTCGTTGTCAATTCTTGTGTATGGGGAGTATTTGGGGGTATAATTCTTGGAGGCGGTTATGACTATTTCTTGATCTTACCCATTGTCCCATTCAGCTAGAGTTCGTTACACTGTCGCAGGAACAACATGGAGAAACACAATATTGAATGCGGAGATATGCTTAGAAGGTTAATGGGGCGTAAAAAGGGGGGGTTGAAACGACGTGGGGCGGGTGATGAAGGTGAAGGGATGTCAAAGGAGGAGAAGAGGAAGTTCTACAGAACGAGGCTGGGGGGGTTCATGACTAGCAGCAAGTACCATATGTTGGTGGTGCGAAGCAAGCAGAGTGATCTTGAGGATGTGGTTGCGGAAAGGGGGCGGGAGGGTAAAGAGAAACTGAGGGGAATGGGGGACGAGGAGCTGAGCAACCAGAGCTCGTTGCTCTTGCTTAAGGCAAAGTTGGTTGGGGAGAGATTGAAGTGGCAGAAAAACAAGTTCGACGATGAGGAAGACCAGGAGATCAGAAACCTCCAGAGATACGGAGGACTCAAGGTTGTAAAGAGGGGGGACTTGGGGAGGTACGCATCGTGTATGGGGGAGAGAATGAGAAACAAGGCGCTGCACTTGGAGTATCTTCAGGACGTTGAGGAAGGAAGGACGAGGGAGAAAACAGGAGTTCGCATGTTTGCGGAGGTTTTAGCGCACATTAGGATGGAGGGGGAGAAGAGGAGGAGGGAGGAGGAGGAAGAGAGGGGAGAGGAGAAGGAGATGGAAGGTGGAGAGTATGTTCCCGAGGGGATTGCAAAGGAGCTCCATAGGTTGAAGGAGGAGAGCGTAAGGTTGAGGGAAGGGTTAGGTTGGGGTAGGGATTGTGGCGTGGTGGACGGAGAGGTTGACGAGGAATTGTGGGTGCCGCTTAACCACTGGGAAGCCCACGAGAGGGTACTGGAAGAGTCAAGGAAGCTCAGAGGGGAGGCAGAGGAAACATTGGAGAGAAAACGAAACGTACATGACTGAAAGGGGGGAAATAGTAGGTAGAATATTTCAGAATGCAACAACATGTAAATTGTGATGGGTGATGGGTGATGGGTGATGGGTGCAGGGCGTTCAGAATAAACCAACACGTTTCTTGTGTTCGATCTTCTTGTAACGGCACATCCCTTTCCATTCCTCCTTCGTGAACCCCAAGACCCTCTTGAACTCGTCATCAGACAGGTACTTCTCCCTATTCTTGATGTCCACACCCTCAGGATACACGACGCCCTGCCTCAGGGCGCTGTAGGGAAGCTTCGTGTCGTCGTAAACCACTACACCCTCCCATCCTGTGAGACGGGGCTCTACTATGCTGCCGGAACGGGTCATTCCCCTGAACCTGCGCTTCTCCTCTTCCCTTGATAGATAAAGCTCGTTAAGACGGTCGAAGAGCGAAGGTCCGAGGGCAACACGGAGGGTATTCTCCTCGTACTTTTCCTTCATGAAGGGGAATCGCTCGCTGATCTTCTTCTGGATGATTGAAATCGTCTCGTCCTTCAGAACAATTGGTGAATCAGGCGAGATCAATGAGACAAGGATCTCAGGGCGAGGTGAACGTAGGATACTATCCAACACAATGTCAGAGAGGGCAAGGGGAGAGGTCGCCATACTATCTGCTGTGTTTTTTTAGGAGTGTCTCTGACGTCGCTCTTGCAGTGTTGGTCGGTTGAGGCTCTGGCAATGACGATCAAGTTTTTATCTTATCACAGAATACTGGTAAAGGGATTAGAGTTAGTAGTAGTGGGTTGGTAGCGCGCAGAATGAAGCGATTCACCACTCAATTGGTAATTTGAGAGAATCCTGAAACTTTTCTGATTCTTGGCAAAAGTTTACGCAATCTTTGCGGCGTTTGAGTAGTAGTAAGGTTCTGATTTGATCTTGACAATATTAGCAACTCATTCATTTTGCTTTTGGCTACTAATTAGATTAGGAAGAAGCATCAGAACGGACTCCGCCGCGAACTTCCCCATTCAAGTATGAGCGAATTCGCTAGTGAAGGGTTTGACATCCGTGGTGGTAGTGGTAATGTTGTACATGAGATTGGGGGGACTGAAACTCCCGTAGTAAATAATGATAAGCCAATTGAGCCGCCTAAATCAGACGAGGCCGAAAGACCCCTCCATGCAACTCTCAAGGAGGAGGGAAACAGCTTGTTCAAGGTGGGGGATTATGGTGGTGCGCTGGACTTCTATTTGAGGGCTGTCGATGAGGGTGAGAAGAGTTGTGTTGACGAGTCCTCTGAGGACCCTGTCCCTTCCTTTGGAGAGGACCTGCTTCACCTTCTCCATGAGCACAAGGAGTACGAGAGGAAGGTGAAGGCGAGGGAGAGAAGGGAGAATGAGGAGGGCGAGAGGAAGGAGGAGAGGAGGAAGGCGAGGAAGGAGAGGGGCGAGGAGGTGAGGCTGGGTGAAGGCAGTGAGGGCTGGAGCGGAGCAACAGCAGCATACCGCCGACCACAGATCACTAATAACAACATTCTGCTCTTCGCTTCGCTCCTCCCCGCTTCGCCCGTCGCAGGCCAGACCTTCCCCGCCCCCTTCCCCCACTCCTCCAATCCCAACCCCCGA
>Ga0209713_10001174_pt1 | contig 15461 bp, 10 predicted proteins | sample ArcOceMetagenome_3_FD_187444 | JGI IMG/M metagenome (GOLD analysis project Ga0209713, IMG submission 187444) | Marine eukaryotic phytoplankton communities from Arctic Ocean - Arctic Ocean- Svalbard ARC20M Metagenome (SPAdes) (version 2) | ecosystem: Environmental > Aquatic > Marine > Oceanic... | reverse complement strand
AATGCGCAGCCAAAGTATTGCAGGACTTTTCTAAGTTTTCAAAATGCGCCCGGTCGTTGAATGGGACAGCGCCGCGAGATCGGAGGCGTCCCTGCGACCTCTTGGCGTTTCCGCTTCCGCGGCTGCACTAACCGACGCCGCGCCGTCGCAACAGAAAACCATCGTGCTCACTGCCTTCCTCGTGTCCGGCCCAATGACACACGTCGACGGCAGCTTCCGCGGAGGCCAAATGCGAGGGCAGACGATGGCAGCATCGTTGTGGAGACGTGTCGATCGGCTGCTGCGCACTTCGCCTGGACTCTGCCAGCCGGATGCTGAGCTGCACGTCGTGCACGATCTGGCACCGGACATCGCACCACCCACAGGTCCTTGCCAGGTTCCTCGGTCCTGGGCGGAGGCCGGCGCAGTCGATGCTACCCTGGTTGGTGGCAAGACCTGCAAGGAGATGGGCACTCCGATGTCACGTTGCGCAATCCATTTCCTGCCCGTGACAAACGGATCTCGCATGCGAGGCTACGAGCGGTGCGGCGTCAAGAAGGTCGTGGCCAAGAACGGCAAGAGCTCGTCCACCTGCTCTCGGACGGGCTTGGTGACGCCGTGCGAGGGCGGTGCCGACGGCGGAACGACGGTGGCCGATCAGGGCGCAGTCCGCTACCACTACTTTGAGCCCGACACCGCGGTACCCGCGGACGCTCTGAGATACATGCACTTTGCCGTCGTGCTAGGGCGCGAGCCAACGTGGCGCTGCGCATTCATGATCGACCTCACCGACGTGGCGGTACTTCGCGTTCCACCGTGCAATGCGCTGCCTACCGACGCGCTCTTTGCTGCCATCGATGGCAGCGTGAAGCGTTGGCTGAGTGACGTGGTCTCTGTCACCCGCTACAATGAGTCATGGAGCCGGCCCTTTCGCAGATTCCTGAATAGGACGGAGCCCACGCAGGAGAGCCGGGTCCTCAGCTGCAGCACAATCGGCGGCGCGCGCACGATGCTCATGCCAATGCTGTTGGAGGCTGTGCAGCGGATGCGCGCCCATCGACGCAGGCTCGAGTCGGGGTGTTGTGGTGGCCAGCAGAGCGCCCTGAGCGCCGCGGCCTTGGACATGCTCGTGTGGAACGAGCTCGCCTTGGACGCGCGCGTGATAAGCGGCTTTCCTGTGGGACCCGTCAATCTTCCGCCGTGGGGTAGCTTGGGCAGCGCTGCCTGCCAAGCTGGCAACTCACATCGAACGCCCGCGACGGCCGATGGTGTGCAGACGTTCGCCGAGTGCAAGCACTGGTGGCTCAACGCGACTCGCGGCTCCTTCTGGATGGGCCACAAGATCCCGGCGATGTGGCTGTACGACTATCTCCGGTGGTTTCCGTCGCTTTGTCGAAGGTAGCGGGCGTGGGCGTGTGCACACGGCTGTATTCGTGGTTCGTACGTACCAACAAAAATGAAGCATATATTACAAGGCACGGTGGACACCACGACTTGCAATACACCACACTCTGACACCTTAAAAAACGCGATAGACAGATTGGCCTCACCAGAAGGCCGCGGGCGGCTGGCCATTACGCCGGCACGATCAAATAGCTCCAGTGACCAGGATGGATCCACAGCATGCGCAAAACACACCACACAGGTGTGAACAGCTGCCGATTGGTTTTCGCATGGCTGAAGCGCAACCTCAGCAGCTCGAGGTGACCGTTCCCGACGGCGTGGAGGCCGGCGGCCTGCTCACCGTCACCACGGCCGAGGGCAACGACTTTGAGGTGACGGTGCCCGACGGGCTCGTCGCCGGCGACGTCTTCCTCGTCGATTTGCCCGACGACCCGCCGCCGCCGCCGCTGCCACCCAAGGCACTGCAGCAGGCGGTCGCCGGTCTCACGGAGCGGCAGGCCGACATCATCCGCGCGGCGCTCCTCGCCATCGAGGACAGCGCGGAGCTCGACGACTTTGTCAACTCCAACGCAGACGAGTTTGGCGAGTATGTGGAGGGCTGGGAGCAGAAGCTCGAGTACCAGACGCTCTACAACCGATACGTGGAGATTCTGGAGACGATCGTCGAGGAGACCTTGCAGCAGAACGGCGCGACGACCGCGGACCTCTACGAGGTGCTGCAGGCTGGAAGAGAGGTGCGTCGCCCGCCGCCGGCGCAGCGCACGCGTGTGGCCCACACCGTTGCTCCCGGCTCGTACCCCTCAGGCAGCCGCTGTCGCCCCCCTCCACCCGCGCAGGACAAAAAGACCAACCTGTTCCTGGATCGGTTCATCGCGATGGAGAGCTACGACGACTTTTGCGCGTTCATGGGCGAATGGAGCACGCTGACCATGTGGCAACGGCTGCACGTCAACAAGGACCAGGCCAGGAAAAACATCATGCAGCTCGGTAGGTAGCCACGTTAGCAAAGAATAAAACGTAAGATCCTCTAGCCGCCTTCGCGCAGGCTTGGGTGAAAAGCACCGCACATCACTAGCCGACTAGATAGATAGATAGATAGATTTATGGTATCACGACTATCTGTCTATCGCCATCGCGCGCTTCGGTGCTTCGGTGACGCACGCCGACAGGGGTTGAACCACTGAAACCTCCAAACTTAGGACTTTAGGCGAAGAAGCGGCGCATAACTATTCGTCGGCTGACACATGGGGTGTGGAGGCAGTAAGGAAGCTGTGGACGAGGGGCCACCGGAGGAGTCGGCCGAGTCCAAGGCGCTTAACGAGCAGCTGGAGCGGGAGCAGAAGCAGGAGAACAGAATCATCAAGCTTCTCGTGCTCGGCAAAGATGCGTTGCGGATAAGTCGTCTCCTGCTTGAACGCTCGTAGTGGGCGATGTCGGGCTCGGGGCCCGCCCTCCGTGTCGTCCGGCGCCCAATCCGACGCAACGAGCCCGAAACTCCGCCGCTGTGGCCGCCCGACAGGAAGACCCACGCTCACACCTCTTGACGCCTTTTCTCGAACTTGCAGGCACGGGTGAGTCGGGCAAGTCGACCGTCTTCAAGCAGATGAAGATTCTGTACTCTGTCCCCGACCCGCCTGCCAAGTTCCTGATGGTGGTGCGCGCCAACCTCTTCGGTAATGCGCACGCCGTCTTGCAAGGTACGCATCTCCCTTGACGCGCCCAATTCACGCGGTGTGAACTGGGCCTGCGACGCGGTTCCGTTGTGGGGCGCCCATCCCTCATCCCTGCGCCGATGGTCCTCTCGCGTATCTCTCGATGCCCAACCCTCTAACTTTGCGGACGCTGCCTCGCAGGCATGGAGAAGCTCAGTATCAGTTTCGCCACTCCTGAGGGCGACGCCGCTGGCAAGCTGATCATGTCGAAGCCTGCCGATGGCAACGGTGCGCCGCGGCCAGCGTCCGGGCGGCGTGCGTCCATGCGAGCGTGTGCCCTGATGATAGGTCGGGCTGGGGCGCGAGTTTGCGGCGTGCACAGGCGTCGCGCGCGCTCCCCGTCACCCCGCTCGCTGCTGTCTGCCGCAGTCGACCCCGACGCCGCCACTCTCGACGCCTTCTCGACGATGTACGCGGACGCGGGCGTCAACGAGGCGATCGAGCGTGCGCCGCGCCCCGCCGCACCGCGCGACGCCCCCCCAGTCGCCCGTCCATGACCCGCGACCCGCGACCCCGTTCCCTGCACCAACCGCCGGCCGCTCTCTCGCGCAACGCAGGCGCCGCTGAGTACCAGCTCAACGACTCGACGCGCTACTTTTGGGACCGCGCCGCCGAGATCCTCAAGACGGACTACCTGCCGTCGCCACAGGACATCCTGCGCGCGCGCGTGCGCACGACGGGCATCGTGCAGCAGAACTTCAAGATCGCCGAGTCGCAGTACACCATGTTCGACGTCGGCGGACAGCGCAACGAGCGTCGCAAGTGGATCCACTGCTTCGACAACGTCACCGCTGTCATCTTCGTGACGGCCATCTCGGAGTACGACCAGGTGCTGTACGAGGACGAGAACACCAACCGGATGGACGAGGCGCTGATGCTCTTCGACCAGATCCTCAACCACCCTTCCTTCGCGAAGACGTCGATGATCCTCTTCCTCAACAAGCGCGACCTCTTCGCCGAGAAGCTCAAGCGGAAGGACCTCACGTGCTGGAACGCGTCGTGCACCGCGGGCAAGGACTACGACGCGGCGATCGACTTCATCAAGACGAGGTTCCTCGAGAAGAACAAGGAGCCCGAGAAGCGGCAGGTCTACGTCCACCCGACGTGCGCGACCGACACGACCAACGTGCAGATCGTGATGGACTCAGTCTTCGACATCATCCTCAAGGAGAACCTGCGCAAGATGAACGCCGCCACCGTCGACGTCAGCGCCGCCAGCGGGACCGGCGTCTCGAAGGCCAAGTACCCGCCGACGTTCGCGCGCGACACGGTCATCCTGTGCGGCTGCCACTTTGTCGAATCGCTCAAGGAGCGCGTCGTCGCCGCCGACGCGGGCACCGCGATGCTGCCGGGCGTCGAGATCGGCCCGTACAAGGTGACGGCGGGCTCGTCCGAGTTCGCGTGGGTGATGAGCCTCGGCAAGAACGTGCCCGCCCTGTCGCCGGCCAAGGCGGAGCTCGGCTCGTTCAAGGGCGACTTCAAGGAGGCGGCGAAGAAGCTGCGCGAGGCGATGGGCCTCGGCGCCGAGGGGCTGCTCGGCTCGGTGTACGACAAGCCGATCCTGATGGAGACCTCCGGCGTCACGCTGCTCGTGTGCGTGCTGAGGCTACCCGAGCAGAAGCCGATCGCGTCGCTCAAGTGGAAGGTGTTCGAGGACTTCGAGGACGCGTGCTACCCCAAGTATATGGGCGTCACCGAGAAGAACCTGCCGCCGCCCAAGGGCGAGGAGTTCAACCCGTTCGCGCCCAACCCGGTCGGCCACCGCTGGTTCAAGGGGGTCACGCTCTTCACCGAGCAGGTGCAGAAGCAGCCCGTCAAGGGCGTCTACCTCGGCATCTTCAAGGTGTACTCGGGCGTCGACGGCTTCATGGTGATGGTCAACGAGCACAACCGAGTCATGATCCCGACGATCTTCCTCACCGAGAACCAGCTCTCGGCCGAGGAGCTCAAGTGGATGCAGGGCGCGCGTCTCCGCGGCGAGCGGTGGGACGGCAAGACCAAGGGCCCCGCCAAGGGCGGCGCCAAGGCGGGCTGGTTCGAGGAGGCGCTCATCGACGGCGCCAAGCCCAACCGCGGCTGGCTCGGCCCCGAGATGTCGGGCGAGGACGCCGCGACGTTTGCGGAGAAGATGTGGTGGGCGGTCGACGAGGCGAAGGCGCGCCTCGGCGACGTGGAGGACCTCGGCGCCCTGTACGACGCCGAGGTCCTCGACGTCGACGAGAACAACAGCATCCAGCTCGTCATGTTCGCCTCGATGGCCAAGACGGCGGCCGACATCCTGCCCGGCCACATCTGGGTCGACCGCTCGTTCCTCGAGGTGCAGAACATGAAGTACATGTCGCCGCTCACGCTGGGCAACCTGATGCAGGAGCAGAACGCGATGATGGACCAGCTGACCAGGCTCGACGCGAGCACGGGCGAGGCGGCCGACATGGCGGCCATGCAGCAGACCCGCGCCGAGAAGACCAAGCTGAAGGAGAAAATCGAGGCGACGATGAACTCGCAGCAGCCGCTCAAGTGGGTCAACCGCGTGATCATGTGGGTGGCGGACAAGATGCCGTCGTTCACCGACAAGGTCCCCGGCGCCGCCGACATGGAGACCAGCGCGCTGATCGACGCGGGGATCGCGGCGAACACGATGGTCGTGACGGCCAAGAAGGATCGCGCGGCGCTCATCCAAAAGTACAAGAAGTGAGAGATCCATGGACTGGCACACGAGGCTCTCTGCCACCGGGCAGAACGCGTGATGCCATCGATGCACGCATGCGGGCTGGAACGTTCTGCTTGGGGGCATGTGACGGGCGCACCGTTTGTGCGACACTTATTCTGGGGTTTGCGCAAGGCTTCAGAATCTATACGTGGAGTATCGTGTTCAGGTGTGTGGTGTTTGGCGCCGGTCGGTGCCTTACGTTTTCGGGACCGGGGGGGTAAGTTGACTAAAGTTTGGGCCTTGTTGGAGCACTTCTGCTAAAGCAATGCCGGCACTAGATGTCCACCATTTCTGCTAAAGTTTCCAGCCCGGAGCATTCTTGCTAAAGCGGCCTCGCCTACGTGGCACCCGGCAGGCGATCAAGATTTGTCGACAATTTGTATACAAATTGTATACAAATTGTCGACAAAACGTGACTTTTGTGTAGAGGGGCCTCCGCACTCAAGGCCTCGGCGGCTGAGCAGAATTGCTAAAGTGGCCGGCCGCTAGGCCGGAAGAAAAATTGCTAAAGAGTGCTAAAGTGCGGAGCTTTTCTTATGTCTACTTACCCTCCCTGTTTCGGGAGCGTATTCCGAGATTCAGAAGTGTCTAAAGAAAGCAAACGCAGCACGATCTCAATTGGCGAGCGGCGGCAGCTTGGGGACTGATGTGGCATACGACGATGTCACCTTCGTGTCATCTGCAGGCGCTTCTGCTTCGCCCCAGCTGGGGGCAGCAGCTGATACAGGTTGGGCGTGGGAGGAATCTCCCTCCTGCGAGCTGAGGCTGACGCCCTCCTTGCTCATGTTCGCCTCCATCGCGTCCATCAGCCCAATGTCGCGGTCGTTTCCAACCACTCTGACACCGCCGGTCACTGCGTCTTTGCGGACCTCCAGGGCCTCGATGAGCTCTGGCATGCTTGGGCGCTCCCGCTCGCTCGTGGCGGACTCATGCTGCTTCTGCAACTGTGCATGCACAAACTTGCGGCCCTCGTTGATCTCCACGGCGGTCGCGGCGAGCCACTTGGCACGCGGCTGAGCTTCCTCCTGCGCCTCCATGCTCTTGTGGCTGAGCGAGCGCGTCAACAACTGAGCCGTCGAAAGGTCGCTGTATGTGGCAGCGTGCGCGGCACCATCGTCCTCACTGGAGACGGAGAAGCTGGTTCCCCTCTTCTTCTTCTGACTCCCGTACTTGCTCTCGAAGGACTCCTTGCTCGAGAACGCTCTCCGCTTGCTGGGGTCGCGGATCTCGCTCAGGATCACCTGCCGCCGGTAAGACATCATCATGAGTCCGGCGTTGTCCGCTCCGCCCTCCCCGTTGTCGCGAAAGATTCCGCCGCCATTGAGGTGCATCAGCTTGACAAAGTCGTGCATGTCCAGCTCGTCGCCGATGTGCTTCTGGACGGAGGCGAACATGGAGATCAGCATTGCCTGCGTGCATCGAGCTCCGACTGCGCTCATGAGCGCTTTGATCTCCTCTACTTCGACCGAGCCGCTGCCATCGACATCAAGAGCGTTGAACCATTCGACGAGCTGACGTCGCTCCGCTGCTGGGAGCTCCCAGTCTGCGCCCCGGTCATGCATCTGCAGCCACTGCTTGACATCGCGCTTCCAAAGCTGCCGTCGGGCACCTTTGGCAGGTCGACCACGCACTGCCTGCCGGACCTGCCGCGCCACGTCCCGCTGCGCAAGCACATGATCAGCCTGCAGTTGAGCATACATTGGCCCACCAGTTGCGCCTCGCAATGCCGGAAGGCTCGCGCTGCCGCGCAAAGCACCGCCGCTCTTCGCAGGAAAGGAAACACGCGGTGGAGGCTCCTCGAGGGAGCGAGGTGGCCGGTCTCGGGAATGCACCGCGTGCATGTAGGCCGCACACGCGCGCCCAAGCCAGAGGTCGATCGGGAGAGATCTGAAACAAACGATCGGGCCTGGCTGGGGGAGGGGGACACGCACTGTGACGCTCCTCACCAAAGGCACGCATGAGAAAAACCGTGCGGAAAGAACAGAACACACACAGACTGAGCTGACTCAACAACGCGCACGGGCACATTGCCTGCAGTACGGGCAACTTGCGATCGATTCCTCTCAGTCAGCAGTCAAATTCCAGCGTGCATCGGCCATCTGCGGGCGGCGAGTTCCTTGGCGGCGAGTGCACGTCGAGCAGCGCATAGTAGTACTCGGCGAATTGCTTAGACGTGACGACCGTGCCATAGTCAATCATCTCGAGGAAGGTGGCCTCCTGCCTCGAGAGATCGACGTCCAGCCATGGCAGGTGATCACGGAAGTCTACGAGGTAGACGTCCTCGTCGAATACGACCTTGGCCGCGACGACAAGCGCCACCAGGAAGACGACACGCCACGTCCTCGCGGAGATGAGGAAGTCTGACGCAAAGACGGCGCGTTCTAGCAAGACCAACGCCGTCACGATGCAAGTGCCGTCCAGTCGCAGGCTCACCTGCACGTCAGTCACAAAGGCAGTCACCGCAGCGATGCTGGGCACTGTCACCCAAATGGCGCTCTCGTCCAGAGGGTGGTGCGCCTCGTCAAAGATCTGCAGCTTTGTTGGCGGTGGCGTGGATGGACACGTTGCTGACGCCTCGCTCTGCGCAGCTTGGCGTGCGTACAGGTGGATGACAGTCGACACAGCAGACACGACTTTCTCAAGGTCCGCATTGTGCAGAGTCGAGACCTTCTTTGCCTCAGGAGATTCAGCGCCGAACGCCGATTTGCGCAACTGGATGGCGGCGATGTGCCGCTGCATCTCCGAGGTAATGTCCGCGTCGTCCTTCGACCAGACTCGATCCGCAGACGCGCGTCTACCATCATTGGGCCGATCGACGGCCGACGCGACCATTGGCGATGGCGTGTGAGTGAGTGAGACGTCTTTTCGAAGCGCCGTCAATCGCGTGCGGACCGACCAATGAGACGCGCCCAGCTGGCAGGCTCCGTCAAAGGGTAATCCCAGGACATGGCTCGGTGCCGAGAATTCCGAGCTGGATTAACGATCTTCTTTTGGCTACTTACACTCGTGTTAACCAACCACGTCTTCTTCGCCTGCTGGCTCCCTCGTGCTGCTGTGCACCCACAGCCGCCAGGAGCGCGTTGCTGACGCTCTTACGCGGCTCCGCCAAGGAGGCGGGCGCGTCACTGGCCTCCGCCGCCGCCCAGATGCCGCCGTGCAGCCACCAGCGCGCATACGCCTCGAGGAACGACGACGCCGACGCGCCGCACACACACGCCGCGCCGCGCCACCAGCGGCGCGTCCTCTCCGCGGCCGCCGCGACGCGCCGCCAGCCGACGCGCGAGTGCGCGAGGCGGCGACACACCTCGCGCGCGGTGGCGCTCGCGCGGAACTCGGCGCGGACGGCCGCCTCCATCGCGGCGAGGGTCGGCTCGTCGCTCTCCATCGGTGAGACGCCGCGCTTGGGCAGCGTCGGCTGCAGCCGAAAGTAGCGCACCTCGCCGCCTCCTGCCGCGTGCCGCACGGCGCGCTCGGTCGCCGCGACGTCCTCCGAAGCGGGCGCGCTCGAGCCGCAGCCGAGCGAGACGACGAGCCCGATGGGCCGCCCCGGCCAGAGCGCGCGTGCCTCGCGCAGCGCGAGCAGCGTCGGGTTGTTTGCGACGAGCCCGCCGTCGGCGAGCCTCATGCCGCGCAGCGCGCTCGTTGGGAAGATCACCGGCGCTGCGCTGGTCGCCTCGATCGCTTGCCACAGCTCCGCGTCGCTCGTGCCCGCCAGCGGCGGCGCGGAAGCCTCCGCCACCCTCTCATCGGCGGCGGGCGCCACGGAGTCGCCCGCGTCGCTGTCGCCGCCGCCGCTCCCGTCCTCGCCGGTGCCACACGTGTACGTTCGGAACAGGTAGGGCTCGAGCCCGGCCGCACCGCACCGCGTCGCCACTGCAAACGCGCGCGGGCCATGCGTGCCGCGCCGTTGCCTCAGCGGCTGGTGCTCGCCGCACAGCTCCAGCATCATCTCGCGCCGCTCGTCGCGGCACAGGTGGCCACGGGTAAGGAGGCTGCTCACCTCCTTGTAGGCGAAGCAGCGCGTCTGCAGGATGTGCAGAGCCTCGCGAGCCATGCGCGTCGCCTCGCCCGGCTCGGGGTAGCAAGAGAGGAAGAGCGCGCCGCAGCCGCCTATGCTCGTGCCGGCGACCAGATCGAAGCACGACGCGACGGGGCTGCCGACGGCCGCCTCTATCTCCTCGACCATCGCGAGCAGGTTGCGCCCACGCATGCCGCCACCGTCTAGGCTCAGGATGTTGAGCGGCTCGGCGGAGGTCGAGAGGCTCGACATGGACGACATGGAGGGCTGCGGTGGCTCAGCCATCGGAGGCGAGACACTGCTGCGCGGACCAAACGCCAGCGCCCACATGAGCACGCCAGCGCGCTGAGCAAACCACCAGGCCCACAGGAGCGGTATGCCTTCGGTGCTTCGCGGACGCTCGCTCTCCGTGGTGCCGCCACGCAGTCGACACAGAGCCAGGTGCCGCGGGACATGATGCGCCCTCGATGCGCGGATGCGCTCACTGACACGTGTCATGTTTTGCGGTCACGATTCTCTTGTTGCTGTCTCCTTGGCGCTACGCTACGCTTGGCTTGGCGGTTCCGTCATTCATCATCATCACCCCCAAGTTTCGCGCGACGAGGAGCACAACCACTTACATACCGGAAGCTAAAGTATCCAAACGATATGTCCCTGTAAAGTGCACGTACACTTGTGCACCGCTACACGCCTACACGCTTACACCAGCACACAATCTCATGATGAGTAGAGTCCGAGGACTCAGAGATTCCACTCCTCCTGCTCCTCCTCGTCCTCCTCCTGCCCATGCTCCTGCTCCCCATCCGCCACGCTGGACCGATACCGGCTCTTCTTGGCCTTTTTTTTCGGCTTCTTGCGCGCTGGGACCTCGGTCGGGGCAGAGTCGAACGACGCCTCGTGCGATGCCTTTTTGAGCGGCTCCTTGTCGTAGTGCAGCTCGAGCGTGGCCATGGTGGCTGCGGCAATCTCGTTCGGATTGGCAGCGACGCTGCCATCGAGCAGCTTCGCGTCGCGCAGGGCCGCGCCCAAGGCGGGCGTCATTGCAACGCGTAGCTTGCGGGGCTCCTCATCATGAAACGGTGTCCCTTGGAAGCTGATGAAGACGGCACCGCGCCGGATGCCCACGTGGCGGCGCCAGCGGTCGACGATGTAGTCGCGGAAGCCGAGCAGAGCTCCACGGAAGCGGGGATTGTAATGGAATGCGTATGCAAAGACCAGTGCTGCCCATGTCAGGCCGAGGGCAATTCCGAGCACAATGGACGTGTCTTCAGCAGGGGAGAGCGGCTTGCCGGGCAACGTGGGAGGCGGCGACGTTGGCGGCGGCAACAGCGGCGCAGGAGAAGGTGGTGGCGCCGGCAGAGGTGGGGGTGGAGGCGGGGGCGGCAAGGGTGGGGGCGGAGGCGGCGAGGGAGGTGGCGGTGGTGGCGATGGTGGGGGCAACGGCGTTGGCGAGGGAGGCGGAAACGGATAGTGGAAAACGTCGGCCTGTTCGGCACCCTTGCGGCAGAATGAGCAGAGGTCGCATTCACAGAGGGTGCAGTGATGGTTCCATTCGGCCGGGTGGCACCAGTCCTCACAGAAGGTGTACATGCCCGAGCCATCGTGACATGGCTCTGAGAGTGACCACATTCCTCCATGCACCCGGCCGCAGTGCTCACAGGCGTGACAGGACTCGTGCCGGCACCGTTCCATGTCATTGTTGCAGTCGTCGTCGCACCGTCCGAGGTTGTTGTGCTGCATCATCGCGCGCCATGACGCCGGCATGTTCGCGTGGCTGACTCGCGGGGGCAGCTGCAGGTAGACCTACCGCCAGAGGGCCAACGCCAAGTTAGGCTAGTAAGTACCAATGCCGTCACCGCGGCTACCGCCGCTGCTGCCGGCGCTGCTGCAGCTGCTCGGCCTGTGCGGCGCGGCTGCTCGGCCCACCGACGCGCCGCAGCAGCCGCTGGGGGCCGACCTGGCGACGGGCAAGCTCGGCTACCTCGTCCTCAAGAACACCAAGAACACGCAGTATTCGGGCGTCATCGGCATCGGCACGCCGCCGCAGATGCTGAGCGTGATCTTCGACACGGGCTCCAACTCGCTCGTGCTGACCTCGGACGAGTGCGTCCAGATCTCCTGCCTCATGCACAACCGCTTCAAGCCCGGCCGCTCGAGCAGCTACGCCGGAGGCGGCCGCTCGGTCACGATGAACTTTGCGGGCGGCAGCGTGGAGGGGCCGCTCGGCTTCGACGTCGTGTCCATGGGCGGACTCGAGGCGCCGAAGCAGTCGCTGCTCAACATCGCGAGCCACTCGGTCCAGGGCTACGCCGCCGGCGCCTTCGACGGCATCCTCGGCATCGGCATGGAGGGCCGCACGAACGAGGGCGAGACGGCGGTGCTGCACTCGCTGGGCGTGCAGCAGTTCTCGATCTGGCTCTCGTCGCGCTCCGGCGAGGACGGCATGCTCGTGCTCGGCGGCACCGATTCGCAGTACCACACCGGCCCGTTTGTCAACATGCCCGTCGCCGACGAGCGCCACTGGGCGGTCACGATGGACGACGTGGCGGTCGGCGGCCGCAGCATCGGCGCGTGCGAGTTCGGCGCGCCGTGCCGCGGCATCCTCGACACGGGCACCTCGCTGATCACCGGCCCGTCGGCCGCGCTGACGCGGCTCACCGCCGGCGTGAGCGTCGCGCCCGACTGCTCCAACTTTGGCGAGCTGCCCAACGTGAGCTTCGTCATGGCGGGGCACGCGTTCACGCTGCAGCCCGAGCACTATGTGCTCGACGTGAGCAACCAGGTGCTCTCCGACTCGCCGATGCTCAAGGCGCTCTTCTCGCACCTGCCGTCGGCGCGCTGCATGCTCGCGATGCAGCCGCTCGACCTGCCGGGCGAGCACGGCGCCTCGTGGATCCTCGGCGACCCCTTCCTGCGCGCCTACTACTCGCACTACGACCGCGCCTCGCGCCGCGTCGGCCTCGCCCCGGCGCGCGCGACCGCGGGCGCGGGCGGCGCGGGCGGCACGAGGGCGGGCGTCTCGCTCGTGAGCACCGAGCCGCCGCGGCCGATGGCGGTCGACGTGAGCGCCATCGTGCCGCCGACGCTGGATTTTGGGTGAGGTCCGTTCGGGCTAGCGTGTTTTATATTCCCCATACCCATGGCCTCAGATAAAGCCTCGAGACTGCACTCGTGTGTATAGCCTAGTCGCGTCCGCTGGGTATATGAGAGCCAAAGCCTTTAGATCATCGCACCCGCTGCAGGGTGCCGGCTGCAGAGTGCTCGCGCTGCAGGCACGTTGCGCACAAAAAAAGCTGGAGACCTCGAACTTGCGAGACTCGTCCAGGGCGTGACCTCACGGCACGGCCGTACTTTAGGACGAACGTCGTGGCGGCGGGGACGCGTGACCCTATGGCGGAGCAGGACGACGGAGCGGGGGCGCCGGCGCCGATGATGGCGCCGCAGCCCAACGGCATGGCGCCGCAGCAGCCCCCGATGCCGTACAACCCGCTAACGGGGGGCATGAGTGTGCACGCGGCACACTTTACGACGGGGCCGATGGTGCTACCCAACCCCAGTGCCATGACTTCGGGCCCCGGCCGCATGTACCATGCCCCGCAGGACGGGGGGGCGAGGCCGCGCCTCGGCGGGCCGATGATGAACCCGATGCCTGGGGGCTACCAGATGATGTCGCAGCAGCAGCACCCCATGCCCATGGGCTCCCCAGCACCCATGGCCGCGACGCCGCCATCGCCGGGGGGCAATCCGCGGGCGGTCTACGCCTACCCGGTGATCCCCACGTCTGCCCAGCCAGCCGCCGGCCGCAGCGCAGCGCCCGCGAGGGCCGCCCCCGGGCCGCAAGCCAGGTACAACCCGCTGGCGGCCGCCGCCGCGGCAGTGGCCGCGGCCGAAGGGGTTGTTCAACATGTGGGGGACCCGCCGGGCGAGAGGGAGCAGCTGTCTCCCAAGGCGCAGCGCAAGATCTCCCACAATGCCGTGGAGGTGCGCCAAAAGAACCACCGCCATCGACCCGCGGCCCTTGATTGAGTTCAATCCCGCACGCGCACGCGCTGCCGTCGCGTCAACCCGCCCGCCCGCCCCTCCACACACCCTTTCGCCTCACACCCCCTCACCACGCGCCTCGACGCTTCGGTCAGGTGCGGAGGCGCCGACGCATCTCGATGCAGCTCGACCGGCTGAAGAGCATGCTGAACACTCCGAAGGCGGATAAGGCCTCGCTGCTCTCGGAGGCCGTCAACCGCCTGACCACCCTCACGCGCAAGTGCCACACGCTCGAGTCGGAGCTGGCGGTGCTCAAGGGGAGCGCGCCGCCCGAGCAGCCGTTCATGCTCACGCAGGCCGACTCGCAGATGAGCGGGTCGACGAGCCCCGGCGCCGACGCCGAGCTGGAGGGGGGCGAGGACGACGACGACATGGACGAGATGGACACGTCGCACTCGCAGAATGCGTACCGCTCGTGCGGCGCCGCCGAGCCGCGTGCGGCGCAGGCGCTGGCGCTCTCCCCGCATGCGGCGGGCCAGTCGCCGCGCGCGCCGGGCCTAGGCATTGCCATCGCGTTGCCGTCGGGCCCGGGCGGCCGCCTGCGGCAGGTGCCGTCCGGGCCGTACCCGACGCCGCCGCAGCAGCACCAGCCGCCGATGGGGCAGCCGCCGCCTCCACAGGGCATGATGATGCGCGGGCCGGGGCAGCCGCCCGGCATGATGCCGCAGCAGGCGGCGCCGCACCCGCCTCCGGGCATGATGCACGCGGCGGCGGCGCAGCAGCAGCAGGCCGAGGCGGCCGAGATCCAGCTGCAGCAGTGGGCGCAGTGGGGCGAGAGCTCGTTCACCGAGGTGCTGCAGAAGGACCAGCAGACGACGTGGAACTACGTGTGCACGCGCGACGGCGTGCAGGGCTTCTCGGCCTCGCTGCCGATCCCCGCCGAGGTGACGGCCGACGGCAACGCGACGCAGGTGCCGACGCCGCCCGAGCCCGAGCGGCTCGACTACTGCGTCAAGTCGGAGGCGACCATCGAGATGGAGCCGGCGCAGCTCGCCGCCATCTACATGAACGTCCACGAGCGGCAGAAGTGGCACTCGGCGTGCCAGGACTCGCGCCTCGTCGAGGACATCTGGCCCAACACGATGCGCATCGCCATCTTCACCTACCGGACCGAGCTGCCCGTCTTCCCGCGCGGCTACTGCGCGCTCATCCACCGCGCCAGCCACCGGCTGCCCGACGGGCGCACGCAGATCGTCGTGACCGACCGCTCCGTCTCGCACCCGGCGATGCCCGCGAGCCGCCACTTCATCTTCATGACCGTCTACCCGTCGGGCATGATGCTGACGCCGGTGCAGCACGGCGACCGCACCTACTCTCACGTCAAGCTCATCTCGCACTTCCACCTGCGCGGCACCGTCGCGCAGTCGCTGCTCGGCCGCATCAAGACCAACCGCATGATCGAGGCGTGCTGCTTCAACTACCTCCACGAGTTCCGCTCGTACGCCCTCACGCACTACGCGCCGCGCGGCATGCAGCAGCCGTCGCCCGGACTCCCCACGCCGCACATGTCGCAGCAGCAGCAGCAGCAGCAGCAGCAGCAGCAGCAGCAGCAGCAGCAGCAGCAGCAGCAGCAGCAGCAGCAGCAGCAGCCGCCGCC
>Ga0209713_10001173_pt1 | contig 15470 bp, 9 predicted proteins | sample ArcOceMetagenome_3_FD_187444 | JGI IMG/M metagenome (GOLD analysis project Ga0209713, IMG submission 187444) | Marine eukaryotic phytoplankton communities from Arctic Ocean - Arctic Ocean- Svalbard ARC20M Metagenome (SPAdes) (version 2) | ecosystem: Environmental > Aquatic > Marine > Oceanic... | reverse complement strand
CAAGAGGAGACGGTGGCAAGCTTCCTCGAGCTGATCATCAAGTTGGGTCAACAGGATCGTGGCCTGGCAGTGTGGCAAGGACCCTATGGAATTGCGGCGGCAAAGGAACTGCATACGCAGGCTTACCCAGTTGAAATGAGTCAGGTTTACGAAGCGACCTTCGAGCAGCTGATGGCGACCCTCCCGCCAGGAGCTAATGATGAAGGAGTGGTCTTCTACCTGGAGGTCAAGGCTCAGATCGAGTGAGGGGCTGAAGGCGTATGGCTAGAGTAGACGGCAGTTGCTGGGATTGACCTATAAAAAAAACCAAACAGAAAAACCAAACAGAAAAAGAAAGGAGGGACCCCGGATCGTCTGTGTACCACATGCATGCCCTCTTGATCTCCCGTCTTAGTAAGATTTGCGGTCTTTAGAGTGGATAATTAAATTTATTCCAGGACGCCTCATTGACTGGTGAATGACACATTGATTTACTGCATGACAAGTAGCATCCAGTGTCAAGGAGTTGCAAGCGAATTGCGACGGGCGGCTTTTGGCCCAAGCCTGCAATGGGAGGGTTTCCTCCTGTTGTCAGTTTGATACTCGAGTTCTAACTACGTACTACAAGAGATGCAGCTTAATAGTGGAGCAGAACAGGGTAGCCCGTTGTCTCCCACGGTTGACAGGTTGATTACTAATAAACCATTTGTCCGAAGGCAAACAACCAGTTTTAACCAAACCGCATGCTATACACCTGGCGGGAGGGCCGAAAGGTATCCCCATAGGTACAACACGCAAAAAATTATCTGTCATAATTGCCAGACTCAAGAGGACCAAGCGCTCACCCACCTCCGGGCCGGCACAACCCTTTCTTGCTCTTGCTTTTTCTTGGGACCATCCGGAGTAGCAGTTAGGGAAGGTGAAAAAGTGTTTGTGCCTACACATATGGGTGGGGGACAGCATTGTCAAGCCGCACCTAATAACGGGTCACCCTGGCAACAGGAGAGATTTTGCCTGCATGAACTAATGATGCGACAAAGCTCGCCAGGAAGGAACTTAGTGCAATGTGTCAGGAGCGCGTGCAATCAGGGCATGGTCATTTTACCGGCGAATGTAGAATATGCGATTGTCCCGGCCGCGGTTTTTCGTATTCACTTACTCCCACGCATCCACAGAGCGATGGTTAAGCTTAAGTCCATCAATTATATAAGGAGCACGCTGTTACATCCCGAGGCAGGGTTTCTACTTCTTGAGGACTATCTTTTCCAAGTAGAAGGCAGAAGCATTCCGGGGCAGAAACCTTATGAGCGTCCTGGGCTCTTCAGGAGGAGGCTTTCTACGACGCGGTACATGGGAAACTACCACTCATGGCAGAATGCGTACTCCCTAATTCAGATAAGAAGCACATGTAATGCTTTCTTGAAAGGGGTTCCCTTACTGGAGTTGGCCAATGTAGGACTCAGCAGGCTGGGGGGCAGGCAGGAAAGGAATCGGGCTCATAGAGAACTTCTTCTTGCTGTCTCACGCATCCCTTTTCTGAAAATTGGAGTTTTTGTGATCAATTTTCATGTACAGGGCCATGAGAGAGTAGCACAGTTGAAGTGGCATCTGCCAGGAGTGACAGAGGTCACTGGCTGGCTTAAGTGTGAAGATTTGATCATCAAGCTGCCCCGAACGTATAGGGGGTACTTTTTTCTGTTATTAGGAGAAGGACTTCGAAATTCTGGGTGGGTTAGAAACTTACCTGCTACAATGTTTAACGATGTGACTCAAGATGCCCATACAGCTACAGTGCTCGTTTCCTCCAGATACGGACGTGTTCATGAAATTATCCAGGCCAATCTAGCAGTTGATCGATTCCGAGGGTTTACCCAACTCGTAATTCAACAACTCGAACGCGCGGTCACCTCAGCCCTTTTATCTGCCAAAAATGAAATAGGACCATTAGGAGGTATCGTCACTGAGGAAACCGCCCCTTGCATCTACCTCTTTTGTACGAGCTCCATGATCGAACTGGCATGCTTAAAGGGGGGGGGCTTCCCTGAAAACCGCAAGCTGCAGGCGTTCGCGATAACCAACAAGTCTGCCACCAGGGCGCTAGTTATTGAAATCAACCCAGATTACACAATCTTGGAGCTCACAAGGTTTCGAGACGCGTTAGTTTTTCCTGCGGTGCAAGCGCATCAGGTACATCCGCGATCGGCAGGGGTTAAGGAAGGCCCCCAGGCGGTGGGACACAGGGTCCACTGTTGCCCTCACCACCTTCTGTGTGCTAACACAGCACCGCCTTGTCACTATATATCTTCTGAAAAAATTGGGGACATTTTTCTCAACGCTAGTGAGCTCCCTATGATTGGAGGTGTCAAACCATGTGTCTTGGTTCAGATCAATTGGAACTGATACCCCCGCGGCAATCTGGTTCACAGCTTAACACACCCGAGGAGGTTCCTCCTTGGGTGGATTGGCCACACCTGACAACATCTGAAGAGGTTACTCTTTGGCTGTGTGCAAATATACACGACATGAACCTAATTACGAGTCATTGGAATGCTTACCAAACCATACCGTATGGGACTACCTCTTTGGGAGCAAAGGAGGACACTGATCGTCTTGATTGCAACCAAGAGTCGACTTTAAGAATAGTGCCTGCTAAGACGCTGGAAGAGGCTGAGCAAGATCAGTCTAGACCCATGGATGCACAGGCTATCTTCGGGAATAGAGCTGGTTTGCAATTCCTCGGCTTTTCGAAGTGGTATCACAGCTCAACTTATACCCCGGGACGGCCCTACGACATGGTCAGACCAAGTAGCTTCTGGTCCCCGGCAAAGGCGGGCATAGATAGAAAGCTTTTCGCGGCCTTTATCAGTGATTTCATCAGGGGAACCAACATGGCCACCGACGCAGACACGGTTGTGATTGTAGCAGATAACAGGCCACTTTCGCAATTACTTAAGGATGAGCCTTTCTTGAAGCCTTGTGCGGAGCGTATGCTGCTCAGATCTAGGATCGTAATTAAGGAACGTACAAAGATTACCTACCTCCATGTACACGATCAGAGTGGAATAGATAAGTTGCACCCTTGCTATTACACGCCTATCATCATCGCGGCCCTCAGAGCACAAGAGGGATTGAGTCATATCCACTTTGTTGGATCCGACTTGGACATTTTCTTAAATGGGGCAGTGGATGTGCAGCAGCATCTAGAGTTCCTCTTACCGGTTGTCAGAGAAAGGTATCGAACTGGTGAGGAATCCAAGGTCGGGATCGGAATGTACTGGTTCTCAGAAGTTAGGCTAAAGCACAATGCAGGGCGACTCATTGCACCTGCCACGTCCAATGAGAAACGAGATAAAGCGGGGCACATTGATGACTTTACGGCAGAAGTGGTAGGGCGAGCCATGGATGCGGCAAGGGCGCAAGCGTGGGGTGATCGATTTTCGCTTCAGGAGTTACAGGACCTTTTAACGCAGCAAGTCGACAAAAGTGTTGTACCGGCGATTCTTGCCACCAGAATATCATTCTCCAGGGCCCTCGGGAAGTCTCCAGTCAGGGATGCGGCCCCCAGCACTCCAGCGGCTTTATGGTCTCTCTTTGCAGCACTCTGTGAAGGAGTTTCTGCCCTATGTTTCCCCTTCCTTGGGGGGTGGGACTTCCAAAGCATGAGAGTGGTCGATTTAAGTTTTCTTGAACCTGAGCTCAGGGACAAAGCAACCTCCCAGATGTTCGGGTGGGGCAAGGCACCCTATGAACAGTCGTTGCTTGAAATCATGGCACAGGTGTCCATGCCGGCTTGCAAGGCAATGGTGGCCCCAGGTCCCGCTTTGTTCATGGATCTGGCCCGCCCTGCTGAGGAGTCAGCCAGGGTTGTACCAGCGGAGACTTCCCATGCTTATGGATCCAATGAGCAGGGGCAGAACACGAAGGCTTTTCTACAGACCTATGATGTGAATAAGCCGTTTGATAAGTTCTCTGACATCCTCTTTGGCACTGAGGATAGGCTGCCTGCCATGTTCCGAGAGGATGGTCAGATCACTTGTGGGCTTGCGTTAAGGGGCGTGCCTCCCGCCTCCTGGGCCGATGGCTCACCTGTCACACATGTAGTGGTTGATGTGAACTCCTTTGGCATGGACCTCTTGGTGGAGGGGATTCAGGATCCGCAGCTGGCAGTTGGAGGACCCACCCAACCGGACAGTATTCCTATTATGAGCCTGACGTTTCACGGCCTCTCGCCGGACACCAATCTCCCTGGACCTGCGGTAATACATAACCAGAATAGGTACAATGGAGGCCTGTTATACGGAGACTCAGGGGAAGTCACCACACCAGCAGATTCTGTCTACACATCTCTCGACAACGTAGTACAGGGGCTTGCTCTGCTGTTTCAAAGCAGAGCCCTGCATGAATCCTTCGTGAAAGACGCTGATCGGGTTGGGGTCAGTGACACAGGGTTTCTCAAACAAGTGCTTGACATGAAATTGGCGTCGATTGCCCCATACTTGTACTTTGGAAACTTTGAAGTAGCGATTGCTCTCAAACGAGTCGCGATGATTTTGAAGAATGTGACCAAGAAATTGGTAGTTTATGGCTTTTCTGCGGGAGCAAACAATGCATTTGCCTTCGAGGGGGCCTGGGCCGCGTTAAAAGCTGAGCCTGTCAGGATCCAGATTGGCGCGTGGGAAGGGTCCTACAGGGGCCTGTTATGCCCTAGAGCCCTGGAAAGTACGGACAGACGGGTGTGTCTGGTCTTGGCTGCGGTGGACAGGTTATGTAACACGGCCAACGAAGGGCAAACAGATGAAGCAAGGGCTGCGCTTGGGATGCTTTGCAGTGATCACGGCATTAAACTCACCATCCTTGAGGACGACTCGGCCATACAAAAAGCGGATCCCCTCGGGTACTTGGGGAGGAACGGACATGGGTTCTCTTACTTGGTCATGCGACCCGAGATCTGGAACCTTCCTGAAGTTGCTAAACTCAGCTCCCTGGGACAGCTGGGCATCCCCCCTTTCATCAACCAAAGAAAGAAATTCGCCTTCTTTGTCTTGGCTTACCTCATCACAAAGAACCAGGAGAAAGTGCCGCTGGAAGCTCTGCTCCCGGTCGGTTGGACCGACCGGCAGGAACTGGATCGCCCAGCCCGATCACTCCCCCCCGAGTGGCAATGTTGTGTTGAGAGTGATGAAGCAGAAGTAAATTTCAATGGAATCAAGGATATCATTACGGTTGATTGGGAGACGCTAGGCCCCATTCAAAAGGATCTGTTCAAGTACAGAATCGCACCTGAAATTGCCGCAGAGGTCCTTGATGCCTCGGTACTGTGCGAATTAAAGGATGAACACCCACAAGTTAAGTGTAACATCGATTACTTGGTTAGTGGACCCCAGGCATTCACTCTTTCAATACACGTCGAGGAGGTTTCTCCTTGGGCAGTGTTTTCAGTACCTGACCAACGCAATGATACAAAAATTGGATCTGAGGTAGGCTTTAAGCAATGGGAGTACTGTGAGGTCACTCTGCGAATCCACAGGGAAGGATTCGGAGAGCACTTGGAAGAGTTTTCGGAACAGGAGAGAGTTGGAGACTTTCTGTCTAACGAAGGTAGCGGAGCAGAGGCGGTTGATGTCAAGCTCAAAGGGATTGTGGGAGCAAGCTGGACATTTGATGCTAAGGAAAGGGAGCCCCATGTTGGCTCGGACTTTCCTTTCCCCTTTGTCAAATTCTTGGAGCTACTAGTATATTGGCCTAACCCCCTCCTCACGTCTGGAACACATAAATCTTTCCACCACCTTGCCAGTTCGGGCTGCTCTGTACAGATTGTGTCCTTGTCCAAAACCAAACAAACGGTTGCGCAGTACTGGTTTGGTCTGCTGCGCAACCTCACGGATCATAATGCAGAAGCACTGCGTGGGTTTCCTGTCAAAATGGATGCTGAGGAAAAAGGTATGCCTGACGAGAACCAGCGCACGAAAGGGAACTTTCGGTATATAGTTGCTAACTATGTACCCAGGAACCCTTTGCCTTATGCTCCACATCGAGCCTCTGAAGCTTATCATAAATTCTACAACCTAATCCTCCAGGCGGCAGGATCGGGCAGATGTCCAGAAGAGTTGTCGAGCGTGCTACATGGTAGGATGGATCCCAACAAAGTCCTTGAGCACATTGCCAGCCTGAGTCTGGCGCAGCGCAGCCAGTACCAGCAACTTGGAGAAATCACCTCCCCTGCTCTTTTTGATGTTTTCCATCATCTGTTTTGGCTGTTCGTCTGCGGGAAACCTATTGGATACATCACTGGCTTGGGGGGTGCAGGGAAGTCTTACGCACTGGGAGTTGCTCTCATCTTGTTCACCACATGGGCCAATCTCACTTATCTGGGCGACGCGCCGCTGCGTGTACTGGTTACAGGGCCACGTTTGGCTTCGCTGCAAACCTGGACTGAACAGTTGACGGAGCTCTGCCCAGAACAAAAGCAGCCTAATGTTTACCTAGATCTGCTGGAGAAAACCAACACCAAGTTCATGCGTGTGCCACCGAACCAAAAGGGAGAAGATGAGGTTTCGGGAGATTCTAAACGAACCAAGCGGGCGGGGCAAGTTGAGGCGATCAAAATTGATTATGATCATGACACCAGGACACGGCAACTCAAGAAAATTGCCTCCAATGACAAGCTGGGACCGTGGATGGTCTTTATGTCCACGGGAACGGCCAAAGGCCTCCTTGCGGATGCGGGCAGGTTCCCAGGATGGTTGGAAAGCATCGATGTTTTGGTGGTCGAGGAAGGACAGCAAGCTGGATATGCTGAGTCCATTGGAGTACAGGCGGTGATGCCAAAAGAAACCTTGGTGCTGTATAATGGGGATGGGCAGCAAACACCACATATTGGCAACCAAAACCTACGTGGGTCCCGCCAAGCTACGGCGCACTTAGAAGCCTCCCTGGCCACTCTGAGAGGATCTGTTACCCCATTGCCACCCGAGGAGTTGCTCAGGATACAAATTGAGGCCATCTCCCAGTTCCTGACCCAACAGGAAAAACACGACCTAGACAACGCTAAGGGACTGCAGCGGCAACTGGTGGAGAGAAGGTTACTTTTTTCACAATTACAAGATCCTAGAATAAGGGAAATCGTCTCAGCAACACTCCATGACAAGCTGGAGGGACACGAACCCGCTATCCTACTATATAGATCTCAAAGGCTCTATTTTGGGCCATTTGCAGGATATGTAATCGCTGAGCAATACCGCAAAGTCATCTACCAACCATCTAGTCCTATGAAAGTGCCTTCGCTTCATCCTGCCTATGACAAGCGTTGGAGCTCCTTTACGATAGGGGGGGTATCACTTGAGCAATGCAAAAAGAAACCCTTGCTGGATCCGTTTGGGGCACGGCAGTGGGATGTGCAAACGTTTGTTATTGATAATCAGCTGATGCAACAGGCTGGCATCCAGATGGTTGCTTCCAAGACGGGGGGGAGGCACGTGCACCTTGAAATCATGGCGGAATATGCAGTGAGACTGCTTTGGTACAGACTCGCCATGACTGCTGTTCGGGTCACGCAGGAGCAACCTTTCTGCATTCTGACGACTCACCATAAGTTCAAGGAAGTCTTTTTGGGGCTGGTTTTTGGAGGGCCAGGGGTTGTCTTCAGGGCACAAGGCAGCAAACGAGAGGATAAACCACCGGTACTAGTTGAAGCAGAGGAATTCCAGCGAGGAGTTTCACTCTTTCAGGTCATACAGGACAAGTTCCCTGAGGAGTACGAAGCAACGGTGAATGGGAGATACGATAAAACTTACCAATTGATGTATCTGTTCTCGGTGTTGCACAAGGCTGGGAGGCTGCAGTCTGTTATCCGAGCCTTCATTTGGGTCAATCTGGGGCTCATGACCACAGGAGCGACATTGGGGGATGGACTTGTGCTACTATGGATCAACAATGTCTTTGCGAGTAAGGCCTCTACCTGCAATGTCATCCTTTCGAGATTTAGCAAATCGATGGCAGTCCTAATGACTAACTACGGTCTCTTTGGCCTGCTGCGGCGCTATTATAATCACATGATGATGGTGGAGGCGAGCCTATTTGGACATTTGGTGCATGTTGATACCTTACCAATTGTCCCCACCAGGGGCCCAGATGTCAGCCAGGACGAGGAGAATCCACAGGGAAACACCGTGGCCTCGGCCAACCAGAAATTTGAGATCGTGCCCCCGGCAGAAGAAGCGATTAAACAATGGGCTGATGACAAAATGGATGATGATTTCTGGAAATTGACAGGGGAACAAGGCATCGTTGACATGAAGTGGGAGTGGGCGGCAGCCAACCCACATGGGGATGTTTCCTTCCAGCAGAATTTCCTGCATTCGCACTATCAGGCTTCCCAAATGAAATGCTGGGGGGAATCCCCCAATGGAGTGGCACTGTGGTTTTCGATGAATGGAAGTGAGCGCCAAGATGTAGGATTGTTTGTGCAAGACGCTTTTTACCAGAGGCCCCTTCCCCCGGCCAATGTTCAAGTTGGAGCCCCAGTCCTTGAAGCAGCTGGGAAGGTTGTAATGATGTACACCAGAGTTGAGCACCTGACTAATCGAATCTTCCGGCATAGGGAGTATTCAGCGGGCAAAAACAGTGACTGGATGATAAAAATCAAAGTAGTTGACCATGGTAAGGCATCACTACATGTTTATGTCGAAGCAAGGCACAGGGAATTTGGAGCAACTCAGTGGAAGCTTGATGCACGGCAAGCGTCTATGGGAGCTCCCCTGTATGTCGCAAGGGAACTTGATGAAGGTAGGGCCTTCAAACTGATGCTTTCACTACCCTACCCCGGGGATGTGCTTGAAGGAAGGATTACTGAGGGCCATTGGCCTTTCCCAGAGGAATTAGGTGACTCCTTCCCTGGGACCATTCAAACTAAATTGGTCTGGAACAACGGATGGCTAAAAGAGCTAGAGGAACCGTTACAACAGCATGATGAGGATGATGATTATCAAGAAGATAACAAAGTTGTGGACGGGGATTTTGCAGCGTTTTCGATAGCTGATACTGACTTGCAGCATGCCCTCAAACGGACATATCTATCGGTCCTCGGACACTATGCTAATGGCCTCAACCCCATCGTTCCTTGTATAGACGAAGTCATCGACCCGATGTTAAGTTTAAAATGGGAACAACCCTTGGTGGTTAGTATTGAAATCACGAGGCTGTTGGCCAATGCAAGAAGGCTTGCTTTACTCCAGAATTTTGAAATGCTCCACGGGATGGATGAAGCCCCTCAGTTGAGGCTTTCGCTCCAGTTGGTCACCGCTGTAGTGGATCAGATTGCTATGGTGGTGTTTTCCGTAACTAAGTTGATCAATTGGGAACTGGCGTTGGGAGGCAGGTACGACGCCAACGTGCTCCCTGACTCTGATGCGGAGGACCTTCGCACTACTATCCCAACTTACACATTCTGGAGAAAACAGGTGCTGTTGGCTATCAGGGGTACGATTGACAACAAAGGAGCTAAGGAGCAACGTTTGGTGCACATTAAACCAGAGAAACCCAAAAGCCGTGGCGACCCTAAGCAGATCATATGCGGTGGTGAAATGCATCTCAAGATCTTGATCCCGGCCGAGGCCGCCCTGTGGCTGCAGCATCGATGGGTTGCTGGCACGGTCGGCGCATCACAGCAACTGAGGGCTCAATGCGCAGTGGTGGCAACGGTGGATAACAACGGTACACCTGTTCCGGCTGGAGTGGCTCATCCCAGATATCTGGCAGTCCACGTGGATGGCAACTTGAAGCCCAGTGATACCACACCTGTTGTTGCCGGGACCCTTGCAGGCATCATAAGGGATACCAGTACCACAAAGGCTTCTGCAGGTATGCATGCCATCATTGCCACACCCCCCAACGCGCTCCCTGGCTATGAGGATGCCCTAGTGGTCCTGAGGCAAGTTGCTAGCAAGAGAATCGGGAGTGGCACGGCGGTTCATTTCCTGCTCAAAAATGAAGCCTGGACACCTTGTAAAATCCACTTTCCGCGGCTGTCTGGGAATGCTGCGGACCCTACGCCAGGCGCCCTGTTTACTGCCAAAGAGTTTGAGGGCTCAGTGGAGGATCATTATGTGGAGTGGCTGGGTGCAGCTTTCACCATCCACCGGACTATCGTCAAACCGTTCATTGATGAAGTCAGACTGGTGAAGAATGCCCCGGTGCACAGGGGGGCTGTTGAACTCGTCGGCCACGATTTGGTACCCGCATACCACATTAACTATGCAACAATGTTTGCCACGAGATTCACCCCGCCTGTTAGGAAGAGGACGGCAGCTGATGGTGACCACAAAGGCAAAGGCCAGCAAACAAAAGGCGCTGCAGGGAAAAAAGGCCACGGAGAAGGCAAGAAGGCAGCCTCGCCTGCCAGCGGGTCTTCGTGGCAAGCTGTAGAGACAGGAAGTGGTAAGAGGGCTGGCTCCAATGACCCGTCCCACGCTCAGGCAAAGGAGAGGAGGATCGAGCCAAGCGACAGTTCCTCGAGCAACAAAGGCAAAGGGAGAGGTAAGGGTTCCCAGGGAAAAGCCTCCTAGGAACATTGGAATCGCCCACTGTTGTACATACCTGGTGGGCAGCCTCGTATAAACGCCCTAAGGAAGGGGTGAAACTTAACTCTACATGACCGTAGTCTGGCTCAGCTTCTGGGGTCAGATCAGGGATCGGGCGGGTTCCGCCTGGTCGCTATACAATATACGAGACATAACAGTGGTAATGGAGGAGCCGCTCGCCCCCCCTCAACAGCTTTTCGTCCTCAGTCTCCTAGAAGTGAATCATTCGGAAGCAGTGCTTTGCACTGTTGAGGGGACTGTGGTTATAGTCCCTGTTTTTTGGCCGGTAACATGGGGGAATCGCCATGTAGCACGCCTTTTCGGAGGTACGATTGATAGACAAGGGAATCCCCTGACGGCTGCTAGGGAGTGCCAACTATTCCTCCAGAATCCGGAATCAGTGTTGCATGACGGTACAATTCTGACCATGAAGCAGTTAGGGATATTAGCCAGGAGGGCATTGGGATTGCCAGGGCGAACCCCCCTTGAGGTCTCGGTCAGGGTCATCATGGGAACTAAAGTTCTAGGAATTCACCAGCCGTTGGGAACCTTGATGGATCAGCCAAGTAGCGAATACAGTTGGGCTAACCAGCATTGTCACTGTTGCCAGCAAGGACTCTGGGGACCAACCTTTGAATACACTTGGGCCAACCCACATGGTATTGGGCCATTCGCCAATTGTTATTTTTGTGGAGATTCGCCATCGTGGCACCATGGATGGTGTTGTCCTCACAACCCTCAATCTAATTCTTACCGAGGATCACCGCACACGAGCAGATACCATGATTATGTCAGAAGGCAAGAACTGACTTGATGGGCTTTTGGTTCGTTGACTCTTCGGGAGGGATCGTGCCTTCACGGGAACTTGATTTTGCTAAGTCCACGCCTCAGTGGTTTGGAGATCCCTCTTGCGAATCCCGTCAGGAAGCCAGTGAATGGTTTGAGCTGGCACCCTCATAGCGAAACCGCTGCTCGGCAGCTTTGCACCTTCGGGAGGGTTCCTCCTGGAGGTGGTCTTTGCACACGACTATACGCATTCCGGTGGGTTTTCCACCAGATCTCACTGTTGTTTGATTTCATGGAGTCTCCCCCCCAGACGGCTTACGAGCTGACGGGATGGTTTCCTCCGGTTATAGGATGGACAGATGAATATTTACACCCCATATTCGGACATGGGGGGTACCTGGAACCAAAGCCAATCCTTAAGGCTTTTGTTAGAGCCGAAAAGTGGGGAGTGCCGGTGAGCGCACCGTGTTACCTTGAGTTTGCTCAATGCGAGATTTGCGGCATCCTCACTAGAGGAGGCAGAAAGAATCATATCAACGAAGACTGGTGTTGCTTCGCGCCTTCCTGCTTTACGAAGAAACAACAAACATCCATCGCTTCGTATTCGCTTTTTTGTCGTAATCCCCCCGAGCTCTTTCAGTTTGAACTTGCATTGCAAATGACTGCTTCATTATTTCCGGGATCCAGGCCTCACTTACAAATGGTGCCTCCCACCATTGTTAATTTTGTAGAGGAGGAGGATCAAATGGCGGTGGCCGAAAGACTTTTTCCGGTTGATCATCCTGGGCAGAGCAGCGCTCGAGCGCACAGTGGCAATCAAGGCAGTAGGGACAGGCAAACAGAGCCATTCGACGGGGTCGAGGCTGACGGCCAGAGGGCAAAGGAGGAACCGATAACCCCAGGCGTGGAAGTGCCTAGGTTACCAGTGCCTAGGTTACCAGTGCCTAGGTTACCAGCGCCTAGGTTAAGCCTGAGAGCCGAGCTGGCCATCCTGGGTTACATGTCTGCGACAGACTCTCTGCGGGACCTTTCCCCTGAGGTCGTGGCCGGGGCCTTGGAGGACCCCAACCTCACAGACCGGCAGAAGGAAACAATCTTCCAAAAGTTACAGGAAAGAACTGAGCGTAGCATCAAAAAGGCTCTGAGGGATTGCCAGTGATCAGTGATTGTATGAAAGGACACATGTCTCTCTCGGTGATGGCTGTTTGGCCCACAAAAGGAAGCTGGGGAGCTGCGCCCTTAGTGGGATTTTGTTCCTATGCTCAGGGCAAGTCTTCGCCTCAGCCAATCACATATACGTGTCGACCTGCCTGGGGGGGGCTGCGTTTTTGTTGGTTTTACGTATATCATTCGGGCGATTGCTTTGGTAAACCTAGCGGTAGGAAGGTCTGGACCTCAACGATTTCGCCAACGGGGGGGTTTCCCCCTGTTGGCTGTTTCACGTTTTTACCTGAGGATTGCGGAGGGAAACTGCTCTTTCAGCTTTCCTCACGAGGAATTGTCGCACCTCCGGGAGGGTTCCTCCTGGAGAGTCTCTGTGAAAACGAAGAATGCTCAAGGGGGAGAGCTTGATCCTCACTATACAGGAGCTCCATGAAGATGAAGTCACCTTGCTCAAAATGGATGGGCAAGAAGTACAAGTGCCTATCCATACTCAGGCGAGAAATGGAAGGTCCTTCACTGTCACTGACCTTATATCGGTAGCTAAAGAAATATTAGGGGCTCGATACGCTACAGCACAAGTACTCATTACCTATAGAGGGCGTAGGCTGCCCATGTTCCAACCACTCTCCCTCTTGCACCTCCCGGATAAGCCTAGCGCAGAATGGACCACTTGCGTTTTCTGTTTAGAGGATCTGCCTTACCAACTTCCAGGGGGCAGGGGCCCTGACCCTGTGTGTAGTTATTGTGGGGATGCACCCTCTTGGCACTGTGGACTTTGTTGTCCATACAATGATAATGGCAGAAACCCCATACGGATGGAAACAGGTGTGGACTGAGTTGTGGGTCTCATTTCCCTCAGCATGTTCGCCTTTGGTTGTGAAGATCTGTGGTCGAGCACGTTACAAGCAAGTTCTGGTTTGTAGTACCCGTATTTAAGCTCTTTTTGAATTCCTTATGTTTACGGTTTGACTCTCCATGGGAAGGGCTGCTGCGGGGGCCTGGCTCTGGGGACCCGGCCATGGGGACCCCCCTCATAATTCTTGGCTCTCCGGAGGATGGTCTGAGAGCACTGTCTCTTGTTGAAGCCTAGTCTGCAAGACATGCGGCTGCGGCGGCTTTTTTGGTTTCCGTCTGCCGTGGCTGGAGCGCGTGTGGTCCCCCGGGTCCCCTCCTTTTGTGCCGTGTTTGGGCCCCCCGTTGTTGTTTGGTTGCCCTTCCTGGGAGCTTTTGTATAACAATTAAAAGAAAATAAGTCAATTATAAATTAAAAGTTAAAAATAAAATTAAATTATCAAATTTGCTTAAGTTAGTAACAGGTGATCAGACTTGCACAATATAAGCAACACGCGGCTACATGATTTCACAATCGGGAGCTATGCTTGCTGTGGATCTCAGTTTTGGTTCGCTACTTATTCGTCGGAGTATTTAAGTTCTAAGGGGCCCTCTTGGAATCCGGTTTGGCCCTCGGGATCCGGGAGCGGCCAGGATGCTAAGGAACATAGTGCGCCTCCCTTGCAAATCATTCCTTCTAAGCGGTGCGGGAGGGTTCCTCCTGAACTGCTGCCATCACATTACAAGTCAGATCTCGAGAAACTCTTTCAGTAGTTATGATCCCTTGGGCCGCGTGGCCCTAGGGACGGGTCATTCCATTGATCGGAGGTACAGCAAGAGTGAGAGAAGTGAGAGCTGCGATCCGGTTGGTTCACCCCGACAATGAAGAATGGATGCTGGACCATTCGCTATGCTCAAGTAGATGGGTGATCAACCGCTTGATCTCCTTTCAGTCTCACCACAGCAACACCTCTCCTGTGCCATTGGCTTCTTGGCAGTGCTGGCATGGGAGAGATGCTAGCGCCAGCGTCAGATGCCTTCCAAGTCCACTTTTTGTTGTTGTAGATTGACCCTGCGAGGAAGGCACCTGTAAGAAACTGAACCACGAATTAGAGGTCTCACTCGAGTGAATATAGGAAGTTATAACTTGGGCACGACAGGCCTTACTCTGGAGGGTTACCATGCAGAGCGTGGTGTGAAGAGCAGCCTATTGCAGGCACTAACACCCTCCAGATGTGCCGAAGTGGACACGTGATATCCGAGGTGGGCACTTGGTGGCCTCTTGTCCTCTGCTCCCCTTTTCATCAGTTTGCATGGCACTTGGCTGCTGTTCGTGTTTATGGGAGTGATCTCACGTCCATTATTTTGACTGTTGCGGTTGTTTTCTGGATAGATGATGGTATTTGTCAATCACTCGATGTTTCACACCGCTTTTCACCAACTTTTCCCTGCTTTACCGGAGCAAGTATCACCGCCATTGGCATGACTACGTATGAATTAGTTGTGCATTTGTTTGTTTGATGGGCAGGTACTTTGTACTCACTGCGGCCTTTGGCCTTCTGTTTAATCGAAAGCCATGCCAGGTGAGGTTCAATTCGTTGCAACTTCAGGGGTCACCCTGGTTTCACCTGTTTCTGGCTGATTTTTCTCTTGATTTGTTTCTTGTTTTGCTGCTTTTGGTTTTTGTTGTTTGTTTTTCGTGGTCGTTTTTTGTTTGTTTGGTTTTCGTCTCCTTTTCGTTTGGGCTCCTGGTGGTTCCTTTTCGGGTCCCCTTGGGTGTCTTTTCGTGTTTTCTTGTTTTGTTCCTTTTTGTTGTTTTGTTTTGGGTTCCTTTTTGGGTCCCCTTGGGTTTTGGTTTGGGTTCCCCTTGGGTTCCTTTTTTGTTTTGTTTTTGGTTTTGTGTTTTTGCTTTGTTTTGGGTTCCTCTTTGGCCCCCTTTTTTGTTCTTGTTTGTTTGTCGGGTTCCTCTTGGTTCTTTCTTTTTCGCTGCTTCTGATGCTGGTTTCATGCGAAATCATTTATCAAATCATGTCTCGAAGGCTATACGACTCCTGACTTTCGCGTGAATTGCGACGCGATATAGTGGGATTTCATGCAAAAAAAAAAGGTCCTGCTGTCCTGTCTTGTGGTCCT
>Ga0209713_10001171_pt1 | contig 15484 bp, 7 predicted proteins | sample ArcOceMetagenome_3_FD_187444 | JGI IMG/M metagenome (GOLD analysis project Ga0209713, IMG submission 187444) | Marine eukaryotic phytoplankton communities from Arctic Ocean - Arctic Ocean- Svalbard ARC20M Metagenome (SPAdes) (version 2) | ecosystem: Environmental > Aquatic > Marine > Oceanic... | reverse complement strand
TTCTCGAGCGTCTCCGCCTCTGAGCTCTTGCGCTTCGCCGTGCATTGCCATCAGCTGCTGCAGATCGCTGTCACGCCGCAGGAAGAAGAAGAGCCGCTCGACCAGCTCATCAGGAAGCGCATCCATACTCGTGCGACGGGAGGCCGATTCGCGTCGCCGATGAGCTCGGCTCTCAAGATGCATGTGGAAGCATGCGAACAGCAGCCAAGCTACGCGTCACGCGCCAACGTTAAGGTACCAGAGCTCAACGTTAACTTCGTGTTTGTTTCGCCGCTTACTGTTGTTCGTGTTTAAACGTTTAAACGCGTAAACGTTGTTTTTGCGTTAACGTTACACAGCTCTATTTGTATTCGGTGTGTAACGTGTCACGTCCGCCGGCGCGTTCGAGCCACGCCCTCATCATCGGCGGCAGCCGTCGGCCGCTTCGTCGCAAGCGGCAGCAGCGCGTGCGCAGGATCGGTCTCGGTCTCTGTGGCCGCGGCCGCCACCTCCTCCGGCGTCATGAGCAGGCTCGCGAGCGACGACGGCGGTGGCTCGTGGGCCAGCCCGAGCACCCGATGGACCACGCGGCGGGCCGCCACCTCGCCGAAGAGCGCCGCCTGCCGCGCCAGCGCTTGCCGCTCGCCACCGGCTGCGTCGCCCGCGGCCTCGCCGTCGGCATCGTCGTCGTTGGCGCCAAACACGGCGTCGAGCTGCGCCGCCGCAGCGTGCGCGGCGGCGCCGTTTCCCGCGGCGCCCAGCGCCGCGTCAAAGTGCGAGCACAGCACGTGCGCCGTCGCGGGCGTAGCGGCGGCGCGCAGCAGCAGTCTCCGCAGCTGCTGCGGCGAGGCGCGCGCCGCCTCGGCCATGCCGCGTAGCACCTCCTCCGGCCGCCGCGTCGCAAGGCACCGCAGCAGGCTGCTCTGGCCACGTCCCGCCGCACCTACCAGCTCAGACGCCACGCCGGCCAGCTCAGACGCCACGCCCTCGCTCTCGTCCGCGGTATCAGCAGCGGCGACGCCCCCTGGCTGCATCGGCGCCTGCTGCTGCTGCTGCTGCAGCGCTGCGATCATGGCGCGCTCCTCCTCACGCACGCTCTCCTCGAAGGCGCGGCGGAGCACATATGCCGCGCAGCCGTGCGGCGACGATGCGGCTGCGTCGGTCGAGGGTGGTCGCGGCGGTGATGGCGGCAGCGGCAGCGGCAGCGGTGGCGGCAGCGGTGGCGGTGGCGGTGGCGTGCGTGGCGTGGGTGGCATCAGCCGCGCGAGAGGGCCGTCGCTCCACAGGTTGAGCGCGAGCGTCGCCTCGTCGGGAGACTCGACCTGGTGCCACCACCCCTCCGGTATGAAGAGCGCCTCGCCCGCGCGCACCTCGAGGTGGAGCGGCGCAGGCTGCTGGACGGACCGCAGCTCGGCGGCGCTGAGCTGAGAGTGGTTGGCCGACGCGGCGTGCGCCGGCCGCGGTCGCAGGCAGCCTGACGCCGACGGCGGCAGCAGCAGCACGCGCTTGCGCCCGCGCACCACGATGAGCAGGTTGTCGAAGCAGTCGTAGTGGAGCCCAGAGACGGTCGCGCCGATTGCGAACCAGAGGTTGGTCTGCTGCACAACCGCGTCTAGCCCGAGCTCTGAGCACGCCGCGCGAGCCGCTGCGCCCAGCGCCTCTTCGGTGTCTGCCTGCAGCGCTGGTAGCAGGTGCAGTGGACACTGGGCGAGATGGTATCGCAGCGCCGACGGCCGTCGCTGCCACGTCGCGCACTCGGTCGAGTCGTCCAGCTGCGCGAGGAACTGCGAGCCGAACTTCATCTCGATCGTCTCGTGCGTGTCCGCGGTGCCTCTCAGGTAGCCGTCCTCGTCATCACGCGTCACGGACACGTCCACCAGCGTGTCCGGATGGGACATGCGCAGGTAGGCCGCGCTCCAGCGCTGCTGAAGCTGTGTCGCCGCTGGGAATGGCAGCGTGGTGGGCTCGCGTCTGGACATCGGGCTGACTCAGGGCGTCACGCAGCGAAGAACGCGCCGTAATGGCGACCGCGAACTTTCTCCGCGAATAGTATATGACGTCGGAATGCTCGGCAGGCGCCCTCGCGGCAAACTGGGTTTCAACGATAATTCTCACTCCCCTATCAACGCACTCACCCACTTCGGTCTCGGGCTGGTCCTGCACTTCGTACGCAGCAGCTCATCGGCCGGCGTCGCGCTCGTGCCCTTTCGCACGGTGTAGGTGTAGATCGGTCTGAGCCGGCCGTCAGCCAGGAGCGGGTGGCGAGCGCCAAGCGCCTCGTGGATGCGCGTGTGGAAGGAGATGTGGTCGAGCTCGCGCGTGCTCTCGTTGTAGTGCAAGCCAGCCACGCGGCGAATCCGCGGAAAGTATATGCCGAAGCCACCAAAGCCACTCACGACTCGCGCACCGCATGACCGGCCCTCGAGAATCTCCGCGTTGCTCGAGAGCCGAGGAGCATTGTGGAACGCGTCGTAGGGCATCACTTTGCAGGTCTTCCCGCTCACAAAGTAGGAGACTGCAAAGACGGCCGACGCGCTTTCGCGCTGGCCGAGGCTGATGGCGTCCCAAAGCTGCGCTGTCTTCAGCAGCGCAAAATCCATGTCTATCGAGAGCCACACGTCCCAGCGCGAGACGGCGAGCACGTTGGCGAGGAGCTTGTTACGAATTCGTGCCAACAGCGACTCTCGGGCCCCGCAATTGAGGACCCGAGTGGGGCAGAGCAGCGTGGAAGGGGCTGTGCCGGCTCGCTCGTGCGTGCCAGAGACCCGCGCGTCGTTTTGCGATTTGTTCAACAGCCATTCCGTCGTGCCGTCGGCGCTGTCGTTCTCGTAATAGACAACCTTGTAGGAGTCGAGCCGAGCGCCAATGGCCTCGAGCGTCGCGAAGTTTCGCGGGAGGTACGACATGCCGTCGCGGACGAGAAAGGTGAGAACAGCGCTCAGGGCGCCTGGATCGTCGACGCACGTTGGGCAGACGGGGTCTGCACAAGGTGGTATTGCAGGCTGGACGTTCATTGCACGGTGGGTGATCGGTAGCCGTGACCCGCAGGCTATTGAGGCTATTGAGGCTATTGAGGCCACCCGTTTGCGGCGTTCTACCCGTGGATATCGTACTCTGTTTACGCTGGACGCGCATGCGAGTTCACCAGCATAAGACTTGTTCAAGCGTGTTCAAGAGCCTACCATAGCTAGGCGGCGTGTGCAACAACATGTCCGATTTGGGCACCGCCACGGCCCCCGAGGAGAGCTCGGTGGTGAGCCCGAGGCCGGAGCTGACGCAGAGCCCGAGCGGCAGCGGCAAGCCTGTCGTGCAGAAAACCATCAACTCGGCCGCGATCGCTCGTGCACGCCGGGCATCGACGAAGGGGCGAGCTAGTGTGACGGCGCCTACGCAGCAGCCGATCGTCGAGTCGCAGCGCATGTCGGTCGCCGAGAGCGTGCAGGAGGAAGAGGAGGAGCCTGAGCTCGAACTGCAGCGCACGACCACGACCAACACGGCCGCTGTCAGGCGAGCGCGAGCGGCGCGAGCGAGCAGACGCAGCTGCGTACCCGCGCCCGACCTCTCCGGGCCCATGATGATGGTGAAGCAACTTGGCACTCAGATGAGCGATCTCATCGAAAAAGCCGCCTCCAGGTCAGAGTCGGCGATGAACCTGCTCGAGCTGATGTCGCCGCGCGAGCCCGAGCAGGTCATCTTCGGCGAGCTCCGCCTCGCTCGCGGCTGGGGCTCGTGGTTGCCTGCCAACTGCACCCTGCTGCGTACGAAGCCCCGGGGCGGCGAAGCCGCGGAGTGGACGCTGTGCTGCGCGCTCGCAGCAGACAAACGCAAGGTGGCAGTGGCTGGGGGGGCAGCCGAGGCGAGCGAGACGCCGCGCAAGAGCGTTGCCCAAAACGAGGACGTGATGAACATCTTCCATCACCAGCTCGAGCAGGTCAAGGTCAAGGACAAGAAGAAGTTCGAGTTCAAGATCAAGACGACGTACGACGCGGAGCACGACCCGATGGCCAAGCCCGAGGAGTCGCTCACGCTCCGGGCGAGGTCGCAGGAAGAGTTCGAGGGATGGGTGGACGCGCTGACGACGTGGTCGCAGTCCCTGGGGGCCATGTCGCTGCTCAAATTCTGAGCTCCGTCGCGCCGTTGCTCAACGAGGAACATCAGGCTGCGAAAGCCGCGCCCATGGTGTCCTTCTCCTGGCGTTCGACTGTATTGTTTCCGCTTCCATGCGGTTTGGTTTTGACATTAACTGGGATCCTGTGCACCTGGGTTTCAGAAATGACTACTTCTGAGGGGAAATTTCCATCGCGAGCTTTTCAAACCGCGCGTAGCGCGCCGAAATCAAGTTTTCCGTTTGAAGAGAAGGCCTTTTCGAGCGCAAATCGGCGTCACCGTTCCGCTACGCACCGTTCCGCTACGCACCGGGCGCTACGCGCCTGGTTCCCACGTGCCGATCACTTCTGAAACCCAGCTCTGCACCATCCGGTGTGGTTCAGCCCCTGGCCCAGAACTTGCGGGAGCGCCGCACTGTCCGCTAGCAAATCAGTCCTCCCGCACCGCGGTGCCGGCGGCCAACTAACCGCTTCCGAATGGTCCTCTCCCTCTCCACGCTGCTCTGCACGGGCGCCTGGCTACCACCGTCGCCGAACGCCGCGCGTCGCGGCGGCTCGCCGACCATGGGCATCCTCAAGGGCATCTCGCCGCTGCTCACTGCGGAGCTGCTGTATGTGCTGCGTAGCGCGGGGCACGGCGACAAGATCGCCATCGTCGACGCCAACTTTCCGGCGACGGCGATCAGCGTCGACACCGTCCAAAAGGAGCCGGTCAACCTGCCCGGCGCCTCGACGCCCGAGGCGCTCGATGCCATCGCGGCGCACCTGCCGATTGACACGATCGTCGACGACGGCGTGGTGGTGATGCTGCCGCCCGGCGACCTCGAGCTCCCGCCGCTCGGGGTCGAGGTGCACGCTGACGGGTGTAAGGCGCTCGAGGGCACGTGCGGTCCCGAGTGCGCCGTCACGACCGAGGTGAGGAGAGACGACTTCTACGAGCTGGCGAGAGATGCGTATTGCATCGTACAGACCGGCGAGCGGCGGCCGTACGGCTGCTTCCTGCTGACGGTGGGCATGCTCGGTCCAGACGGCAAGGACTTCTGAGGGAAGGACAGGCGCGCTGGGTGCCTCTGGCAGGAGCCGTCGAGCTAGACGCGAAGCCGTGTGTGTGCACATGTGACGCTCGCACGCTCGACGCGGACGGAGAGGTCATCACAATCGCAACCACGCCAGGTGAAGTTTGGTTCTTGTACTCTAGATTTCTTCAAGCATGGCACACTTTCCCTACCTTGCCCAATATGGGTGTGAGCAATATGGGCATGGTGCTCACACCCGCGGGCCCCCGACCCCTTTACCCAAACCTGCCAGAGTCCCTGGGCGCCGCCCATCGGATGGCCTCGTCGTTGTTTAGCCGCGAGAGGTTGTCAACGTTGGCGTCGGTCTTCTCCGAGGACAGCTGCAGCTCGAGCCCCGCGTCAAAGTGGCGCGTCGACGCGGCGGAGAGGACGCTGCTGCCGCCGTCGCTGTGCGCGACGCTGCTGCCGCCGTCGCTGCTCTTGCTGCCGATGCAGACGTCGTTGCTGGAGCGCTTGCCGTGGCCGCGCCAGCTCGTCGCCACCGCGTCGGCGCCGGCGCCGGCACTGGCGCCGGGAGGGACGCGCACGGTCGCGGCGGTATCGGCCGAGGCGACGCTGCTGGTGGAGGTGGCGCGGACGAGCGGTGACGACCCGTCTTGCGCGGCGAGGCTCTGGGCCGTCGGCACCGCGGCGCCGCCGCCACCTCCGGCGAGCTGCAGGTCGGGCTGCGCGTGGCTCGGCCAGTGCACCGTGCGGAAGAGCGGGTGCGACTTGACGCGTGCCGCGCCCGTCAGCCGCTCGCGCGGATCGAGCACGAGCAGCCGCAGCACGAGGCCGGCCGCCTGCGGCGCGACGTTGCAGCGCTCGATCGGCGCCACAAAGTGCAGCGAGAGGATGGAGCGGTAGATCTCGGCGACCTTGGTGCCCTGGAAGGGCGGGAAGCCCGTCAGGAACTCGTACAGCATCACGCCGCAGCTCCACCAGTCCGCGGCCGCCTCCAACCCGCGCATCCTCCCGCGGATGACCTCGGGCGCCATGTAAAAGGGCGTGCCCACAATCGAAGGGTCGGAGGCGACGTCGGCGTCGGGCGCCGCCGTCGCGCCGGCCGTCCTGGGGCCTCCGGTGGCCCTCGAGGCGTCGAGCTTCGAGAGGCCAAAGTCGGCGAGCTTGGCGCGGCCCTCGTGCGTGAGCAGCAGGTTCTCCGGCTTGAGGTCGCGGTGGAAGACGCCGCAGCCGTGCATGTGCTCGAGCGCGAGCACGAGGTCGGCGGTGAGGCAGATGGCCTGCCGCTCGGGGATGACGCCGAGCCGCTGGATGAGCTGCTTGCAGTCGGAGTGGAGGCACTCCATGACGAGGTAGAGCCGCGCCGGGTCCTCGAAGGCGAAGAAGGTGCGGATGACGAAGGGCGAGTCGCACGCGAAGAGGACCTTGCGCTCGGTGTCGAGGCGGTGCGCGCGCGCGCGCCCCTTCTCGAGGACCTTCATCGCGAAGACGTCGCCCGTCTGGATCTTGCGCACCATGTGCACCGACGCGTGCGAGCCGGCGCCGAGCCGCCGCACCACCTGGAAGTCGGCGAGGCACGGCGTCAGCCCGCCGCCCGACAGCGGGTCGACCTCGTCGGCGCCGAAGCCGGACGGGGCGCGCGGCACGATGGTGCCGATGAGCTCCGACGTCCAGAGCGCGGCGTGCTGCAGCGCCGCGAGCTTGCGCTGCCCAGCCGCCTTGAGGTCGGCCCAGCAGAGCGCGGCGGCGCGCGGCAGCACCGCGGCCGTGAGCGCCTCGAGCCGCGCGGGCAGCGCCGAGAGCTGTGAGAGCACCGCCGACGCGGCGGTCGCGGCGAGCACGGCGGAGGCGAAGGCGCGCAGGACCTCGAGCAGCTGGCCGAGCGTGCCGTGGGCGCTGTTGGAGTAGACGGCCGACGAGGCGGCCGCGTTGAGCTTGCACAGCACGCGCGCGAGCGTCGCGTCGGCGTGCTCGACGATCGTGCGGCACTGCGAGACGACGCGGCAGATCTGCGTGTGGTTCGCCATCGCGTCGGCCACCACGGAGCTCTCGCACAGCCGGCACACGATCGTCGCGCACGACGCGCAGCCGGGCGCCGCGCAGCCCGCGCGCGAGAGCCCACCACCGGCAGGGTGGCCGTGCCCCTCCCGGTCGGCCGAGTGGATCGCAATCGTCGTGCGCTGCACGTTGGGCGCCGCGTTGGCCGTCGCGTAGAGCCCCTGCAGCTGCAGCGCCTGCAGGCTCTCGCGGCAGCTGCGGAGCAGCTGGATCTGCGCGCGCTGCTCCGCAACGCCGACGGCGGCGGCGGCCGTCGTCGCGGCCGTCGCGGCCGTCGGCGCGGTGGTGGCGGTGGCGGCGGACATCGTCGCGGCGGAGACGTTCTCGACGATGGCCTCGTCGACGGGGTGCTGCACGCCGACCCAGAAGAGGACGCCGCCGTCGGCGCGCGGGCCGTTGGCGTCCTGCGCGATCGGCGTCATGAAGAGCAGGTTGTTGAAGCGGTGGCCGTCGGCGCGGAAGTTGGTGAGCAGCGTGAGCGACTCCTGCCGCGCGTCGAGCGCCGCCGACATGTGCGCGATCGCCTCGAGCTGCGCGGCCGTCTGCGGCGGCGCCTCGGCGGCGCGCTGCGCGCCGCGCAGCCCCATGTACTTCTGCTGCAGGAAGCGGCAGTTGCGGCCGAGGCACTCCTCGGTGGTGGCGCCCGACATGGCGCAGAAGCCCTGCGAGGCGAAGACGATCGGGTTGCGCCGCGCGGGCGACGGCGACGGGAACGAGGGGTCGGTGATGAGGCAGTTGAGCAGCGAGAACTTGACGAACGTGTACAGGTCGCAGTCGGCGTGGCCGTCGAGCTCCATCTGCTTCTGCATCACCGGCAGGACGCGGTGCACGTCGAGGAAGGCGACGGCGACGGTGCCGCGCCGCGCCGCGCTCGCGCAGTGCAGCGGCATCACGTACGCGAGGCAGAAGAGCGGCGCGCCCGACGAGGTGGTCAGCACCGTCTCGACGAGGCCCGCCGCGCGCGACGCCACCGCGCGGTGCAGCTCGAGCGCCTCGGGAGGCGCCGCGCGGCTCATCGCGGCCGCCATCAGCGACGTGCAGTCGCGGCCGAGCAGCGCGCCGGGCGTCACGCCGAGCATTCCCTCGAGCCCTCGGCTCGCGTGCCAGATCTCATACGCGTCGTCCGCGCCTGCCGCACCGGCGGCGACGCCCACGCCGCCGGCGCTGCCGCCGCCGCCGCCCACGCCGCCGTCCATGCCGTCGACACCGCCTGCGGAGGCCACCGGCCGCGTGAGGAGCACCGTCTGGAACATCGACTGCTGCAGCGCCGACGCGAAGACCACCGCCCACGCCGTCGTCGGCGCGTCGGGCGCGTGCAGCAGCTCCTGCGCGGCGCTCGAGACGTTGCGCAGGCCCTCGATCGGCTCGGCAGGAGCCGAGGCGGCGGCGTCCATGTCGACGTCGGCCTCGGTGGGTTGCGCGGCGTCGTCGGCTTGGGGCGGGTCGCTCTGCGCTGCGTCGTCGGTAGCGTCGGGGCTGGATAGCTTCGCCACGCCGAGGCCGTGCGTGAGCATCGTCGCGCGCTCGGTGAAGAAGCTGACGAGGAGGTGGTGCATCGCGCCGCTGTGCGGGTCGTACACGGGCGAGACGCGCACACCGAGCACGTCGCGCCGCCCCGACCGCCACGTAATCTCGACGCGCGGCGTGATCGAGGCGCGGCCCTGCGCGCCCGCGAGCAGAAGGTCGTCGAATGGAGTGCTCGGCACGCCGCCCACCTCCTCGAGCACCGCGCGGAACGCCGCCGCCGCGGCCTCGCTCATGTCCGGCTTGCGGCCCGGCTGGTGGTCGGGTGTTGCCTGCGTCCGGTGGCGCATGTACCGCGCGGTCCCTTCCCACGCCTCGACCTGCACCGGGAGCACCGACGCGTCCAGCTTCTCCTCCTCGAGCTCCGCGGAGCCCTCGCGCCGACCCAGCAGCCGCCTCGCCACCTCACGCAGCATCTGGTCCACGTACGGCGCCGCCGCCTCGCTGACGCGGGTCAGCTGCCGCTGCGTCTTTGGGTTGGGGTTGGTCACGTCACGCACAACCGCCTCGTGGTTGGTGATGAGCTTGCGTGCCACCTCCTCGCGCGCATCACGCGCGTGCGCGTTGGCCACGCCCTCCGCCTCGTCAGCGGAGGCGGTTCCACCTGGCCCATCGAGCACGCGCCGAAGCGCCTCCCATCGTGGCGCGGCCGCGGCGAGTGCCCCACCGATGGCCGCTCGCACCATCTCCATCATCGCTCCGACGCTCGACAGCGCGCCCTCTGGCAGGCCCTCGCCCACCTCGCGCAGCACCAGCCGGAGCGCGGCGGCCGCCGGCACGCTCATGTCGGGCGTCCGCCCCGGCATCTCGATGGAAGCCTGGATGCGCCCGTCCAGGAAGCGCGACGTGCCCATCCACGCCTCGACCTGCACCGGGAGCACCGACGCGTCCAGCTTCTCCTCGAGCTCCGCGGAGCCCTCGCGCCGACCCAGCAGCCGCCTCGCCACCTCACGCAGCATCTGGTCCACGTACGGCGCCGCCGCCTCGCTGACGCGGGCGAGCTGCGTCTGCGTCTTTGGGTTGGGGTTGGTCACGTCACGTACCACGGCGTCGTGGTTGGTGATGAGCTTGCGTGCCGCCTCCAAGCGCGCACGGTGGCAGTGGCGGAGCGCCTCCGCCGCCTCGTCGGCAGAGCCGCCCATCAGCTGCGTCGCAGCCGCGTCCACCACCACGGGAGCAGGGCTGCCATCCATCAGCTGGCGCAGCGCGTCCCATCGCGGGCAGACCTCGATGCCGCCCACCTCGGCGAGCACCGCGCGCATCGCCGCGGCCGCCGCCTCGCTCATGTCCGGATGCCGCCCGGGCTTCTCGTCGTGCGTGCACTGGATGCGGCCGCGCAGGAAGCGCGCCGTCTGCATCGCCGTCGTCGCATCGACGTCTTGCTGCAGCTGCTCGACGCCTGGCCGCCGCCCAAGCAGCCGCCTCGCCACCTCACGCAGCATCTGGTCCACGTGCGGCGCCGCCGCCTCGCTCACGCGGGTCAGCTGCCGCTGCGTCTTTGGGTTGGGATTGGTCACGTCACGCACAACCGCCTCGTGGTTGGTGATGAGCTTGCGTGCCGCCTCCTCGCGCGCAGCATGCGGGTGCACAGAGGCCACGCCGTACGCGTCGGTCGGGGCGGCGGAGCCGTCAAGTAGCTGGCGGAGCGCCTCCCACTGTGCAGACGTCGGCACGCCGCCCACCTCCTCCAGTACGGCACGGAACGCCGCCGCTGCGGCCTCACTCATGTCGGGTTTGCGGCCTGGTCGTTCCTCGGGCGTTGCCTGCGTTCGCTGACGCAAGTACCGCGCGGTGCCAGCCCATGCCACCGCCTGTACAGGCAACATCGACGCGTCCAGCTTCTCCTCTGAGCCCTCACGGCGCCCGAGCAGCCGCCTCGCCACCTCACGCAGCATCTGATCCACGTATGGCGCAGCGGAGATGTCCACGCGTGTCAGCTGTGGCTGTGTTTCCGGGTTGGGGTTGGTCACGTCGCGTACCACCGCCTGGTGGTTGGTGATGAGCTTGCGCGCCGCCTCCTCACGTGCAGCAGGTGTGTGTGAGGCGGCCACGCCGTCCGCCTCATCAGCGGCCGCGCCGAACGGTCCGTCGAGCATGCCCTGAAGCGCCTCCCATCGTGATGAAGCCGCTTTGAGCGGCTCGGCGGCCGTTGGTTGCGGACACTGCTTGGCCAGCAGGCTGGCAAGGGGCATGTTGTTCAGCTGCGTGGCGGTGTGGGCGCCCACACGTGCGGCGAGGCGCTCGTTGGCGGCGCAGACGAGCCCGTCGACGCTGACGACGACCGCGTCGTGCTCGCACGCGGCCACCAGCGCGTGCAACGGGCTGCTCGACGCCCACTCGACCACAACCTCCATCTCGTCGCTCGTGTTCGACATCGTCTGACGGGGAGCTCCGGCTGAGCACATTTTGCAACCTTGGCGCCGAGCTCATCACGAAAATCCGCGAGAGGCGCTGAGAAGGTCGGAAAAGTTTGCGAGGGGAAAGCGTCGACGAAACCACAGAGGGGAAAGAAAAGTATTCATCAGGTAGACTAAGGTAAGAAACTAGCTGGGGTGGCGACGTCACATATCTCGAGTAGCTAGAGCTAGCTGGTCTTGAGACTAGGTGGAATGTGATGGGGCACAGTGCCCCATCACGCATGCACGGTCTCATATTGGCCAGGATAGGCCTTCACCGTGAAATGGGCGTTTGAACCCTAAAAAAACGTTACAAAGCCGATGTACCTGACCTTAGAATCGCTCAGAAGCGAGCAAGTGCAAGGAATTTCTCTACACCTCTCACCTGTTAAAGTACACTTTGGTTCATTGTGGATTCAGGCTAGACCTCTCCGTGTTCGTGCTCGCGTACGGCAGCGGCTCGTCGGCGGCGAGTGCGCGGAAGTTCTGCTCGAGCACGGCCTCGGGCACGGCGCCGACGAGCGTGCCCGCCAGCTTGCGCGTGCCCGTGATCAGCGCCAGGTGCGGGATCCCGTCGACGCCAAACTTGCTCACGAGCTCGGCGTTGCGCGGCTCGGCGCCGTCGAGCACGACAAAGTTGAGCCGCTCGCCGTACCGCTTCTCGAGCTTGTACATGTACGGCGCCGCCTCCTTGCACGACTCGCACCACGGCGCGTAGAACTCGACCACCGTCGGGCGGCCGTCGGCGAGCGCCGCGGGCAGCGTCGGCGACTGCGCCTCCATCCGCTTCAGCAGTGCGACCGGGTCGACGCGCAGCAGGTTCGAGCGCTGTGCGAAGAAGAGCGCGCTCGCGAGCAGCGGCGAGCCGACCGCCAGCCCCACGCTCACCCGCCGTCGCTTGAGCGCCGCCGCGCCTGCGGCTGTCGCCATTGCCGCGCCGGAGCCTCCGCTGCCGTCCTCTCGCCCACCGTTGGCGGCGTGGCCGCCCAGGCCAAGCTTGGCCTGCAGCTGGCCTGAGGCGTGGAGCGCGTAGGTATCGTCGCAGCCGCCCACATGGTCGCCGCCGACGAAGACGCTCGGCACCGTGCGCTGCCCGGTCGTCCGCAGCAGCTCCGCCTGGATGGCCGCACCATCCTCGCGCTCGTCGAGCTCGACCGCGGCGTACGGAACGTCCATCTGGTCGAAGAGCTCCTTGGTGCGCGTGCAGTACGGGCACCAGCTCTTGCTGAAGAGCACGACGTCGCCAGACGCTACCGCGGAGCGCACCGTCTCTTCCACGCCAGCGGCGCAGCATCGTGGCGCCCCAGCAGCGCGAGGAAGGCCCACACCAGCGAGTGCGCGTGCCCGCGCACCCGGCGTGGGGAGCAGGGCCGCACATGCGGCTGGAAACAGCGCGAGAGCCACCGCGAGTGGCATGGAGTAGTGTTACGAGCTTGCGGTGAGCTTCGGGAGCAAGGTCGCCGCCACGCAATCTCGGTCCGGCCGCGGTGCTACAACAGCGCACGCGAAGTTGCGTGAGCATCTGCGCCACCTGTGCCTTGCTCTACGCGTTCGGAATGGCTGCCAGCCATTTCTGGGCCGGGGTCCGCTCTGCCGCCCGTCTGAGGGTACGGGCAGCTCCTCCTCGTGGCACGAGGAGGACGAGTGGATGGTCGAGGTGCGCGCAGCCGTGAACATCTCTGAAGCGAGCGCTCACTCACTCACAAGTGTCTATGCATAGTTGTGAAGATCAAGTAACTATTGAAGAAACCCCAAATTTGCAAACCATGGCAGTCAGGGGCACGGGTTGCTCGAGTTTGCAGCGCACGTCCACTGCTTTAGCAGCCGCCTGTTCAATTCGTGGCGCAGGGCGTGCGGGGTGGCCGCGTACAGGTTCGTGAGCTGGTGCGGATCGGTGGTCATGTTGAAGAGCTCGAAGTGGACCGGCGCCGCAAAGTCCCAGTCGGTGACCGCCGTGAACTCGGCGTAGAGCAGATCGCCGAAGACGGGGTCGGCCACGAAGCGCAGAGCACGATACGTGTTCGAGACGAGGTCATCGACGAGGTGGCCAAACCACGTGTGGTTGTTCAGCGCCGCAAACTCAATCGGATGCACCGTCCGCCACGCCGCGGTGAGCGCGGCGCGGCCTCCAGCCGCGGCCCAGTGACGCGTCACGTGCTGCCGTGTCGCGCGCAGCACGCCGGCGCCGTCGGGGTCAACGAGGAGCGGCGCGACGGAGCGGCCGTCCATGGACGCGGCGGGGGCGTCGAGGCCGGCGAGGCCGAGCAGCGTCGGCGCAACATCCACATTGGACGCGGCGAAGCTGAACTTGGAGGCCGCCTCGATGCCGGGCCCGCGGATGACAAAGGGGATGCGCACGGAGTGGTCGTAGACGTTGTGCTTGCCGCCGGGCAGCCGGTGCTGACCGAGATTCCAGCCATGATCCGAGGTCACCATGAGGTAGGTGCGGTTCTCGACACCCAGCTCCACGAGCGCGCCCACGACGCCCGCGATACCGTCGTCGACCGAGAGCGTCGCGCGCCAGCGGTTGCGGAAGATGTCGTCCGTGCTCGCCGCCTGCTCCGGAGTGATGATGTCCTGGTGGCTCACGAGCCAGTGGAAGTCTGGGCACGAGGCGTTGTAGTCCGGTGTGCGCGGCGCCGACAGATTATCGATCCACGTCGAGGCGGGGTTCGGGAAGCCCTCGGCGTACCACGGCGCCGGCTCGAAGGGCTGGTGGGGAGCGCGGTTGCCGATTGTGAGCATCCACGGCCGACCCAGCGGCGCGACGCGCTTTAGCCACGCAATGCTCTTGTTGGCGACGATGCTCGCTGAATACCCCGCGTGCTCGACGGCCGCATCGGCTTGGTAAAAGCCAGGTGCAGGGTTGCTGTGGCGACTGCCGATTGAGACGTTGGCGGGGACACCGCCGTCATAGTCGAAGAAGGCCGAGTTGAAGTAGCCGCCGCTCTGACAGCCCTTGCCACCTGTAACCCACTCCGTGCAGTTCGGGTGCTTTGCGGTGTCGCCTCCGTAGGCAAACCAGTAGCAGCTCGGGCAGCCAAAGCCCGGCGGTGGCTCCTGTGGGCAGTCATTGAGGTGCTTGCCGAAGTAGGCATTGGCATAGCCCGCGGTCTCGAGGTGAGCAGCGAAGGAGACTCCGTTGACCTTGTCCGGGTCGATGTGCATGCAGCCACCCTTGTGGCTCGGCATTCGGATGTTGTGAAAGTAGCGGCCCGACAGTAGCTCGCCCCTCGATGGGCAGCACACGGGCGTGTGGATGAACCAGTTGGAGGCGGTCGCGCCCTGCTGGCTCACGAGGGCGGTCGTCTGCTTCATCGGCGTCCATCCACCCATGTAGAGGTCCATGTCGTCCTGGAGGACGAGCACGAGGTTTGGGCGGTCGTCGGTGGACTCGTCGGCCTCCTCCACGAGGCGCGCGGCCGCCGCGGACGCGGACGCGGTGAGGTACGCGACAAGCATTATATATAATATCGACGCGTCGCGTGCACGCGTCGCGCGTCGGCGGTGCCGAAACGTGAGATAAACGCGCAATTTTTTGTCAACCGTTGTGTGCGAGTCGTGCAAGGAGGCGGCGCCGTACATGTACAAGCTCGAGAAGCGGTACGGCGAGCGGCTCAACTTTGTCGTGCTCGACGGCGCCGAGCCGCGCAACGCCGAGCTCGTTTGGAGGTGTAGAGAAATTGCTTGCTTCTTGCTCCCCTTCTTCCTTACCCGCACCTGGGCACGCGCAAGCTGGCGGGCACGCTCGTCGGCGCCGTGCCCGAGGCCGTGCTCGAGCAGAACTTCCGCGCACTCGCCGCCGACGAGCCGCTGCCGTACGCGAGCACGAACACGGAGAGTCTACCCTCAAAGTGTCACAGGTGTTCTTCCTTTGGGTGTTCATTTGGCCCGTCGGCGAAGCCGTCCTGCCAGAGGCCGGGCGCGAGACTGCGCGATCGAGGGGAAGCTCCGGCATGGCTCTCTCGAGGGCCAAACGACATGAGACGCTCGGCGCTAGAAGCCGCGCGCGATCGTGCGTCCGACAAGTTGTGTGCACCTAGCTGCATGCATCCGAAGCGAGCTCTCTCTCCCTCGGAGAAGAAGGAAAAGGAGAGGGAAAAGGACGGAAAACGAAGAGACGTTTCCCTTCCCCCCCGCCACAGCGCGTAGATAGGCGCGTCGGGGCGTGCCTTGGGATCGAGCCTTCCCTCTTCCCTTCCTCCCTTCTCTCCTTCCTCCGCTCTCTCCCTTCTTCCTTTTTCCCCGAGCGCCCCCCCGGCTTGCTTCTCCGGCTTCGTCATCATCCACCAACCTTCGAAACCCTCTCGCGGATTTTCGTGATGAGCTCGGCGCCAAGGTTGCAAAATGTGCTCAGCCGGAACTCCCCGTCAGACGATGTCGAACACGAGCGACGAGATGG
>Ga0209713_10001170_pt1 | contig 15486 bp, 7 predicted proteins | sample ArcOceMetagenome_3_FD_187444 | JGI IMG/M metagenome (GOLD analysis project Ga0209713, IMG submission 187444) | Marine eukaryotic phytoplankton communities from Arctic Ocean - Arctic Ocean- Svalbard ARC20M Metagenome (SPAdes) (version 2) | ecosystem: Environmental > Aquatic > Marine > Oceanic... | reverse complement strand
GAAGAAGAAGCTGATGCAGAAGGCGGCGGAGGAGCTGCGTGCCATCGACAACGTGGCCTGCTATCAGGGTGTGCCGCTCACCACCGCGGCGGGCAAGTGCACCTCGCCGACGATCGCGGCCGGCACGATCAACTGAGATCGCCCGGCAGCGGCTCCACGCGGTGCGGCGGTGCGGCTTTTTTCCGTGTAATAGTGATAGCAGTTCATAAATCCTCACTTCACTGATGTGCAATGCAATCACGCATACGCTGCTCGCTCGCGGTCCTGCTGCGCCACTGCGTCGGCGTGCGCCACGCGAGCTCAGCAGCTGAGATCGTGGGCGCAACCGCCTGCCAGAAGGCTTCGCTTGCAGGCAGAAGCGCCGCATCGGCACCCTCGAGAGCTGGGGTGTCGGTCTGGTGGGCACAGGCCGCACGATATAGCTGCGAGTTCTTGACGACGGTCAGCGCAGGTGCGAGCCTGGTGTGCAGCGCTTGCAGCAGCTGCACCACGTCAGCCGAGGCACGGTCGCCGTTGATGTCGATGAACGCCACCGTCGAGCCAGCTGCCATATCGAGCAGTTGGCTCTGCTGCTTGAGCCCGTCGATCCTCTCGAACCGGATATTCTCGGCGTGCGCAGCGCAGTGAGCCGAGGCTCGCTCGATCGCGCTGCTGCTCACATCGACGGCGACAACCTTGCGCGCCCGCGCCGCCAGCTCCTTGGTGGCCAAGCCATAGCTGCAACCGACCTCGAGCACTGTGTCCGTCGGAATGATCTGGCTGCGAGCGAGCATACGGAACGATTCCGTCTCGCCGCACAGCAAGATTGCTGGCTGCTCCTCGTGCGGCCCTCGTCCACGCATCAGCTCAGCCTTGCGCCTCGGCACCACGCACGGCATGCCAGCTCTGGACCCGAAGAGTGGTGACACGCTCAGCTCGTCGCCGTGCGATGAGACAACGCGAGCAACTCCACCACCACGGCCGCGCACCCACACTAGCGAGTCAGCCGCCGGCGCCTTCTCGTACGGTGGCCACGCCGGCAACAGCGCTCTGGGCCATTGATCGTCGGGTGGGCAAATGTAGGTGGCGCAGCGCGCGGTAGGGGGCAGCACGAGCGCCGTGCTCACAAGCGTCGCCGTCACGAACATCTATCTCGTTGATAGCTTCGCGCAAAGAAATATTTCGCGCCGTGTTGGCAAGGGTCCTTGTGTGGTTGATTCCACTTTCCGTTGCGGAGTACTCGCAGGAGGCCGATAAAGACGTGCATGCGACGGCGAGGCACTTTCGCAGCATGCTCTCGCTTGCGAAGCTCGCGAGCAAGCAAGGGGTGCAGGGGTGCAGCTGCAGGAGGGGGTGAACCCAGGGGACACGGTGGGCTATGCAAGACTCTCGTGCATGCCCCTTGCCCTCGCCTTAGCCCACCTTAGCTACTTGCGCCCTTGCACCGTGGGGGTAACACCACCTAAGAACTCCGTTTCGCGGTAACCGCATCGGTTGCCGTGGGCGGCATCGACCCTTCTTGCAGCGCCTCGCCTAGCGCTTCGCTCACGTCCAGCGTCGGGGCCGGCTAACACCTCGGAGCTGCCGGATGGAGCTGCCGGATGGGGACGTGCTGGATCTCGCGATCGAGATCCCGACCGACGATATCGACGAGCTCCCGAGCCCGGGCTTCGACGACGCGGACTCGCCGGAAGACCGAGGTCAGAAGAGGAAGCAATGGACCTCAGAGGAGGATGCGCAGGTGAGGGAGTGCGTCCGGCTCCACGGGACGCGCAGCTGGACGCTCGTCGCGGCCAAGCTGCCGGGTCGTACGGGCAAGCAGTGCCGCGAGCGCTGGCACAATCACTTGGACACCGACATCCGAAAGGACGCCTGGGACCTGGCAGAGGACCGGAGGCTACTCGAGCTGCAGCGCCACTTTGGCAACAAGTGGGCGGACATCGCCAAATTCCTACCCGGTCGCACCGACAACGCGATCAAGAACCACTGGAACTCCGCCCTGCGACGCGGCCGCAACATCGAGCACCTGCTCGACGAACTTGGCCAGCTGCCCTCCCAGTTCCCCGACGGCCTGCCGAGGGCACCGAGCCCGTCCAACGCGAGCACAAGCGGCGCCGTGCTGCCGACGCCGGCCGAGGCGACCAAGCTCAACCACCTGCTGCGGCTGCAGCCGAGCAGCCAGCTCGCGCAGCTGTGCGGCTTCCCCCTCAACGACGCCGGCGTGCCCAAGAGCAAGCAGGCGCAGCGGGGGCTCGAGGCGGTGGTCTCGCTGCTGCGCGCCAAGAGCGCCGAGAGCCTGATGGACGCCACGACGCGGCTGCACGAGATCGCCGCGGCCGCCGTCGTGAAGGACGAGCACGACGAGCGCACCAAGGGCGCCAAGGGGAGCGGCGGCGAGGCCGACGTCACGCGCGACGAGCCCGTCGAGATCACGGGGAGGGTGGGGGGCGGCAGCAGCCACGAGCCGCCGCGCGAAGCCGACCTCGGCTCCCCCGACGAGCTCTTCGACGGCAGCTCGTCGGAGGCGCACCTCGGCTCCTTCCACATCACGCTGCTCAGCCCACAGACCATCCGCAGTCCGCTCCGCCGCTGCCGCTCCCCCAGCGTGCCCTCCAGCCCGCGCGGCGCCGATGCGGACCTCGCCGCCGCCCAGAAGTCGCCGACGAGCTCGCCGCCGCAGCAGCGCCGCCGCGGCGACGGTGGTGCCGACGGCGGCGGCGCTCCCCCGCTGACGCCGACGGCGCTCCTCCACTCGCCCGGCTGCATGGACGGTGGTTTCGACGCGCGGCTCGCCGAGCAGCTGCCCGACGACCTGGGCGACTACATCAGCCAGCAGATTCAGCAGCTGCCCAATACGTGCGTCACCAGCCTCGCCTGATCATCCGTGGACCCCCAATTGAGGTCCCGGTCGTTTCTCGCGGTGCGCGCCTGCGATGGCGCGCCCGCTCTGCTGTGCATCCCCCCCCCACCTGATTGATGGCTATGTCCAATTCGGGGTCGATCGATCGTAATTATGTGCGCGCTGCTATGCGCGCGCAACTATTTAGGTTAGGTCTTGTTGCGATAGGTCATTCTTGTTGCGATAACAAGCTAATTTCGCAACGTGGAAACCAGCGCGTGCCCGCGGCTTCTGCCTTCTGAGAAGCCGCAGCTAGCCCCGCGCGTGCCGCCGCGCGACGCGTGAAGCTGCCTTCTGCTCCACTTTGGCGTCGACCTCCTCGCGCACGACCAGGCTCGACCGTTGGCCCACGCCTGCTCGCGCCACCGCGGCGGCTTGCAGCGAGCGCTTCAGCGCCGCGCGCACGTGGTGGCCAGCGCGCCGGCGCTCCGCAGCGAAGAAGTCCTTCATGCCCTGCGAGATGGTCTGGCGCCTGGCGCGGTCGCGCATCAGGGCGTCCACCTTGTCGAAGAGGTCCTCTGGCGTGTCGAAGGTGGTGATGTGAGGCCACTGGTACCAGTCGGCAAACTGCAGCCACCGTGCGGCGGCGGCGGGGCTGCACGCATCGTCCGGCTCCGAGGCGCAGCAGGGCACGTCGGCCGAGGGCGGCGGCGCGACGAACCACGCTTTGTCGTCCTTGACGAGCCACCGGTTGAGGTAGGGCGGCGTCCTGCGCTCGGCGCTGGGGCGCCACGGCGTGTTGCCCGCGCCCTTGTGGCTCGCCATGCCGGTGGCGACGTGGACGGAGGCGAGGAGGCGCAGCGACGGCACGAGGAGCGGGATGCCCATCGAATAGGCCTGGACGAGGCCGTACGAGTGCATCGAGTACGGCAGCAGCACCGCGAGAGGGTGCGACGCCACGTCGTCGTACGAGTAGCCGCACTGCTGCTCCTTCTTGGGCGGCGGCTTCTTCTTGCCCAGCTTCGTGTCGTCGTCGTCGCCGCCTCCGCCCGTGCTCACGTTGGCCTCCCTGCACATGTGCGCCTTCGGGTAGAGCTCCGACAGCCACGCGAACCGCGGCGACGCCTTCGCCTTGCCGCGCGCGGCGCTGCCGTTGATGATCAGCGTCGCCCACCGGCTGATGGCCTTGTTGTACGCGTTGTTGCCGCAGCAGAAGAGGACCTCGGGGCGCGTGCCCGTGTACCTGGTGGCGGCGAGCTGCTGCGAGCTGCCGGGCCAGGCCACCGGCGCGATGCCCGTCGTGCGGCGGAGGTAGACATCGTCGTAGGCGTTGGAGGCGGCGACGATCACGTTGGGTCGCCGTGCCATGGCCTGCAGCACCGTGCGTGCCGCCCTCGCGATCGACGGCCGGAAGTTCGAGCGGGGACGCCGTCGGGCGCGCAGCCTTCGCCCCTCTCGCTGCTCGGCGCGGCCGAGGCGGTCGGCCATTCTTGCGACGCGCCGCTCGCTCTGCGGCTGCCCGCCCCCGCCGGCAGCGCGTGGCTTCTCGACGAGTCGTGTTGCGGGCGCGCGGCTCGAGGCGTTGCTGATGTTGGGGCAGCTGGCGAGGCCGCCGCACTGGACGTGCGGACAGCCCGCCTCGGGGCAGCCGAGCAGCACGCGGTCGGTCTGCACCCAATCGACGACGCCGTTGAGGTGGTGGTCCCAGCGATGGGTGAAGCGGAGCACGACGGACACGTTGAACTCGAGGAAGAGCAAGCACTGCCACGTTGGGAAGTTGCACGCCACCACGTCGACCTTCTCGGCGAAGAGCGGCGCGAAGAGCCGCGCGAACTCGCTGCGGATCCCCTCGTCGTGCACGGCCTGGCGGCAGCGCCGCTTGTCGCACAGCGGCGACATCGGGCCCGCGCCGGCCTTAGGGTCAAAGGTCAGGAAGCGGTTGAGCTCGCGATAGTTCCGCGCGTCGCCGAGCATCGGCGGCTTGCGCAGCAGCACGCGCTTGTCGAGCATCTTCTTCATCGTCATCGCCTGCAGGAAGTACATGCCGTCGATGTTGCGCGGGTCGACGCCCAACTCGGCGACGAGGAAGCTGATCATGTCGTTGAGCGGCCCCACGTGCCCATCGAGCACGAAGACGCGCAGCCCAGAGTACAGCTGCGGGTCGGACGACCGCCACGTGTCCGGCTGCGACGTCGCGTGGAAGCCGCGCGCCGCGGCGCAGTCGCAGGTCGACGTCGGCGCGCAGCTGGCCGAGGCGGCGAGGCACGTCGGCGGCGCGTTAGCCCCCACCACGAGCGACGGCGCAACGCGAAGCCGCCCCAGCCCAGCGATGTGAGCGCGACGCCGGGAAGCTCGCTGGCGGCGCTTGGCCAGCGCGCAGATTCGGCGATGCAGGCCGACGACATTGGGGCGTTGAAAAAGCTAACTTTCTAAAGTTGTGTAACTCCTGGTTTATTACCGTTACAACTGTTACGGTGATCCACTGGCGACGTCGAATCAAGCGGCCGATAGCTGCGAACTTGCGACCGGGAAAGTTGATGAAATTCATGCGGGCCCCGCAAGAGTTGGTTGGTTGTTTCCCCACGTGTCAGCCCAGCCAGCGAGATTGCGCATCGGCGCGCAGCCCGGCGCTCGCTCAGCGGCGTATCACCCCTGCGTAAAAGAAATGTTCGAAAATCTTTTAGGCTGTTTAGGCGATGCTTTTGCCGGCTACTACCCCAGGGCTCAGCACTAGAGCGACCGCGGGTTGGCATCCATCCGCTCTATAGCGGTGGTGACGATGAGCTACAACCTTGGTGCCGTTAAAGCAAGAAGTTGATCAGGAATTCATGTGCCGCCGACGAGGTGACGACGCGCGGCCGACGAGGTTGCGGCGCACCACGTCAGCCGAGCCAGCGAGATTGAGGCGGCGCTCGCTCAGCGGCGCGCGGGGATGCGGCAGCGTGTCTGTGTTGTCAAAGCGATTACTTTAGGCCAGAGCTCGCGTGGGTGGTTTACCCTCCTCTATTGAGGCTATTGAGGGACGCACCCAGTTACTTTAGGGCGTCCGCGAGTCGGCGCCCGCTCGTAGCGGTGGTGAGTGCATACCCAAGTCTGCAGCGGACTTCGCAGGGTGCCCTCGCGCGCAAAGCTCGGCGCCGCCTCCCGGACCCCGGCGAGATGCCTCGCGCAACACGCGCGCACTCGCGCAAGCTGCATCAGCAGCAACTCGACCTGAGCGACGACGCGCTGGTCTTAGTCGTCGACTTCGCGGAAGACCAGCGCGAACTATCGAAGGTACAGCGCGTGAAGGAGCTTCTGCGCCTCCGCCTGGTCAGCGAGAAGTGGCGCCTCGCCGTCAGCCGCTCGAAGGCGTTGGCCGTCGAGGAGCTCGACTTGGGCATCGAGGATCAGAGGACACCGCTGTCCTTTTACCGCCACTTCGCCAACCTCACATCTCTGAAGATGTGGACGACGTGCAGCGTCGCGGAGATCGTCGACGTCTTGACGGCGTGCCCTCGCCTCACCGAGCTGCAGAACATCAGCCTGACCCAGGGGGGCGCGCTCGACCGCCAGAAGGACTGCTCCGTGCTGGAGCAGCTGCGATCTCTGTCGCTGGCCAACTGTGGGACTGTGCCAGGCCATGCGGCCGATCTCCTGCGTGCGTGCCGCAACCTGGAGCATCTCGATCTGTGGAACGTGCGTCCCTCCGGGATCTCGGTGGGACAGATGGTCGAGTGTGTCGAGGCCAAACTGCAGTCGCTGCGTGTCGGCGGAGACGACTCCAGCCTCGGTGACAACGACGTGTCCTCGATCTGCCGAGCTCAGCCCTCGCTCACGAGTCTGAAGGTGCGCAATGCCGTCGCCGAGGTGGCCATCACCGAGGTGGCCCTCGAGGCCATGCACGGCCTGCGCTCGCTCGAGGAGCTCGACCTGTCGTTCAGCATGAACTACCTCTCGGCGACGGCGCTGCATGCGGTCGTGCAGGCATGCCCGAAGTTGAAGGAGCTCATCATCGTGCGCGGCGCGGATTACGACTACGACCCTGAAGAGTTTCCGATCGACGCGCACCCGGGCTTCCCAGCGCTGCGGGCGATTGATGCGCTCCTGCAAGGGCGGGGTGGCGGGCTCTGCGACAGCGAGTGGTGAAATCGGAATCGTTCCATGGCTGCGCAGCAGGAACATGATCTAGCACGGGGGTTTCTCACGGGCTCGGGGAGTGCGTTCTCGTTTCTCGTTTTAGGTGGTTGGTCTTCCATAGGGTCAGTCGTAGACATATACTTCGTCCTGCAACTTGAGCTTGACGCACCGTTTTTGCGTGGTGAGCCGTGGTGCCTTTGTGAGCACGTAGTTCTCCCCCTGGGCGTTGCCAAAATAAGGATCCGAAGAGGCCGCGGCGACGATGCTGGGCCTCGCCACCCTCGGACAGGACCGCCCTGACATCCACATCACAAACTTCTTAGGTCCTGTCGTACCGGAGGTCAAGCCCCACCATAATCGGAATTATCCGGCGGACAAATGCGACTGCAGCTGGGCCAGACCTCGTTCGTGCAGTCTCAGGGACGACGGCTCAATCTGTTGGGCGCACTGCTGCCGGGAGCTGTCGTGGGATGGGTCTCCAGAGCAGCAACGCTCGCTGGTGGGAGACTTTCAAATAAGGGGAGGCGAGCCGGGAGAGGACGAGACACGGCGCACGGACATGGCATTGGAAAACCCGAGCAATGGGCATTCGGCGCAGATGTACCGTCAGGGCGCCGATCGTCTCGCATACATACTCCGGCAGCACAACCGTGGACCATCAGTATCCATTTACTGCCAGGGTGACTCGACAATGCTACGTCAAGTGGCGTGGCTTTCAAGGATGATCCAGGAGAATGCTGGGGCAGGCACGTTTGATCGAAGTGCAACGTGGCACGGTGACATTGAGCCGCTCGACTTGAAGAAGCTCGCACCGGATGAGTTCCCTGCAGGGTCCACATACTCAGTCGCTGGTGGCCTCCTGTGTGATCGACCATCCGTGCTGCGCACACGTGGTAGGATCCAGGGCTTCAACGTGTCGGTTGTGGCCGCATTATGCACTCGATCGATGCTGCCCGTCTCGCTCGCATCCGACATCATCCAGGCGCTGGTTGGACCCCGATACGGGTTCTCGGAGTTGCAGAGCCCGTCGCTCGTCTACGTTGGCGGCGCTGGTCTGCACCATCTGCACGAGGAGTCTATGCGCTCGTATGGCGAGTTGCGACCATTCATCGCTGCAGATGTCTTCGAGGATCGATTGCGGTCCGCACTCAGAAAGCTGATGGCCTATGTGCCGGTTGGCACGAAGGTGGCCTACTTCAACACGCATGCGGTCTGCGACGAGAAGCTGACACCGCCCTATCTCCGGGACCACGCAAGAGCGTGCGCAAATGGCAACGTGGAGGGCTGCTTCGGGTGTGGCTGCAACCAACCAGGGTGCGATCGCAGCGGTGCTCACTGTGCACCGATCGAGCAGTGGCAGCGGCAAGGGTTCAATGCCACGCTGATGTCTGCGTTTGGTGCGCGGAGTCTTGCGCAGCGGGAGTCGAACGTGCTACGGAGCGATTACGCGTTGCGGCAAATACGCCTCGTCGACGGGCACAGCATGGCGCAAGGCAAGTGCGACATGACCGCGGACGGTCGGCACTACAGCTCGCTCGAAACCACCGAGATCAGGGCGGCGCTGGACCTGCTTGGAAGCTAGTAAGTGCTGGTCGCTGGCCCTATAGTATAGGACGTAGGAGAGTGTTTGTAGGCTGTATCATAACGTACCGTTCCCCATTGCCCAGCCCGCACACGAGATTATGGCACCACACGACATAATCAGACACATCACCCACGTCCACATCATGGCGCACTACTGCACCAGTGACCGGAGACCAGACGTCCACCGCCACGATCCATCTCCTGGCACGCCCTGTTCCCCAAGCGGCCCTCTCCAGACCACGCACGAGCCATGCGACACCCAATCCCTCCCCGCGCTCAGACGACCTGGCCCTCGCCAACCTGCGTGGGCGCGGCGTCGAGCGCCGCATCCGCGCGCTTCTTGTTCCAGTAGGCCTTGCTGGCGACCTTGGAGCGATCGACGCGGTGCTTGTACTTGGAGGCGATGGTCGTCACCTCCTTGAACAGGCCCTCGGCGTCCTCGAGCAGGATCGGGTCGAGGCCGAGCAGCTTGAACTTCTTGTTGGACACGACCAGCTCGTTCTCGGCGTCCTCCTGGCGCGGGTTGGACACCGACTGCACTTGCGCGCCGGTGATCTTCGCCACCTGCTCCGCAATGTCGCGCACGCGCGCCGTCTCGGCGATCTGGTTGAGGATCTCCACGCGCTCGCCCGATTTGGGCGGGTTGGCAATGGCGAGCTCGATGCAGCGGCACGTGTCGGAGATGTGGATGAAGCCGCGCGTCTGGCCGCCCGTGCCGTAGACGGTGAGCGGGATGTCGGTGGCCGCCTGCATCAGGAAGCGGTTGAGCACGGTGCCGTACTCGCCGTCGTAGTCGAAGCGGTTGCACAGCCGCTCGTCCTGCTCGGTGAGCGGCGTGTTGGTGCCCCACACGATGCCCTGGTGCAGGTCGGTGATGCGCAGCTGGTCGTTCTTGACGTAGAACTGGAAGAGGAGCGCGTCGAGGCACTTGGTGGCGTGGTAGATCGAGCCCGGGTACGCCGGGTGGAGGATCTCCTGTTGGCGGTTGCCCGGCAGCGTCACGTCGATGTAGCCCTCCGGGATCTCGCCGCCCGAGTTGCCGTAGCCGTACACGCCCATCGTCCCCAGGTGCACGAGGTGGATGTCGAGGCCGCTCTCGACGATCGCGCACAGCGCGTTGTGCGTCGCGCCAAGGTTGTTGTCCACCGTGTACCGCTTCGTCGCGGCATTCTTCATCGAGTACGGCGCGGCGCGCTGCTCGGCAAAGTGCACCATCGTGTCCGGAGCCTCCTCCCTGATGAGCTGGACGAAGCGGTCGTACTCCTCCGCGAGGTCCAGGTACACGTAGCGCATGTTTTTCCCGGTCAGCTCATTCCACGTCTCGACGCGCACCTCGGGCGTCGCGATCGGCGTCAGCGAGCTGGCGCCCAGCTCGACATCGATCTTGCGACGCGACAGGTTGTCGATGATCACCACGTCATGCCCCTTGTCCGAAAGGTGGCACGCCGTCGGCCAGCCGCAGAAGCCATCGCCACCCAGCACGAAGACCTTCTTCTTCTTGCCGCCGTCGCCGTCCGAGTGCTTTGTATCAGTGCTGGAGCCCTGGTTTTCCAGTGTCGCCGTCATCGTTAGCGGCACGGCCGCGCGCAGCGCATGGACAGGCTGCTGCAGCGCCACGGACGCGGCGCGCGAGGCAACGCCGTTGCCGAAGAGCGAGTACGCCGGGCTGGCGCACAGAATCGAGAGCATGACGTCCGCGGTCGAGCCCGGACTAGCGTGGACAGGGGAGCAGTCTCTCGCTATCTCGTCGCAGCCCGTCTCAATGACAAAAGCAGTAGGGGCATGAACACGTGGTGGAGACTTCTGGCTAACGGGTCGTCTCAATACGCTCGACATTTGAAAAGTGTCACCAACATTTCGAGGAAAGGGTCGAGCTGTCGCCTGGGGGCGGTGCCTACCAGGAAGGAAGCGGCTACAAGTGCGATCACGCTGCGAATGCGGGCCAGCCACCTCCGTGACAAGTCGCTCTCCGTGAGCGGACGACACCCGGGGCGCCCAGAGCCGGACATCGTCCAGCTGCGAGAAGACATGTCTTCTCCTTTTCGGAGCGCTCCCGAGCTGGTCGAGCTGTTTGAGGTGCTGGGCACGCGGTCGCAGGTCCTGGCGGCGCTCAAGCTGCAGGACGCGCAACGGGGAAAGTCCGCGCGGCGCTCTGCGAACCTGGCGGCAAAGGCGACGGAAACAGCTGCCGCCGAGGCCTTTCCGGCGCCTGCACCCGCCGCACCCGCGCCGCAGACGGCCTCGACGGAGGCGCCTGCACCGCTGCAGCCCGCCAGGGTCTCGGTGCCGCCCGAGGCATGCGTCGAGGTCGTGGGCACGCGTGACGAGGTGCTGGCCTGCCTGCGGCTGCAGTCGGCCGTGAGGACGCGGCAATGGCGAGCGCAGCGGCTGGCGGCGGCGCGCATCATCCAGCGGGTCGCGCGCCAGGGCGTCGCGCGCCACGCCACCGACGCCGCCCGGCGTGCGCTCTGTGGGGCGATGGCGGCGCGCGTGATGAAAGCGGTGCTGTCGAGGCAAGCCGAGGACATCCAGGCAGCGGCGACGGCGGCGGCGACAGCGTCAGTGGCCAGCGCGGCGGCGGTGGAGCTCGAGGCGGCGCCGGCAGCGCGGCCCGTCCCCGCCACCGAGGCGCCGGTCCCGCCGCCGAAAACGACGCGCGTGCCCCCCGTCGCCAAGACGGTGCGTCAGCGGCTGTCGAGCGGCGCGGCCAAGGGCAGAATAAAGCTGGTGCGCAAGGGCGTTGTGCCCGAGGTGTTGGCCGAGGTCAAGCAGGGGGCAAACGGGGCAGCGACGGCGCCGCCTCCGTCCGCCGCCGGTGCGAGCAGCGAGTGGCACGAGGGCGAGAGCGGCCACAGCTGCGCGATGGTGCGCAACCTCGACACGGGCCTCGCCATCACCGTCTCGCAGCTCGAGCAGCTGTACGCGACGGTGCACGCGCGGCCGTTCGAGCCGCTCACGCCCGAGCGCGGCCGCACCGGCTCGGGCATGGTGGGCAACGCCGTCGCCGCCGCGACCACCCACTCGCCCGCCAGCGTGCGCTCGTCTCTCGCGACCGACGACGGCGACGACGACGATTTCAGCGAGCGCGGCGAGCTGCTGCCGGGGGTGGCGGCGGCGGCGGCGGCGGCGAGGGCGCGCCAGGGCAGCGGCGGCAGCGGCGGCAGCAGCCCACTCTCGCCCGGCGGCAGCAGCCCCCTCTCCCGCAGCGAGTCGCGCCGCGACGCGCTGCTCGTGTCGCGCCGCGGCGACGGCGCGCCGCTGCTGACGGGCGTGCTGCTCAAGCGCGGCAAGAAGCTGGGGCAGTGGACGCCGCGCTGGTTCCAGCTGGCGGTGAGCGGCGAGCTGAGCTGCCACCGCCAGCGCGACGAGGTCGAGTCGAGGTCGCCGCTCTTCCGCGTGCGCGTGGGCGGCGCGAGCGGCGCGCGCATCCACCTGCTGCCTCCCGACCGCCTCGAGCAGCAGGTGCGCGACTCGGGCGTCTTCGGCTTCGTGCTCGAGTACCACGACAGAGGCGGCGGCGGCGGCGGCGGCGGCGGCGGCGGCGGCGGCGGCGGCGGCGGCGGCGGCGGCGGCGGCGGCGGCGGCGCGGGCGGCGAGGAGCGCACGAAGCGGCGCGAGCTCTTCGCCGAGTCGCTCGAGACGTTTGAGCAGTGGGTGCGCGCCTTCTCGCTGCTCGGCGCGTGCGCGACGGCCCACCGCGACATGATCGACGCCGCCGCCAAGCCGAGCGGCCTCGCGGCGGGGCCGTCGCGCTCGTCGCACGAGGGCGCCTCGCCGCCGCGGCAGAACCCATGGCAGGTGGCGATGCGCAAGATGACGGTGCGGCAGGCGATGCAGCACTCGCCCGGCAACGGCAAGGCGAGCGGCGGCGGCGGCGACGGCGACGCGCCGCAGCTCGACGGGTGGGGCTTCGCGCTCGAGGCCGACGAGGCGGCGGCGTACACGGGCTGGTGCCGCACGCGCACGCAGGAGGTCGCGCGCAACGCCAAGCAGCACGAGAAGTGGAACAAGCTGCTGCGCGAGGCGGCCGAGAACGGCGGCGCCCCCGGCACGAGCGTGCACGGCGGCTCCAACCTCGCGGGCAGCGGCAGCGGCACGTGGACGGGGCTCGCGGCCGCGGCGATGGGCGGCGGCGGCGGCGGCGGCGGCGGCGGCGGCGGCAGCGGCGCGGGCAACGGGCTGCGCCAGAAGAAGCACCTGCAGGAGCTCGTGTTCTCGGGCGTGCCGCGCTCGCTGCGCGTGCGTGCGTGGATGGCGATCACGGGGATGGACAAGCAGCAGGAGAAGTACCCGCACCACTACGCGTACATGGTGCGCAAGGGCGCCAAGCTCGACGACGCCGAGCGCGCCGAGATCGAGCAGGACCTCAACCGAACCTTCCCCAACCACCCCCTCTTCGCGGGCAACGCGGTGCTCGGCGATGCCGGCAGGTCGGAGCTCGAGCTGCAGCGGCCGTCGATCTCCTGCGCCGCAGATCTGCCCGCCGCCGCCGAGCCCGAGCCGGGCAGCAGCCGCGCGCACGGCAGCATGGGCGGCGCCCCCGCCTCCGCCGCGCCGCACCACCGGCGCAGCGCGGAGCGCGAGTCGGTCGGCGGCTCGGTCGCGGGCGAGTTTGTGGTGGCTGGCGAGCCGACGGGCCGCTCGGCGCTGCGGCGGCTGCTGCTCGCGTACGCGGCGCACAACGAGCGGACGGGCTACTGCCAGGCGCTCAACTTTCTGGGCGGGATGCTGCTGCTGCTGACCGAGATGCGCGAGGAGGACGCCTTCTGGCTGCTGCTGGCGCTCGTCGAGCAGAGCGTGCCCGACTTCTACTCGAAGCACATGACGGGCATCCGCATCGAGCAGAACCTCTTCGCCGAGTTCACCAAGACGCTGCTGCCGAGGCTGTCGGCGCACTTCGAGCAGGTGGGGCTGCCGCTCTCGATCGTCTCGACGCAGTGGTTCATGTGCCTCTTCGTCAACACGCTGCCCGTCGACACGCTGCTGCGCGTGTGGGACATGCTGCTCGTGCACGGGCCGATGGTGCTGATCCGCGTCGGCACCGCGCTGCTCAAGCTCAACGAGCGCGAGCTGCTCGGCACCACCGACTTCATCACGCTCTCCGTCGGGCTGCAGCGGCTCGGCCGCACGCGGTACGACTCGGAGCAGCTGCTGCACGTCGCCTTCCGCACGCTCGTCACGACGCACTCGGCGCGCAGGGCGCTCAAGACGTCGCAGCGCGTGCACGAGACCGTGATGGCCGTCACCGTCGAGGGGTCGGAGGCCATTCTCGAGTACCATGCCGCCGCGTCGCGGCGCATGGCGCGCGTCTCGCAGGGGCTCCAGCGCCGCCTCTCGCGCGCCGCGGAGCCCGGCAGCGGCGTCGGCGGCGGCGGTGGCGGCGGCGGCGGCAGTAGCGGCGGCGGCGGTAGCGGCGGCGGCGGCGGCGGCTGCGGCGGCGGAAGCGCAGGAGGCATGCGCACCTCGCTCCGCCGCCGCCACTCGACGCCTGAGTGCGGCGGCTGCGGCAGCGTGGCCGAGGGCTCGGGGACCGCCGAGGCCGAGTCGGGCTCCAACTCGTCGTCCGCGAAGCCGCAGCGCAGGAAGTCGCGCAGGCCGTCGCGCGACGGCCTCGGCCTCTCGCGAGAGGGAGGCGGCGGCTCGTGGACACCGTCGGCGACGCCGTCGCCGCGCGAGTCGCACCCCTCGTCGCGCCCCTCGTCGCCACGCCACTCGCAAGACAAGCCGCCCGCGCTCCTGTCGGCCGTCGTGGGCAGGGTCAGCCGCAGCGCCTCGGGCAGCGCCACCCAGTCCTCCCCGCCCAACGCCACCGACGGTGCCGGCGCGGGCGACGGCCGGCCACGCTCGCCCACCTCGCCCGCCTCGTCCGCCTCGTCGCGCGCCGAGACACCCAGCAACTACAACCTGTCGCCGCCGACCGACGCCGACAGGGCCGTGGCGGCGCTCGATGCGTCGTTCAGCGTCAGCGTTGGCTCGTCGCGCGCGGCGTCGCGGCCCGACTCGCCGACCGGCATGGCGTCGCGCGCTGACGGGATGGGTGTCGCGCCGCCGCCGCCGCTCAACTCTGAGCACCTGCGCGCCCAGCGCCCGTTTGGCGACAATGAGCTCGGCACCGCAGCGTGCGTGCCAAGTCCCATCGACCAGCCACTAAGCCGCAGGTGGGAGACGACGACGCCTAGTCCCGATGAGCGGAACAAGCGCCCATCCTTGGATGAGCTTCTGGCAGACGACGCAGGCGACACGGCGTGTTGACTGTCTAAAGGGCTTGTCCACCGAGCAGCGCCCCAGGGGCGTGCTGTGCAGTATTACCGTAATGCTCGGTTATTTGTTTGTCTTGTGTCTTGTGACACATTAAAGTATTTTCCACTGCTCTCTCCTCTGCTGCGAAACTCACAAATTACAAATAACACCGTATGGGGCTACGGGGTGTGTGGAACGGAAAGGGAAAGCTGGGGTGGGGTAAAGTGTAAGGTGTGAGGAGAGGATGAGGGAGAGGGGGCATACCGTAACCGATGACGTACGCGCGATACCATGACGTCTCCGTGTCTCGTGTGTGGCTTCCGTGTGGATCGTGCGAGTTGCGTCTCTTTGTGGGGAGGCACCATCGTGCCGTGTGTGTCTTGTGTGGAGTGTTCTATCTTCCATGGTTAGGTGTGGCCACTGATCTCCAGCTAGGACGAGCGAAGCGACGAGCCGGCGCTACCCCGGCTTTAGCGTCGCTCAAATCTTCGAGAAGATGGGAGGTCAGCAGCGAGCTCAGAGTTTGGTGCTCTTCAAGCGGCTTCACCGTCGCAAACAGGCTACGTCGGCCGACGCGCTGTGCGACGAAACGATGCTCTCGCTTGACGCACTGGCTGGGCTGGGATGGGCGGGCAGCAGCATGCAAGTAGGAGATCGGGGCGCCCTGACCTCTCAGATGAACCTGGCGGCTCCCCTCGGCGGCGCCCACCATTTTGCGCAGCGGC
>Ga0209713_10001169_pt1 | contig 15490 bp, 2 predicted proteins | sample ArcOceMetagenome_3_FD_187444 | JGI IMG/M metagenome (GOLD analysis project Ga0209713, IMG submission 187444) | Marine eukaryotic phytoplankton communities from Arctic Ocean - Arctic Ocean- Svalbard ARC20M Metagenome (SPAdes) (version 2) | ecosystem: Environmental > Aquatic > Marine > Oceanic... | reverse complement strand
GTGATTCGGGTTCCGCTTCCGGAAAGACGATGGCCTCCTTCATCACCAGGCGCACTAGCAGCGGCAGCCCGCCAAATCGCTCCCGCGAGTCCTCGCGCTCCCGCGAGTCCTCTCGCTCCCGCGAGTCCTCCTTGGAGCCTGTGGCGCGCACCCCGCCGAACCCACGCGCATCGGGGTCTGTGCTGTCCGAGTGTTTTGCCGACGTCACACTCCTCAAGGCCAGCTGGAGGTCATTTGAACTATTCAAGTATCTTGAGGAAGAGACAATGAACATGTGCATCAACAAGATGAAGTTGAGAACTTTCAACGCTGGCGACAAAATCATCAAAAAGGGTTCCATCGGCATCTCGATGTTCTTCATCGACCTTGGGACTGCGCGGGCCGAAATTCGTGGGCATACGGCGCAGACCCTCAAGAGCGGAGACTACTTCGGAGAGCTGGCCTTTGTTGCAACTTGCAAGAAGTTTTTGCGCGACAAGGATGACACATCACCGCCTGAGCAAGCGGTGCGTGCGGCAGACGTCGTTGCGACATCAACCTGCCGCATCTTTCAGCTGTCGGTCAAGGATTTCATCACCATCCTACAGGTGCCCGTCTTGCCTCGTCCTCGCCTTTCCGTAACTGGCAAAGCATCTGGCTGACATTCTCATTCACACTGCGTGATCATCTGCGTGACAGAGCAACCACAGTGGATCGAATTCGAAGGTTTTGTCGGCGTTGAGGGACACCTGCAATGACCGCAAAGCGACCATCCAAAAATTGGAAAAGTCTTTTGGCACACATAAGGCAAAAACCCGGTATGCGCGCCCATTGCTTGTGTCTGAATTTGCGTTGAGCCAGAATCCTGTCGAGCCTAGCCATTTTTTTGTCGGGACCCCGAACAAGATGCACGGTGCAGCGAGCGCTTGCAAGCAGCGCTCGACGGGAAGTCAAAGAATTGATAAAGAACGCTGTCACTGTCCAGCTTTGGTCCTGACGTGGGTGTCACGTGACAGCGATGCTTGGGATAGCTTAAGCATGATGGATTAGTTCAGCGTAAGCCCGCTACAGTAGCCCGCACCTCAGAGGGGGCATTTTTGAGGATTCGGTTCCGCCGCAGATCCTGATCGCTGTCGCGCACCTTCGCAGCCTTCATCACGGAGACTCCTCGAACGACAATCTCGAGTGAGGTTTGGCAGTGTCTGTTTTCCAAAGACGCCGGGTGCGTATCTCGTGCGTGTGCGTGCCACACGTGGCGTAAATGTCAGGTACTTAGCTCTTGCACTCGCTACTTCATTTCAAATGGACAATAAATTGAGCCTTGAGCACCTGGTTTCTCGCAACGCTTATATTGCACGCCAAGGTCCATGGCGCCGGCGGCGCCCCGCGGCAAGCCCAGGTGTTGTCTGCGGGCAGGGGAATGGCAGCACGCCCAACATACTGCCGGCACTACCTGCCGGCAGTATTGCCCAATCATGCCGGCAGCATGTTTGACACGATTTTTGGCAATAATGCCGGCAGTATGTTTGACACCTTATAGCCAGGCCAAGGGGGAGAGCTATAACGTGACCCTCGAGCATGTTGAGAGAGAGGAAGGAACTACTGTTCCGTAGCGCACGAACTGGAAAGTGTCGTTGCCGCCGTTAAGTGGAATTGTTCAAAAGTGAGCCGGGCTCGGAGAGCCGGCTTGTTCGCCCGAGTAAAGAATGCAAGCATGAGCAACATGAGAGGAGGGTCTACGCCATAAGTCATACATGTACACGCATACATACAAAAACGTATAAACAGGTAAACGGGTAAATACGTGGGTTTTGTTTAGGGCTTAGGTGTGGCTTAGGTTTAGTCTGGCACCTGGGAGTAGTACTTGCGGAGATCTTCCTCGAAGTTGGCTAGGTTTGACTTGGGTTTTGTTTAGGGCTTAGGTGTGGCTTAGGTTTAGTCTGGCACCTGGGGGTAGTACTTGCGGAGATCTTCCTCGAGATTGGCCATGACTATCGTCTGGCAGCCGTGCGTATTTTGCTCCACTGGCGCTGTAGGTTTAGTTTAGGTTCAGTTTAGTGTAGTTTAGGCTTAGTGTCGTGAAGGTTTAGTTTAGGCTAGTGCGTGCGCGTCTTGCTCCACTGGCGCTGTGACCGCAGGCGACATGTTCACGGTGGCGCTGGCAGAGGACGGGGTGTGGTTGTTGGGCTTTGGAGGCTCTGGCCGGCTGGGCCTGGGCGACACAAACGACCGGCTGGTTCCGACGCGGCTGGGGCCGGGGCCCGGGGGGCGCGTTTGGCGAGTCGCCGGTGCGCAATACCTTTCCATACCTTTCCATACATTTCACCGGTCCGAGGCGAGTATCGGCACCTTTGCCGGTCCGAGCGAGCCGAGTTTATCTCAAACAAAGTATGGTTCACAAAGTATGGGACAAAGTATGGTTCATCTGTATGCTGCGTCTGGGCGAGGGCGGGAGGGCCCAGGGCGAGGGGAGCCCTGTAAGCCGTGGAGAGAGGGGCGCATTTACGCCAAAGGGGAGAGGGCAAAAGAAGACCATTTTTTGTATTCTTTATTGATTTATTCATTAATTACTTAAGACGTCCGAGGTGACACGAGAAACCGCTAATCGCTGTCGGCCCACGTGCCGTCTGTGTCCACGTAGTTGCGTACAAAGATGCTCAGGTACGTATGTTTGACGCCCTTTCCGATGATGGCGCCCTCAGCGCAGGCTCCGGTCACGAAGCAGCGCGCTTCATCGGAGGCGGCCTCGAACGTGACGCTGTCGGTGAAGTGTCCAAAGCAAAAGTTGGGACCGCCGTTGAAGTCAGTCATAAGGCGATTACAATCGTCGTTCGCGCCAGCTTGGCCGCTCGCGAAGCCAAACGCCAAGGAATCGATGTAGCCCGGCGACTTGAGTGTCACCCACTCTGTGCACGCTGTATATGAGACGGCAAGACACGCTGCAATGGCATGTGAAGTGCCGGTTGCAATGCCCTGGCCGAACGACGTATCGGTGTACGCCTTTGCTGATCGGAGGAACAGGCGGTAGGAGGGCACTTCATCTGTCGATGTCGTGTAGCCCTCTGAGAGTATGCGGTATTCCTTCATTGGACCATAGATCGTATACTCTCCCCCCCCTGAGGGCGCGCTGGTGAAGGATGGAGTGACCGCAACCTGGCGAGCACTTGTATACGCCGTGATAATCCTGGTCTCTGATCCAATGGTAATGGCATATCCCAGCCAAGTGTTCGTAAACGGGGGAGATTCTGCGCCGAGGGTAAACAGGCCACTGGATAAGACGGTCTGAAGATTTCCCGTTAGTTTTGCCTGTCGCTGGCCGCCAATCAAATTTATGTTCTCGTCAGAGAGCTTGCCGTCGCCCGTCAAGGTGGTCGCGACTAGGCCTGAGGCCGTGGTTGTTGGTGTGTACGAATCAGTTGCATACTGCAAAATCTTGCTCCACCCGCCGCCATCACCAGTCTGGAGGCAGTACACTTGCGTTGCATCCGCCGTATCGCCGTCTCCATCTGGATCCACCCACCTTAGGGCATTGCTTGCGCCGTTACCAGAGGGAAAGGCCGTTTGCAGCGCTTGGCACCAGAGTGAGGAGGCTGCTTGGCTGGACCCATCGTTCGTGTAAGAAAAGTCCCTCGAGATTCCGGTCAGACCATCTACAGACACGGCAACTGGAATATTCAGAGCATTGCAAGAAGTGCACGTGCTTCCCGCACTCGTCCTTGTGTTCGCAGGAATTGTGCAGGTGAACTTGGTGTTTGTCTCGAGCGACAATGACGCACATGTCTGTCCATTCACGGTGATTGCCTCTGGAGCCGCCTGTCCAACAGCGCCGAAATTCACGCCCTGCACCGTCAATTTGGGAGCTGCCGCTCCCGCCGCTGGCCCGAATACGGGCGAAATCGACGTGATGACAGGCGCATCGTAGCAGAAGAAGCCAGAAAATGTTGTCGATTGTCCTTCCACGGTAATTGACACTTGCCTGCCTGCTCCTGTACCAGCGGGGGTTGTCAACACCACTTGCCCATGACCGACATAACTCAGCACCGTAGAGACGCCGTTGAGTGTGCCAGATCGGGTATTGACTTCTGCCCCAAAGTTCTTTCCTGAAACAGTAACGCCATCAGACCCAACCGTCGGGGCATTTGCAGGGTTGAGTTGCGTGATTACTGGCTTGTCATAACTGAAAGCAAGTGTCAGCGTGCTTGTCTTGCCTAAGATCTCAACCGTAATATCTTTGCTGACCCCCGCGCCATATGCTGGGATAAATGCGATGGACGTATCTGAAGTCCAGCACACTGTCCTTGTAATGCCCTCACAGTCATGCGTCGCCCATGCAGCATTCGTAGATTCGGTACCACCGAGATAAACTCCCGGCGTCGAATCGAATGTCCCGAAGTTCGAGCCAAATGCTGTTATTCGAAGGTTACTGCTCGTAGGACCATTGCGAGGAATGAGGTCTGTTAGCGAAACTTGATCATACGTGAACAAACCCACCAGCGTCCCTCTCTGTCTCTCGACAGAGACGTCTGCATCTTTGCTGAATCCTAATCCCCTTGGAGGGATACACGTGAGCGAAGTATCTGAAGTCCAAGTACTTGTGACGCATGCCGTCAAACCAACCCTACCTGTCGGCTGATAATCGTTCACGCCAAAATTAGCTCCAGAAAATGTAATAACATGCGTCCCAGTAGCAGGATTATTCGCCGGTTGCAAAGCCGCGACCGTTGGCGCACTGTACGAAAATCGCAGACCCACTGCTGTGGAAGGTCCAGTTGACGACTGCCCTTGGATGTCAACTCGAAGCACGTGATTGATCCCAATGCCAGGAGAAACCAAACATGAGAGCTGGGTGTGGCTGGTATATCCAGTTGTTATGCATGGAGTATCACCGACTGTGATGCTCTTCGCCGAACCACTCTGGCCGAAGTTCTCCCCTTGAACAATGACAAGCTGGTAGCCTGTCGTCGGATAAAATCTGGGAGAGACATGGGTGATCAACGGCCTATCATAAGAAAACAGGGCTGGGACACTTGCTGAAGTTTGGCTGTCCACACTTATCTGAGCGCCGACACCAGTCCCTGCACCAGCTGCGGCTAGTATTTTGACAGACTCGTGTTCGTCCACCGAGACCACAGATGTAGTAGATGTCGAGCCAATGGTTGCCTGCAGAAGAGTATTGGATGCAGCTAAGGCAGTGCCGAAGTTTGAACCCAAAACAGTTATGCTGAATCCACCACTTGTTGGACCGTTCACAGGCTCTACCGCAGTCAACGTGGGCGGAAGGTATGAAAATGAGAATGGTTCCGGCGACACTTGGCCGCCAACTGTCAGAGGAACGCTGTGGCTCACGCCGGTGCCGGGTGGCGCTAGGATTTCCAGCGAGGATGGTGCAACCGAGCCTGCAATTACGTTTCCTTTCGTATCGCCAACACTGGTGCTGACTGGATTGCCGAAATTCTTCCCTTGCAGCGTGATTGTGAATCCGCCACTGGTCGGACCAAAGGCCGGCGTCATCGAATCCATCGCCGGTTTGTCATACGAAAACATTTGTGTAGTTGAAGCAAGTAAACGCCCTAGTTTAATGTAGACAGGTAATTCCTTTCCAGCTCCAAATGGAGAGTGAGCCGTCATTGTTGTATCCGAGGTCCAGACTGTGGGGTATGCATACTGTGTTCGGTTTCCAATGGCCACGAGCGGGGTTGTATCTACAACTCCAAAATTCATGCCATACAAGGTTACAGGAAGGCCGCCTAGGGTGGCATCATTGACCCGTGACACGGAAGACAGCTTGGGAGGGTCGTAGCTGAATTCCAGGGTAATGTCCGAATCGGGTCCAGGCTGCTGGCCCGCAACAGTAACCAGGACGTACTGTACACCAGCACCAGGAGGTATGTCGCATTTGACAGAGGTATCCGAGGTGTAAACCGTTGATGGGCAGGCAAAGTCACCGAGGCTGGCCAGTGGGGTGTAATCAGCTGTACCGAAATTATTGCCGTAAATGGTGGCGGGGTATCCCCCTGCAGTGATCCCCCCAAAGGGAAAAATCGATGTGACGCGAGGCGCCCGGTATGAGAATGAGTTGCCTCGGCTTCCTGTCTGAGAGTTCGACTCAACTTCGAGACCAAGGCTTTTCCCAACGCCGGGTGCCAATTGACACGATATGAGCGAATCCGAAGTCCATATGACCTCTTGGCAAGCAGTGTTACCGATGGATGCTGCCGGAGTGTAATCCTTGTCCCCAAAATTGGCTCCAAAAATTGTGACCACACCGCTTCCTGTGGTTGCCGAGTAGGAAGGAAAAGTGAGGGCAGGCTGAGGCTGTGCATAGGAAAATGCACTCAATTGGGTGGCCATTTGGTAATCGATGCTTGTCACAATATCGAGGCCGGATCCAGTTCCTGTCGGCACTTGGCAGAGTAGAACAGAATGCGGCGTTTGATAGCCAACGCCGTTGCAAAGGTTCAGGCCTTGTTCGCACCCATGGGTGCGAGCTGTGGCCCCTACTTGGGCTCCTGGGTCACAGTAGGTCGAAATGTTGATCTTTGCAACAGCAGATGCAGGACCAAAGTTGGTTCCAAAAATCGAAATAATGTCCAATCCGGCGGAGCCACCGAAGTTTGGATACACGAGCAGAATGGACGGAGGATCGAAATCGAAGGTGAAATTTCCAGCAGAAACCACGCTTTGACCATCAACTGTTACCTGGAAGGGCTTTTGTAAGCCGACGCCAGCACCAGATCTTACTATCAGCGTATCAAACGAGTTGCCAGTGATTATCGTGCACTGAAAGTCTTCTACGCACAGACAAGCTTGGTCTGACGTAGGATATTCACATGAGACCGGAGCAGGACACACCGACGAGTATCCAGATTGCACAATCACTGCGACCACACTGTTAGGAGCTGGCCCAAAATTACTTCCCTTGATCGTGACAGTAATTCCTCCGCTAGTTGCTGAATTGAGAGGCGTGATATCTGTGATTGTTGGCGCATCATAACTGAGAGCACCCGAGAAAGTGGCTTGCAAGGCACCATCGCTCAGTAGCGAGGAGTCCGATGTTGGAATTGTGACTGTAAACCCATGTCCTATTCCAGTCTGACGAGAGATCTTACACAGCAACGAAGAATCACTTACCCACTCAGTAGACTCACAATCGCCTGGCACAATCCGTCCCCGAAGACTGCTGCTGGAAGTACCAAAATTGGCTCCATATAATGTCGCAGTAGACCCGCCGGTGGTTGCTGAGTTTTGTCCGCCTATGGACGACAGGATTGGCTGGTCAAACGTGAACAGATCGAATCCATCACCCACTGTCGTTAATCCAGAAACTGACACCACAAGGTCATGCTGATCGTAAAGGCCAGGGCTAACTTTGCAAACGAGAGAGCTGTCACTGTAGAATGTAGTCTGTTCACATGCACTTCCTTGAAGTATAGCCTTTGGCTGGTAGTCTTCAAGCCCATAGCCCCCACCACTAAGTGTTATGTTGATGCCTCCTGTCGCCGGACCATTCACAGGGAATATTTGGTCCAGCCTCGGTAAATTGTATGTAAAGGAAAATGTTAATGTCGTAACTTGCTTCATGACAGTCAGTGAAACTCTCTGGAAGGGCCCAGTCCCTTGTGGAGTTTTGCACGTGATTGAAGCATTGTACAGACAATTGCCAGCAGAGTCTGGCCAGCATAGCCAGGCAGTTGCTTCGCACGCAGATCCCCCAATCCTGGCAGCAACCGAAGAGTCGAATTGTCCAAATCCTGGGGCGCCAGAGATGGTGATAGTACCTCGTCCGCTGGCAGCGGTGTTGGCCGGAAACATGCCTGTAGCTGCAGGTCCGTCATAGGTGTACGCTTCCGTAACTGTCTCAATCCGGACCACTGCTCCGCTTGTCACGACAGAGCCCGCAGCCATTGACAGACCGTCAGCAGCCAGGCAGCGGACATTCGAATCTGAATTCCAACCGGTGGCCTCACAAGCAGTAAAGCCGAGCCGGTTTTGCTGTGTAAATGTGGAAGTCGCAAAACCATTACCAATGATCGAGAGCGAAAGTCCGCTGAACCAAACAACATTTGTTGGGAAAGCTGAGCTTATGCTTGGGTTGTTATAGGTAAACACATCTGACAGGGTTCCTGCTTTGACTCCCGCAGTCACAACCAGGTTGCTGTATAATGCAGGACCGCCTGTTGGACTACGACCAAACAGCGATGTGTCACTCACCCACGCCGATGATTCAGAAGCAGTTTTGCCCACGCGATATGCATTGGTGATTCCACCAGTGGAATTGGTGATTCCACCAGTGGATCCACTAAGGGTTAAAGTAGCCGTATTCGCTGTAGCTCCATTGACAGGCGCCACGGATGACAGAACAGACGCATCAAAACTAAGGATCTCCGTTGTTGACCCTCCCTGCTGCATTCCTGCGGTCACGGCAAAATGCCGTGTCGGGGACAAGCCCATAGAGACTTTTCCTAGGAGTGCAGTCGTTGAGATCCATAGTGTTGTCTCTGACGCAGTTGAGCCAAATCTCAGCCCTGATGACAGTTGGTCAAGGCCAAAATTCACACCGGTCACTGTAACGCTGGATTGGGTGGTATCCGCGAAGGCAATGGCGTTGGTCAGTACTGTGACTCCAATGTGAGCAGAGAAGTCTGGTCTATCGTACGTGAGACTGTGAGTTATGCTTCCGCCCTGTCCCCCGGCCGTCAGCATCATTGCCAACGAGGGTCTATACCCGGTCACTCCCCGGCAGGTAAGTGAAGTATCTGATACCCAGGCAGATCCCTCAGCGGTCGTGACACCCAGGCGAACAGAAACACTTAGGTCAGCGTGCGACCATGTCGTGGATGTGGTCAAACCTATGCTCGCATTGGTTACGACTGCGACGGCAAAATTTACGAGACTCGGACCGCCAAGTCCCGTTGGGCCGTCGTATGACACGAAATGCGTAGCTGTTCCCGGGTATGCATAACCCGCAGTGACCACCATTTTCCAAGATTGCAAAACACCCATTCCTACACGGGCAATCAATATAGTGTCACTTATCCAGATGGTATTTTCGCACGCAGTCCGGCCTATCCTGGCAGTCAGAGTTGGCTGATGCGACGAATATGCAGTTCCAACGACTTGCAGGAGCAGTGGAGGGGCTGCATTTCTGGGGCCATTGAGAATGGCAACCCACTGAGAATGATTCAAATTGCTCGAGAACGTTGCTTTAGACACCCTGGGGCTGTCAAAAGAGACGACTTCTGTAATGGTGCTCACTCGCAGCCCAACAGTTACTGCCGAATTCCTCGTCAGGCCAAAACCACGAGAGGTCTGGCAGGAAACTGTGGTATCGCTTATCCATGCAGTAGCTTCGCATGCTGAGAGGCCTATTCTTGCTGTTAAAGTTGTGTCAATCGAGCCAAAGTCCAAGTTACTCATAAAATTAAGGCCTGCGCCAAACCTTGAGCCGTAAATGGACACTGTTGTGCCAACCATTGGCAGGTTAGAATAATTAGCCACTCCTCCAATTGACGAAACCTGCGAAGAGGTGAATGTAAAGGTAGATGAAAGCGTTGCTACGCGGGAAAGGACCGTCATTTGAATACCAGGCACATAGCTCGAGTTCAGGAAAGACGAGACTGTTGAAGCCATTCTGCACGCAGCTGAAGAGTCACTTATCCAGCGTGTCGCTTCGCATGCCCCTGCAGGACCTCCGACACGGATAGCGATGGTCAAATCAGAAACCCCCATGTTCTTTCCATTAATCGTAATAGTGGCACATGTCGTGCACCCTGTGATCTGAGCAATGGAATCGATTGCAACCGAATCGTACGTGAAGGCGCGAGATAAAGTGGCTCGTTTTGTGAGCGCAACCGAGACAGACGCAGCGGATACCTCTGAGCTTCCGACAGTTGTCTTACACTTCATCGAAGTCTCACTCACCCATGCACTGAATTCGCATGCACTTCCTCCAAGGCGGGCAAGTGGCGACCAGTCTGCAACACCAAGTTCCATGGCTGTGATAAAGCTAAGACCTGAACCAAATCGAGTTCCAGACAAGGTCACTACCATGGAAGTCGCGGGAGCTGAATTCAATGCAAAAACGTCGCTTAAGTCGACAGTGCTATACGTGATTGTTTGTGACAGGCGTCCTTCTTGGTTGTGTACTGTAATCCTGACCCCATCTTGCGTGTAGTCGCCAGCATGATTTTTTAATCGAGCAATCTTGCAAGTCGCAGAGCTTTCTGAGATCCATGTAGTCGCTTCACAAGCGCCCGCGACGCCGCCCAAACGGGCCTTCAGAGAATGCGATAGATGCCCAAAGCCTTGCCCTAACATTTCAAACTGATTGCATGCTGTGCAATTAGTGAAGTGTTCTCCAATTTGAGAAATCGTCGGCCCATCGAATGTAAACGATGCACTTGCCGTTTCAATCTGCGTCGCAACCGTTGTCACCTTTGCAAGCTCCAAGTAATCGCCACCCGCCGAAGTCAGGCCGTAGACACTAGTGTCACTTATCCACCACGATGCCTCTGCCGCAGTCCCTCCGATGCGAACGAATTGCGTGGTGTCATACTGAGCGAAATTCAAACCGTGAATTGTAACAGGCCTCGAGCCAGTGCCGGGCCCATTGACGGAAGACAAGGTTGAGAGCTTCGGCGAATCGTATGTTGTGCTGCCACTCAAAGTGGAGATCTGAGTCACAATCGTAAGGCCCACGTCCCATGAGTGTCGTTGGCCAGCTGCAGCCTTGACGAAAACGACCGTGCCCGACACCCAGTTGGTGCGGACACAAGTCGTGTCACCGTGGCGCGACGACAATGAAGGCAAAAAGGTTCCAAATTCCGAGCCGAAAACTTTTATGGTTGGTGGAAGGATTGCAGGCACAACTGTCGGATTGTTCGCAAATCGAGTATACGAAACAGCAGGTGAATCGTACGTAAACATATTTCTACGAGTCGAGAATTTTGGCGACACAGTAACACTAATCAGCAATTCTACGCCCATTCCCCGACTTGTCTTGCAAAGGAGCACTGAGTCCGAGCGCCAATTGGATTCAGAACAAGCAGTGCCTGCTAGACGATTCTGCGGAGCAACATTAAACAACCCGTAGTTTGCACCCCGAAACTCCACCCAGTACCCTCCTGTCTTGGGTCCATTTGCTGGGACGGACCCGGTTACACTCATATCATCGTACGAAAAGACGTGGCTCACGGTAGAAATCATGTTTCTCAACGTGAGAATGATAGGCAAACCTTCACCGCTCCCAGATGGAGTTTGACACTGTACCGAGGTTGCTGACATCCATATCGAAGCAGTGCATGCAGTGTCGCCCTGCCTCACCAGGCCACTCAAGTCAAAACTTGCAAAATTATGGCCAAGCGCATATCTGGCTTGCTGTCCAGAACGAATAGTATTGGCGTAGAACATTGTAGTCACCAGGGGCACATCAAACGAGAACATCGTCGTTACGTTTAACATGGACAGCCATTCAGAGGATTCAGAATTCACATATATCAGCCCAGTTGCATTGTTCTGTGTTGTGATGACCGCTGGACCCATAACTCCAGGGATTCCAGTGGCCGATATCGTGCACAACACTGACGACTCGCTGACCCACTCTGTTTTTTCACAGCTAGTAAAACCAATCCTACCAACCGGCGAGAGCGACACATGGCTGAATCCGGATCCCAGGATATAAACATCACGCAAGACCGCTTCAGCAGACGTATTATGGCTCCAGACTGGACCGTTCACAGGAGAGGTCGATGTAATTTCAAAATCATCGTATGTCAGTACCCCGAATAAAGTGCTACTTTGTACTGCGAGAGTGGTCACAACTGAATGGTCTGTATATGATCCGTGCGGTGACTTGAGAGATATATGAGAGTCACTCAACCACGCAGTGGCCTCCACCCCAGTACCACCAATTCGGTCGTTTGCAGAGTAGATGGTCACGGCAAAACCTCGTCCAGTTAGCTCCAGGGTCACTGAACCAGTTTTGGGAGCATTTTGTCTTCCAAGATCCGTGTTGACCGGGCCATCATATGTGAAGGTCCCGGTCAAAGATCCGGACAGCCCAACTGTGTATGTGTGGTTGCGGGCTGATTCAACGGTAACTACGATAGCAAAAATGGCTTCAACACCATCAGGGATGTTTCCAAACACTGATGTGTCACTGTTCCAAATGGTTGACTCACAACTCGTGCCCGAGAACCGAGCCGCCGGTGTATACACGGACTGAGCAAAATTGATGCCCGCAATGGTGCTAAAATTGGCGTCCAACTTGGGAGCATTAGGCACAGAGGATGAGGTAGGCACTGGGAAATCAAATGTGAAAGCACCAGAGAACGTGTCCACGACTGCCCCCAAGGCCGTGATAACGGCATTGTACTCATGTCCCGCGCCGGATACTTGGCTGCAATACACACTTGAATCGCTGAACCAATTTGTGCTTTCACACCCAGTGAATCCAATCCTTGCAACGGGGCAACTGACAAAAGTCATGAAGTTGACACCGTGCACGGTGACGACCTCGGACGTGTTTCTGACTGCTGGAGCGTTCGTTGCAGCGATCGTGCTGAACTTGAATAGATCGTATGTGTACACATCGCTGACAGTAGCGACTCTTGTTTCTATCGAAACAGCCACCAGCTGCAGTCCCCTGTTCCCATATATGATTCCAGCAGGCGTTTTCACCAAGACGGCAGAATTCGACAGCCAGACTGTTCTCTCAGAAGCAAGCATGCCTATTCTGCTACCCACAGACAATCCCCATTGACCGCAATTACTACCAAAAACAGACATGACAGTGCCCCCGTATGCGCCGCCATTTGTCTTTGATATTACGCTCAGAACAGGGCTATCAAATGATATCATGTTTGTGGCTGTTCCAATTTGCTCGTACGCAATACTCACAGCCACAGCCAAGGAGTGTCCAATACCTCTTGCTGCCAAGCATGTCATTGAGCTATCGCTGGTCCAGCCAGAAAGCTCGCAGGCTGTTTGCTCATATTTCAGCGAAGACGAATAATGGATCCTGACAAATCCTGCCCCAGATACTTGTCCTGCCTCTCGGACGCCAGAACCTAATATTCTGGTACTACATGTAGTACCATTTGTGCTATTTGTGCAGTTTATCGGAACCATGACGAGAATAGGCGAATTGCCTGGTTGAATCGCGGCGATTGATGGAGCATCATACGAAAAACTTTTCGATCGGCTGCTGCCATGCTGAAGCGCAACAGACACTATCATATCCGGGACAGCAACGCCAGAAACCGTGCCACATGTGACTGTCGAATCACTGATCCAAGTCGAAGACTCGCATGCTGTTGAGCCAAAACGCGCTGCAGTGCTCAATGGATTTGCAGTGCCAAAGTTGTCTCCGATCAACGTCGCGATCGCACCTTGAGAGCGTGTTGGTGCATTGGTACTTGCATTCAATAGACTTGCTGTTCGAGGTGCCATGTACGAAAAGGTGTTATTAACAAATTCTTCATATCCCAGGATGGTCAATGCAACTGTGTGAGCAATGCCAATGCCGGGAGGCAAAAGCACTTTCGCAGTTGTGTCGGCCAGCCAGTACGCATTCGTAGAGGTCTTTCCTGTGTAATCTGAATCACTGCCGAAATGAGCCTGCGCTGGATGGGAAGTGAGATCGAAATTCGCTCCCACAATGGTCAGATTCACATTGCCAGTTGTTGGGCCATAATCCGGTATAATCAGATCTGTAATCGGAGCATCGTAGCAGAAGTATTGTACTGAGAGAGGCAACTGATCAGATTGGCCAGCGACTGTAATTGCAGCCGCATGGCCGACGCCAACCCCAATCGGTCCAACGCAAGCCATCGATGTGTCGGATGTAAAGTGCATTCTAGGGCAGGGGGTTCCCCCGATCGAAGCGGTAGCAGCGTAGTCGTTTTGTCCAAAATTGCGACCATACATCGTGATGTTCTGTTGCCCAAGAATGGGTCCATTCGCCGGATCAATTGCTGTCAAATTTGGTCCATAATACGTCCAGACTCCTGTCAGAGTGTTTAACTCTGTAGACACCGAAATGATGACACCATGTCCTGTCGAAACACCAGATGGAATTTGAGCTATAACACTGGTATCGCCTACCCACATCGTGTGCTCGGAAGCCGAACCACCCAGCCTCACAGCAACCGAATATTGGTTCACTCCAATATCTTGCCCCGTCATTGTAAAAACATTCGAACCCGTCGTTGGATAATGCACCGCACCGTCGAATGCACTAACTGTTGGGCCATCATACGAGAACACTTCAGTCACTGAGCCTGTTCGTTCTCCAGCTGTCAAATGAGCTGATTTGGTGGGACCAGTGCCCTTCACCTGTCTGCACACAAGTGACGTTTCGGAAACCCAATTTGACCTTTCACACGCGGTCAGGCCCACGTTCAGTACAGGGCTCTGGTCCCGAAGCAAAAAAGATGCTCCTCTTACTGTAGTGTCTGTGAGTGCGCGCGGATTTAAATTGACTGGGGTATATATGGTATTCAAAGATGGAGAAGAATCAAACGAAAACATTTCTGTCACAGACGCTTTTGCCAACCCCGCCGTGACGACCAACCTCAAAGTTCTGAAAGTACCTGATGACACAAGGCTCGCAATGCTGGTGTCACTGAACCAATCTGTGGCCTCGCACGAGGTTTGACCAAAACTACTCACGGCCGTTAGACGATAGCTGAAAATATTCATCCCAAGCATTGTCACACTAACAGATCCTGTGGTTGGTACATTAATAAAAAGTGTCCATTGCGAGCTGTTGGTCTTGAACAATTCAGGACTATCAAACGAAACAGTTTCAGTGAGAGTACCCACACCAAGACCGCTGGTGAGTATCATTTTTGACGTTCCTGGAACACCACGGCCAGATCTGCAATAGACTGTTGTGTCACTGATCCATTCCGACGCTTCACTAGCCGTGAAGGCTCTTCTGGCGGCGACAGTGTGCTGGAACGACCCAAATTCGAATCCATGCACGGTCATGCTCACGGACCCAGTTCTTCCCTCATTCGAATAAGTAAGTGTATGGTTGAGAGCGCTTGCAGGTACAAGTGACGGCCCATCATATGACAGAAGCTCAGTTCGGGACATTAAATTAGCCCCTGCTGTTAGTGACACCATTCTAGAGGCAAGAATACCAATAGTCATCCGCGCTACAATCGATATCTCAGAGCTCCACATTGTCATCTCCGCTGCTGTACTTCCATAGCGAGCACTAGCTGAGAAGTGAGCAAGACCAAATAACGGAATCGACAGATTGAAATCGTGCGAACCCAAGCGAGGGAGATTCAATTGCGAAGCGCTCTTCAAGAAAGCTGCTGCGCCACCATAACTGAATATCTCGGTCAAGCTGCCTGAAAGTGTGCCGCTTGTGACTGCAGCTCGCAACGTGCTAAATGTGCCCCCCGGTCCACGGCAGCGCACTTCCGTCTCACTGACCCACTCTGTCGCCTCTGCGGCGGTCCCATGGATCCTTTGTTTCAATGTAGACTCCACGGTTCCC
>Ga0209713_10001168_pt1 | contig 15491 bp, 7 predicted proteins | sample ArcOceMetagenome_3_FD_187444 | JGI IMG/M metagenome (GOLD analysis project Ga0209713, IMG submission 187444) | Marine eukaryotic phytoplankton communities from Arctic Ocean - Arctic Ocean- Svalbard ARC20M Metagenome (SPAdes) (version 2) | ecosystem: Environmental > Aquatic > Marine > Oceanic... | reverse complement strand
AGTGGCAGCTGAGCATGGTCTGCCCAAAGCAGAGTGTCATCCAGCACGCGTTCGTGCCTCGCGTGCCGCCGTCGCTCTTCCTCGACGTCGGAGCACACGACGGCCGCGACGCGATCGCCTACGCGTCCAAGGGCCGCCACACGGTGCTCTCGTTCGAGCCGTCGCCCGCCAAGATACCGGCCATCCGCGCGAACATCGCCAGGGCTCCGCGGCTCGCGGCGCAGCAGATTACGCTGGTCGAGGCGGCCGTCGCCGATACCGACGGCGAGGCGCTCTTCGCTGCCGCGGGCGGCGAGGCAGACGGCCTCGTGCTCGGCGGCGCACAGCAGGGTCCGCAGCCGGCGATGGCGATTGCGAGGACACCCGGCGGGACGAGACGCAGCGCGGTGTCGGCGGCCAGCAGAGCAGAGGAGCGGCTCGTGACGGTCAACGTGACGACGCTCGACCGCGCCGTGCGCGAGCGAGACCGCGCGACGGGCACGATTCCGCCGATCGCGCTGCTCAAGATCGACGCGCAGGGCCACGACGTCGCCGCGCTGTACGGCGCGGCGCGCCTGCTGCACCGGCGGCGCGTCTTCGCGGTCGTCATGGAGGTGACGCCGTCGCTCGTGCCGCCGCAGCGCGGCGACGGCGCCACAGTCTACGCCGAGGCGATCGAGTGGCTCGACACGCTCGGCTACGCGTGCTTCCAGTGCGCCGACTGCCGCGAGCGCCTCAAGACGCCGCTGCACGGCGCCTGCCGGGGCATGGCGCTCCCGATCTCCGGGCGAGGCGCGGCGAGGGCCAACTTCACCGCCCTCGCGAATCTGCCGAAGTTCTACTATCGCGGGACCGGGCCACACGGCTGGTGGACGGATGTTGTGTGTGCCGCGAGGGCTGTGTCGCGGTAGCTGCTGTCCAGATGTACGGTATTTTCGACGTGCGACCTGCCAAAGCTGCGCACGCGGTGCGTCGGCATCTTCGCCTGCAACAGCCCGAAGCGTGGGAATGACGACTGAGAAGCACGAACGAAGGCTTTCAGCCCGCCGCCGTTGCGCTGCGATGCATTGTGTTCGTTTCATTTAGACTCTTCAAGAGGTGTGGGCCGGGTGCCGTTTCGCGAAAGCCAAAAACATGCACCTTATCGCTGCTTACACCTTAGGCTGTTTAGGCTGTTTAGGCGGTTAGCTCTCGGATCGCCTTAGGAATCCTAAGTAATTTCTACCGTATTTGGGCAGTCCCGAGCTCTGGAAAAACTAATGCGCGCACTGAAGCGGCACTCCGCGACGCTGTCCGCGTGGTCGCTGCTCGCGCGTGCGACCATGCCGGCGTGCAGCGGTGCGGGCTTCCTCTACATCTGGTCGGAGCTGAAGATCGGGTGGGCTGACGGAGAGCTCTTTCTTTGCCTACGTGCGCTCAACATCGTCGCAGGCGTGGTCGTGTACATCGGGCTTCAAGTGCGTGGAGCGAGACAAGCCGCCGCGAAGGTGATGCTCACGGTCCTCGGCACATTCTATGTTCTCAACATGGTGGATGCCGCCGCATCGCCAACGGAACTCCTCGTTGCCCGCTATACGAAAGTGACGGAAGACTTTCGTGCGCTCGGAGCGTTCGTGAACATGACCGTGGGAATCATGGCGGCAAGTCAGCCGTTGTCTACCCTGCACCTCGCTGTGTTCATCGTCACGATCAGCTTCCTCAGCATCGTGGACGTGGGCGTCTGCTACCTGCGCACCGCGGACCCCATACTGCTCACGGTGATCCTTCCCATGATATTGCTTCCGCCGGTGCTCGGCGCGCTTCTCGGGGCGATGCCCGCGTGGAGTCATCTCGACTGTGCCCCGGCTGCCACCCTCATGGAGGACATGGATGTTCAGCTGGCGCGCCAACAAGGTGAGCTGGACTCCCAACAGGTTGAGATAGACTTCCAACAGGTTCGGATCCGAATGCAGTCGAGCGAGATGAACTTTGCGGTGGCCAGACATGAGGCGGACAAACAGTTTCTGGAGGCGCGAATCCTCGAAGTAAAAGAGGAGGATGCGCAATTGGCTACCAAGCAGGTGGAGCTCAAAGCAAAGCTGCAGCGGCAGAGTGACAAGCACACCGCCGACATGCAGAGAGCGCGCGCCCAGCAGCACGGCACCGAGCTGGAGCTGTCCGATACCGAGCTGCATCTGTCGCGCCTCGCGCGGAAGCACCAGGAGCTGAAGCAGATGGTGTCACGAAAGGCCGCAGCATACGGCGTTGGCGCGGTGCGCGCGCTACTACGGCCCGCGGAGGCGAGCGCACGGGAGAGGATGCGCAAGCACGGGATGTGAGACCCAAGCATCCAAAGTCCGCGGGCCGACCGCGGACCGGGAGAGCCGAGCGAGGCGATCTCCGAGCATCTCGTCTCCGTCGTCTCTTTTTCCCAATACCTTAAACTACGCGGCATAACGCAGCAAGACACACGACGGCCCACCCTGATCTCTCACAGGGGCCGGCCTGCGCTGGTGTCGCTCTCCCTCCCTCCCTCACAATCATCTCGCGCTCTCTCGGTCGGGGAAGCGCCGCGTGGCTGCTCGGACCCGTTGACTACCGTACCGCACCAAAAAGGTCTGCGCGCCTCTCCTCAGCGGCCGCCTCGTCCACCGCCGCTCCTCGCGCCGGCGCCGCCTCCCTTGCCCGAACCGCCTCCCTTGCCAGCGGCGGCGGCGGCGAGGGCGAGGGCCCGGCCCTCGTCGGCCTCGCCGTTGCGGCCAATCAGCCAGACGAGCGCCGAGAGCAGCGCATCCTGCGCCTCCGCGCGCGTCGCCATCGGTGGCGGCCAGCCGCGGCCCTTCGGGACGGGCGTGCGCGCAAACGCCGCCACGGCCTGGGCGCCGCCGAACCGGCCGCCGCCGCCGCCATTGGAGCCGTCGGCGGCCGCGGGTGCCGCCGCCGCCGCCGCCGCCGCCGCCGCCGCCGCGTCGCCCGCGTCGTCGGCGTCGGCGATGCGCTCGCGCAGCAGCTCGGAGAGCTGCAGCCGGAGCGCCTTGAAGAGGCACGCGGTGCGCGGCGAGACGCGGTGCTCGATCCAGCCGTCGATCAGGATGCGGTGCTGCGCGTGGAGCACCTGCGGCTCGGCGCCAAACAGGAAGAGGTCGAGCGCCGTCACGGCGGTGCAGTCGTGCACGAAGATCTTGGCCGTCGCGACCTTCTCGTGGTAGACGAGCCAGCCCGTGTCGAAGCGGGCCGCGCCCTTGTTGAACGACGACGGGTGGATGTAGACCTGCTGCTTCTGCTGCGAGAGCGACGGCGCGTGCTTGCCGGGCGTCACCTTGAGCACGTTGGGGAAGAGCCCCGCGCACAGCACCGCCTTGAGCAGCATCGGGTTGTCGGCGTTGGCGTTGGCGTGCGCGAGCGCCGCGTCGCGCGCGCGCGCGCTGAGCCGCCTCAGCCGCGGCAGCAGCCCCTGCTGCGCGAGCTGGTCGTAGAACTGCGACGCCATGTCGGTCATCCCCTGCAGCGTCCGCTCCGACAGAAAGTGGCGATCGGCGAAGCGGCGCCCCTCGCTCGCGCCGCCCTCCTTGCGCGCCTTGTCCCACTGCCGGTGCGCCTCGAGGACGGCGAGGTGGTCGGAGACCTCGCGGTTGAAGGCCGACTGGACCATCTTGGCCTCGTCGCGCCGCGCCATCGGCTGCAGGAACGGCGAGCGGTCCGAGAGCGCCGCCGCGATGAGCAAAATCGGCTGCGCGCAGCGCAGCAGCGCGCCGTACACGATGAGCCGCCCGACGGCGATCTCGGTCGGCAGCGTCGCGAGGTGGCGGCCGAGCGGCGTGAGCCCCTCCTGCGCGTCGAGGGCGCCGGTGCGCTGCAGCGACGAGACGGCGGCGACGATGGCGTGCTCGGGCGGCGTCGCGATCATGCGGTCCATGGCCGTCGCGAGCGGCATCTCGGCGACCAGCGGCGCGAGGCGCAGCTGCAGGCAGATCTCCTGCAGCGGGCCGCGCAGCATCTCGGGCGTGCGCGCCGGCGGCATCTGCACCGTCGCGCGGTGGCGCGTGAAGAGCTTGAAGACGTGGCCGGCGCGCACGCGGCCGGCGCGCCCCGCGCGCTGCCGCGCCTCCGCCTGGGAGACCCACACGTCGACGAGGCGGCGCATCTGCTTGCGCTCGTCGAACATCGACTGCTTCGCGCGGCCCGAGTCGATGACGAAGACGGCGTCGTCGATGGTGATCGACGTCTCGGCGATGTTGGTCGCGAGCACGACCTTGCGCACGCCGGGCGGCATCCGCTCGAAGACGGCCTGCTGCTCCTGCGGCGAGAGCGACGAGTGGAGCGGCAGGATGCGCCAGCGGCTCTGGTCGCCGTACTCGCGCGAGCCCGTCAGCGCGTTGAGCAGCTCCTGGATCTGCGCGAGCCCCGGCAGGAAGACGAGCACCGCGCCGTCGCCGTACTCGGCGTCGATGTACCCGAGCAGCTCGACGACCAGCTCGACGTTGATCGCGTGCTCGTTGTACTTTTTGAGCTGCGCCCTGACGAGCGGCGGCGTCGACGCGGCGTAGCGGCTCTCGTCGTAGTCGGGGTTGAGCGCGGCGGCCGCGTCCGGCTCGTCCTGCCACTCCGAGCGCACCGTGCCGCGGTGGACGGCGAAGCTCGCGCGGCTCCACGACTCGGCGCCGCGCGCCATGCACGGCGAGTCGGCCGAGAGGACGTGGCCGGTGTACTCGAGCAGCTTCTCGAGGTGGTGCTCGGTCACCGGGTACGAGCGCCCCTTGGCGGTGAGCACCGCGCAGCCGCCAAAGTAGCTCGCGAAGGTCTCCGCCTGCACGGTCGCCGACATGAGCAGCACGCGCAGCCGCGGGCGGAGCGGCAGCAGCTCGCGCAGCAGCAGCAGCAGCTGGTCGGTCTGCGTGTCGCGCTCGTGCACCTCGTCGACGACGACGTGCGAGATGCCCTCGAGCGGCGGCTCGCACAGCATCATCCGCAGCGCGATGCCCGTCGTGCAGAAGAGCAGCCGCGTCGTCTCGGAGCGCTTCGACTCGAGCCGCACCTGGTAGCCCGTCAGGCTGCCGCGCGCGCCGACGGCCTCGCCGCGCTCGTCGGCGACGCGCCGCGCGAGCGAGATGGCGGCGATGCGGCGCGGCTGCGTGCAGATGACCGACGTCGCGCCGCCGTCGCCGCGCGCGAGCGCCTGCTCGAGGAGCATCTGAGGCACCTGCGTCGACTTGCCCGAGCCGGTCTCGCCGCAGATGATGACCACCTGCGAGCTCTCGAGCGCGTGCGCCAGCGGCTCCTCGAGCGTGCTCACCGGCAGCGAGTTGCGCTGGATGCGGTGCGCCTGCCCGTCGTCGGTCTGCTGCCACCGCTCCCACGCCACCTGCAGCCGCATGCCCTCGGCCAGCTCGCGCGCCCGCTTCCCCTCCTCGCGCCGCTCGCGCTCGTCCTCCTCGAGCGCCATCGCCTCGTCCTCCGCCTCCGCCGCGCGCTGCCGCTCGCGCGCCTCGGCCGCCTCCTCCTCGGGCGTGCGGAACTGCTTGTCCGCCTCCGTCTCCTCCTTGACGATCTTCTTCTTGACGCGGATCGGCTCCCTCGACGCGTCGACCGGCCGCGCCGCCAGCTCCTGGATGTAGCGGTCGCGCGCCATCAGCGCCGCCGCCGCCTCCTGCTGCTGCGGCGCCTGCTTCTGCTCCGCCCACTTGAGCCACAGCGTGCGGTACGCCGGCGGCAGCAGCCGGTAGAGCGGCTGGTCGGGGAAGAGCTGCAGCAGCGCCGCCGTCGCCGCCGCCTGCTCCGCCTGCTCCTTCTTCTCGAAGGCCTCGTCGTCGGGCATCTCGACCCGCGCGCCGCCCGTCACGAGCACCGACGCGCGGAAGCGGCGGCCGATCGCCTCGAGCTCGACCTTCGGGCGAGGCTGCTGCCGCTTTTGGAACCACTCGATCAGCATCGTCTTCGGCGTCTTGCCGGACCAGCCGCTCAGGTCGTACTCCTCGTCCGCCGCCGCTGCGGCCGCCGCGGCCGCCGCAGCCTCCGCATCCTCCTGCGCCGCCGCCGCGGGCTCCGACGAGCCCTCTCCGCTGCCGCTGCCGCCACCGCCCGCGGCCGACGCAGCTTGCGCGGCCTCCTGCGGCTTCTGCGTCTCGGGCTCCTCGGCGGGCTTCGGCTCCTCTGGCTTGGCCACCGACTTCGTCTGGTACTTGGCCATCATGGCGGCGCGGGCCGCTGCCGCCTTTGCGTCGCCCCCGGGGCCGCCGCCGCCGCCGCCGCCGCCGCCCTTTTTCTTGCCGCCGCCGCTCTTGTTATTCTTCTTCTTGCCGCCACCGCCTCCACCACCGCCTCCGCCGCCGCCATTGCTGCCGCCGGCGCCACCGCCGTTGCCGTCACCACCGCCACTGCTGGCATCGCCGCCGACGTCTGCTTTGGGCGTCTCCTCTGGGACTTCCTCGCCATTGTAGAGGGCCTCGGCACGCTCACGTTCTGCCCGCTCGCGCTCGGCCGCCGCCTCCGCCTCGGCACGCTCACGCTCTGCCTCTTCACGCTGGCGAGTGCGCTCGGCTGCCGCCTCCGCCTTGGCGCGCTCTGCCTCCGCCTTTGCGGCGGCCTCCTCCGCGCGCTTGCGCGCCCTCTCCGCCTCCTCACGCTCTCGCGCCGCCTTCTCCTCTGCCTCGCGCCGCGCCTTCTCAGCCGCCTCCCTCTCCGCAGCCTCCCTCTCCGCAGCCTCCCGCTCCGCCGCCTCCTTCTCCGCGGCCTCCCTCTCAGCGGCCTCCCGTTCCGCCGCCTCCCGTTCCGCCGCCTCCCTCTCCGCCGCCTCCTTCTCCGCAGCCTCCTTCTCCGCCGCCTCCCGCTCCGCCGCCTCTCGCTCCGCCTCCTCCCGCTGTGCCTCAGCCTGCATCTCCATCAAGCTCAGCCCGCTCAAGTCCTCCACCACCTCCAGCCCGTCGGCCGTCTCCTCCGCAGGCGTCGAGTCAGCGAGCGCGTCCCAGCCGCCCGCGTCGTCCGCGTCGTCCTCGTCGTCCCCGCCCGCGGCCGCCGCCCGGCTGGTGGCCGCGTCGCCCGCCGGCTCCTCGCCCCGACGCTGGCGCGCGCGCTCGTCCGCCATGGGCTGGCTGAGGAGCTGCTTCGCGCTCTTGACGGCCTTTTGCTCAGCATCGGTCATCGGGTTCTTCTTGTTCCGCTTGGCGCTGACGGTCCGCACGATGGACTCGAGCGCACGCTCCACCTCCACCACCTGCCGCTGCAGCCGGCGGATGCGGTGAGGCGCCACGCCCTCCGATGGCGCGCTGAGCACCGCGCCGCGCTTCTCGAGCAGCAGCTCCTGCAGCCGATGCAGCCCGAGCTCCTCGAGCTCGAGCACGCCGAGCTGGTCTGCGAGCTCCTCCTCCTCCTCACTGCTGCCCTCCTCGAGCTGCTGTGCATACCGGCGCGTCCACGCCTCGGCCCCGACGGCGGAGGCAGGCGCGGTGGCGGCGGCCGCCGGCGCTGGCTTCGGTGCCTTCGCGGCTGCGGCGGCGGGCGCGGCCTGCCGCGGTGCCGGCTTCTTGGCCGCCGCGGGAGTGGGCGCTGCCGCGGGCGCGGCGGCGGCGGGCGCGGCGTCCTCCTCGTCCGAGTCGGAGGCGCCCTCGCCGGTCAGCCGGAAGGCGCGGGGCAACGACTTCTCAGGCAGGTGGAGGCAGCACCAGTCGAGGGCGTCCGGCAGCGAGGCATCGGAGCGAAGCTCGGGGAGGCAGGCTTCGACCGACTCGAGGCTGAAGCCCAGCCGATGCAGCTGGCCGTAGAGCTGGTGCAGCCGCCGCTGGTCGCGCATCAGGCGCTGCGTCGGCGGGGCCGAGTGCTCCTGAGCGGCCTTGAGCACCTGCCGCAGCACCTCCTCCTCCTCCCTGTCGAGGCGAATCGAGTACGAGGCCTGCGGGTCCACCTTCTCCTCCTGGGCCGCCTTGGGCGGGGCCTTGGGTAGCTTCGGTCCGAAGCCTGCGGCAGAGCAGGGGTGCGAGAGCGCGCCACGTGAGCCTTGCGCAAATGGTGGTGTGAGCTGCGGCGAGCCGCGGCGACGGCACGCACCTGGCGGCGGCATCTTCCAGGTCTAGGTTGTTTGCGTGTGTGTTAAGCGTGCGCGCTGCAGAGACTGTTGGTGGTGTGATCAATGCTCAGGTCGAGCTAGCGCCCTCGCTCGCGGCCACAGCGGGCCCTTGCCGGCGGCCGACTCGAGCCACAGCCAGCTCAGATCGCTCAGTCACGCGCAACACCACCTGGAGCATCGTTCGAGCACGGCTGCGCTTCGCCAAACAAATCAGGAACCTTTCCGGAGGAGTTTCGAGAGTTTCCCGTGGAGAAGAGGCATGATGATTTCTCTCCTCTCCGCTCGAGAACATGCGGGATGCGCATTCCTTCTACCATGCAATTGGAAGCCGAGATGAGGGATCGTCCCCTCCCGCGCTGCGTGCGGTGGTTTGACGCGCGGCGCCAACGCGAGAGGACTGCGCGAGAGGTCGGCTCCCACGTTGCCGCTCGCGCCCGCCTTTCGCCCCGACCGGACGGGGAACGGGGTGCCCGAGGGCCGTTTGCGGCGGCCCGGACACCTCGTGCGAGCGTGGTCGTCGCCGACGACCCTCGCCCCGCCCCTCGTCCAACGTGCCGTGCGCTCGATGCATGCTGCCACGCACCACTGCCTTCCACAGCAGGCTAATGGCGCCGCATGGGCGCGTGCCGTGCAGCGCGTGTCGACGCATGCACGCCCTCCTCCACCACCGCTGGTGCCCCTCCCCAAACGAGCGCGATACGCGCGGATGATCGAACTAACCACCGAATGCCTGCACCTCGTCCGCAGGGGAAAGAGTCATGGCTGACCAGGACGACGACACCGAGACCTTCGAGACCGCCGATGCCGGTGCGTCGGAGACCTACCCGCTCGAGGCGGGCCAGATCCGCAAGGGTGGCCACATCATGATCAAGGGCAACCCGTGCAAGGTCATCGATGTCTCGACCTCGAAGACTGGCAAGCACGGCCACGCCAAGTGCCACTTCGTCGCGCAGGACATCTTCTCCGGCAAGAAGATGGAGGATCTCGTGCCGGCGTCGCACACCACCATGATCCCCTTCGTCAAGAAGGTCGAGTACCAGGCCATTGGTCTGGACGAGGAGTTCCTCACCCTCCTGACCGAGGCGGGCGACACCCGCGAGGACATCAAGCTGCCCAAGTTCCTCAACCAGGCGCCGCCTGACGCCGAGGAGGTCTCGAAGCGCATCGAGGACATGCTTGCGAAGGAGGAGGACTTCAACGTTATCGTCCTTTGCGCGTGCGGCAAGGAGGTGGTCACCGACACCAAGGTCATGATTGGCGGTGCCCAGTAGAGAGGCGACTCTGTCGCCTTCACTGGCCCGCTCAGCCGGTGCCACGCAGGCTGCCTCGGTTTTTTTAGAGGGCGAGCCGGCGCACTTTCTGTACTAGTCGCAGTCAACAGGTGCAACGGGGGCTGGCTTTGTGGGACAGCGGAGGACAGCAGCAGGGCTTGTGTAATGTCTCCAGTGTGCCGTCTCGCTTGGTGTGTTCTCTGATAGTTAGGGACTTGTCATAATGAGATTGCTAAAATATCGAGCGCAGCGCACTATGGCGCCCCAGCCGTCTCCCCAAGCGCCTGCCGCTCGAGACAGCCGCCCAAAATCGTCGGCGGCTGCGCACGGGTCGTCCGGCACTGCAGGTCGTCCGGCACTGCAACCCGATTCACAGGACTCTGGCATCTGCTCCGTGCTCCACCACTGCATCCGCAGCGCCGCGGATGGCCCCGGCGATGGCCTGTGATACAGTCCCGGACTGGTCCACACGGTGGAGGCACAGTGCGATGTGATTGGGATTTGCGAAGCGTGCCATGCAGAATGTGCGCGCCGACGCCAAGACGCCGCGCCGCACCTCGTCGAACGTAGTGGCCAGCCGCCGCTGCAGCCGCAGCGCGGCGGGTGCGCAGCATCCCCAGCAGCACCAAAACGGGAAGGTTGTCAGCGTCGTGCCGTAGACACGCACTCGGCACGCCATTGATGCGTCGGCGCGCGACGTCTGGTTGGCGATCTCAGGCGCTTGGCGCGGGTCACCTGCGTGAGTGAGCGCATCGGTGCCCGATAGCGCCGGTACGGGCACAACCACTGTGCCGCCCCTTTCTCCACCGGCAGCGCCTGCGTTGCCGTCGATTTGGCCACGCAGGTTGAGAATCTTCACACCGCGGAAGTGGAAGTACGCGGTGAAGAGGTGGTCGTCCACCAAATCGCATGCCCCCGCCTGGAGCCACTTGAAGTGCAGCAGGTCCGTCAACCCCGCACCGCCACCCATGTCACCACCGCCGTTGCCATTGCCATCGTCACCCATGTCGCTGGCACCGCTGCGAGTGCGGCCCTCCTCGCCGAGGCTGCGCAGCAGACCAAGTCGCACGCCAAAGCCGAGCCAGCCCGCGACCGCACCCAAGCTTTGTGCACTGCCCGACGCGGCGGGTCCATCTTGGGGCTGCGGCTCTGGCGCCACGCCAGGTCCAGCACCGCCCAGATAGGTGTCGCCAGCTGGAGTGGTGGCCTCACCTTCCATCGCGAGGAGGTCGGGGCGGGCGTTCTCCGGCCGCTTCAGAACATCAAGAGGGTGGACAAAGTACGAGGCTGCGGCGTCGGGTGCGGCTCGCACGGCATCGACCAAGCCCTCTAACCATCCGGGAAGCTTGATGCTGTCGTCATCACAGATCACCAGCACGGTTTGGTCGTCAACTCCGTCGATGACCAGGCCACCACCCTCATCACGCAGCAGCCCGAGCAGCTTTGTCGCAGGGCCGTGGTCGGTGTGCGGCCGGTGGACGGTGAGCCATGGCAGCGCAGTGAGTGTGTCGGGGACCGTCACAGGCCCGCCTGGAAACCGACTGTACTCAAATGGCACGTGCAGTACGACCCGGTCTGGAGGAGGCTTCTGCAGCTGGATCGAGTCGAGCACTCGGAGGAGTGCTGCAGAGCGCAGCCTGGATGGGATGGTTGTGAGGCTCACTACGACCGCTGGATGGGGTGGTTGTGAGACAGCGTCGGATCTGGCCGAGCATGAGGTGCTAGCCAAGCCCAGATCAGCGACATAGACATACTGCATCAGCAGCATTACGTGCGTGGGAAAACGTACTGTATGCCTCAGCAAAGATCGCCAAGCGAGCGCGCCCCAACCTCACCGTAGCTGTCCAAGACGCGGTCTCGCAGCTCCGGGAGCGTCATGTCGAAGCCCGCTCTCAGCTGCACGCCGCGGCTCCTCTCCGCTCCACGCCGCGCGCTGATCGACTACACGGGCGCTCCGACCTCGGCAACCGTCGCGATCTGCATGGCTGGCCTCGTCCGGGCATTCAGCCGCTCCTTCCCGCTGCTGCAGCGCGCAGCGCCGGGTGCCGACATCTTCATCCATGCCGGCATCGACGTGGGAGAGCTTGGTTGGGCGGCCGCTGCCGGCCAGGCCCAGCTGCAGCAGGCCTGCTCATACGAGCACACCCAGCGTGCGGTGCTGGAGGAGACGCCGCGATGCAGCACCTACACTCCCGAGCAGCGCACGGCCGAGCAAGGAGGACGCGTGGCGCGCTGCTTCGAGCTGATCGAGCGGCACGCGCCCACCACACGCTACAAGCTCCTCGTGCGCACTCGCACCGACCTCGTCTATCCGCCGGGTCCCTTCCCGTTTGACGCAGTCGCCCGAGTGGTCGGAGGTCGGCACCGGGAGTGGCTCGCCATCCCACTGTGCTGTGACTTCAAGGGTCTCAACGACCAGCTGGCGGTCGGGACGCCGGGCGCGATGCGACGCTACGCGCGCAGCCCGGGCTGGGCCACGGGACGCCGCTCCGACGTGGCGATCAAGCAGGCGCTGGCGGAGGCACCTGGCTCGCGCCAGCCGCCCGTGGCTCTGAAACGGTTCTGGTACGAGTACGCACTGCTTCGCGCCGACCAGCTGCCGCTCTTCGACGCCGTCGGCAGCACCGTCTTTGCGCGGTACCGCCATTCGGCCGCGCTCGCGCACTTCATCGGCGCCTCGCGCGCCGAGTTCGCCTCGACGATGCTGCGCGTCGGCTCGGCCTGCTCCTTTGAGCCGCAGCGCGAGGTGGCGGCGCTGCGGCGCGTGCCGCCCGGCCCGAGCGGCCGGCACGTCTCGCGCGCAGGAGCGACAAAGGTGGCCACGCCGTGGCGGGTGGCCGACCTCGGGTGCTCGGCCTTCGAGCCGCGCGCTTGCCCGGTCGCCGCGAGGACCGTCGTCCCGGTCAACGGGAGTCTGGAGGCGTGCGTGGCGGCGTTGCAGGCAGGCTGAGATTTTCAGCAAGTCGATTTTCAGATTGAATAAACCCAGGGAAACATCCAAAAACAATGCAAAACAGCGCACGTTGCCCATGCTATTGAGGCTATTGAGGCGACGCGTTTGCCAGCTTCTACCCCAGCACCCTGCACTAGGGCGTCCGCACAACTTTGCGCTGCATGCCTCACAGCGCGCATGGCGAGCTCGTCACAAGCTCCCCCGCCACGCGAGCCCATCCCCTCGCTCGAGCTCCAGCGCATCTTGAAAGACGCGGCTTCGCTCTCCAAGGACGGCGTGTGGAGCGACTGGGTCAAGGACTACCCCGGCGTCCTGCCGCAGCTCACGTCCTCCTCCCTGCTGCTGCCGGTGATGCGGGCGCTGCCGCCGCGCGACATGCGGCTGCCTAAGCCGCTGCGCAAGCTCGATCCGGCCGTGCTGCGCCACTTTGAGCTCAAGCCGCTCAAGCCGGATGCCGCGTCGGGCGGGAGCGCCGTGGATGGGGGGCCGCTGCCCCTGCAATCGGAGGCCTCGGGCAGGTCGAGTACCGAGCCCGGCGACAAGGCCGAGAAGGGCAAGAGTGGCCTCGACGAGCGCATCTGGCACGTGGCCAAGGCGCTCTTCGAGATCCGTCCCAAGAATGTGCCGATCAAGCAGTGGATCTCCGACCCGACCAACATCGCCCACAAGGCGCTCGTCAAGCAGCTCCTGGCCAACAAGGCGGCGCTCGCCCAGATGCGTGATCACTTCGGCCAAACGGACGCGGCGCTGGGCGAGCGCTTCAACGAGCTGATCCAGCTGACGCTCAAGTACGAGGAGAAGAAGAAGCGGCAGAAGCGCGACTCAGACCCACCAGCAGAAGGCGGAACCAAGCGCCCTCGAAGTCGATCCGCCGCTGGGGAGTGAGACTCATGATATTTACCGAAGAAATTAGACTACAAAGTGACGTACGATACGTTCCGCGCCGATAGAAGCCGTGTTAGCAGCTCTCGCTGATTCCTGTTCTCCGCAGCGAGCGCTGCGAGTCGATTCTCATTTGTGTCGCCCATCATATGGCAGACAAACGTGTCCGCCCGTTGGAGGCACGGTGGACCCCCGTGCGGCTTCTGCGCGTTCATGTAGTTCATGACACTTGATGGGACGATACGGACGCGGTGTGGCCATAATAGCTTGAGGGTGTTGGCACAAGTCTGCTCGCTCGAGCGCTCTGGGCTCAGGAGCTGGCAGCGCCGGCGGACCCGGCTCGCGACATCGGGATGTGTGCCATTCTTGAGTACGTCAGCAAAGTCAGCCAATGCCCAGCGTCGCAGCATGTCGACACCACCTGACGACGAGATGCCGTTTCGGACGAGGAAAACGCCCGAGTTGATGTAGCAGGGTTGCTCATGGAGCTCGCTTCGTAGCGCCGGGCCGCGACAGTCGAGAGCTTGGCTGCAGGGGCAGCCAGCGCGCTCGGCATGGAGCGTGGTGGGCGTGTGGGAAGTGAAAATGAGGCCGTGCTGCGACAAGACATGCTGGTTGATGAGAGCTGCGAGTGTTGAGTGGATACCATGCACAACCGCATCTGCGTCCAGATGGAAGATCCATGCGCACTCCTCCTCGCCGCGCTGGGCCATCAGCAGGGCCGCTCTCGGCTTGTCCCAGTGCACACGCACGGACCCAGCTCGAGTGAGCCGACGAGTGACCAGTGTGAAGCGGTAGCCTTGAAGTAGGCACCAGTTGAGATTGATCTCGGCTGCAATTGGTGCCCACGTGCCCTGCTTCATCATGTTGGCGGCTACGCTCAGCACGCATACTGTCGGCTTCGAGCGCACCGGTGGTGTCCATTCTCGGAAGCCGTCAGCTGCACCCAGTTCATCAAAGCTCGTGATGCCGGCACCTCCTGCTTTGCCTTTGCGGCAGGCTTTGGCGTGGGGGCGCCTCACGCAGAAGCCTTCGTCGGTGGGCTGTTTTGCCGGGGGCGATTTGGGCGGCGCCCTGTTGCTTGGCTGCCGCTCATCTCTGCCGGCACCTCCTGCTTTGCCTTTGCGGCAGGCTTTGGCGTGGGGGCGCCTCACGCAGAAGCCTTCGTCGGTGGGCTGCGTTGCCGGGGTCGATTTGGGCTGCGCCCTGTTGCTTGGCTGCAGCTCATCTTGCGCTCCGACCTTCTGGTGGACCCACCCCTCCGGGCCCGTTCTCCACCCCGCCGCCCTCGCCGCAATGCCACCGCACCCGCCCGGAAGCTTCCGACAGCTCTTCCTAGCGTTGCTGCTGCTGGCGCGGTCGCCGTCTGTTCGCGCAGGGAGGCCACACACGACGAAGAGCATTGAAAAGAATGCCGGTAGCGATGCTCTTGTTCCGCATGCTCTGTAGTGGGTTCTCTGCTTGCTTGCTCTGCTACCGACTTATACCCAGCAAACGCAACCTAGGCAAAATCACATGTCTGCTACCAGTCGAAGCACGCCAGACCGTTTTTTCGAAGCACGCAGCACCTGCGCAGCGCAGCATGGCCCGCCCGCCGTGAAGTCTCAAAGCCAGAAGTAACATGCCAAAAGCGCGAATCGACTTGTGACACCAAGAACGTAGAGCCCCGTCTCCCGTCTGCACCGTCCCCGACAAAAGATGAGCCTCGGGGCCTGGTCCGAGACCGCGCGCGCGCTTTGGAGCGGGGTATGCACCGTTCCGACCTTCCTGGTGCTCGCCCTGTCGGCGCCGCCCGTCACTTCCCATGGAAACACGGTGCAGGTCTGCGGGCGCGACCGAACTCTCCGCTGGGCTGACTCCGCCACGAGAATTGGCTCATGGCATATGTGCAGCTCGACGAATTCGGGTTGGGACGCGTCCCATGTTACTGGCGGCTGCGAGTGTGGCGGCCGCGACAACTGCAGCGCATCGCGGGCAGCCTCAAAGGTGCAGCTCGTACCCACTGGCGTGGCCTGCATGATGCCGACTCCGACCTCTCGTCACAGCGAGTGCTGCGTCGCATTCGACGGATGCTCGTCCATCGGCCGGGGCAGCAGCGGATGCGACGATCACTGCATCGCCGGTCGTGTACGAGAAATGACTCGCCCGCCCGAGCTGCCGAGAGGCTGCCTGGGCGCTGCGCTTACGTTGGTGCTGCTGCTGGCAATGGTGATGCGGCAGGTGTGCGCATCACTGTGCCATTTGCATTTCCCGGCACTGCATCGATGCTCTCCAGTCCGCTGCTGCCTGACTGGATGCTTGCCGACCAATGACCGCCTTTGCTTTGCACAGCTCAAACGCAGCAAGCTCGGTTATCTGATACCGAGCA
>Ga0209713_10001167_pt1 | contig 15496 bp, 9 predicted proteins | sample ArcOceMetagenome_3_FD_187444 | JGI IMG/M metagenome (GOLD analysis project Ga0209713, IMG submission 187444) | Marine eukaryotic phytoplankton communities from Arctic Ocean - Arctic Ocean- Svalbard ARC20M Metagenome (SPAdes) (version 2) | ecosystem: Environmental > Aquatic > Marine > Oceanic... | reverse complement strand
GCGAACTTGGCAGAGAGGGCGACTCCCGTCTTGCGGCACCAGCGAGGGTGCGCACTTTCTCGCATCGCCGCAACTCCGCCACGACCCTCTCTCGCCTGTGCCGTGCTGCGCGACGACCCTCGACCACGCCTCAAACATGCAAGCTCTCCAACGGCCCTCCCCCTCGCATTCCCTGGCGGCAGGCGCACGCCGCATAGTTTTCACGCCGAGCGGGCGAGTAAACTCGGCGCGGCATGTCGGGCTCGCATCTGAGCAAGGACTTCTTCGAGCTGATGTGCGCGCACGCCCTTGCGACGGCGCGTTCGCATCCGTGTCGCCAGCTGCCCGCTCCGCAGTTTTCACGCGTGCGCCGCCGCCCCCGCGCCCTCCTCCCCGCTCGCAGCAAGAGCATCGGCGAGTGCAAGTCGAAGCAGGAGGAGGACAAGATCCTGACGAACGAGGTGTCGGTGCTCAAGCAGCGCTTCACCGAGTCGCTGACGCCCAAGAAGATGAAGGAGGCCATCGTGCGCATGATGTACGCCGAGATGCTCGGCCACGACGCCGCCTTCGGGCACATCCACGCGGTCAACATGACGCAGCAGACGAGCCTCGTGAGCAAGCGCGTGGGCTACCTGGCGAGCGCGGTGTGCCTCAACTCGGCCCACGAGCTCACGACGCTCCTCGTCAACACGATGCGCCGCGACCTGCAGTCGTCCAACCACATGGAGGTGTGCGCGTCGCTGATCGCCATCCCGAAGCTCGTCAACGCCGAGGTGCTGCCGGCGCTGCTCGAGCCGGTGGTGGGGCTGCTCGAGCACGCGCAGGAGAACGTGCGCAAGAAGGGCGTGATGGCGCTCCACCGCTTCTACCAGGTCGAGCCCTCGACCGTCGAGGCGCTCGCCGACAAGCTGCGGCGCGTGCTGTGCGACAAGGACCCGGCCGTGATGGGCGCGTCGCTGCACCTGCTGCACGAGATGATCGAGAACGAGCCGACGGCGATGAAGGACCTGGTGCCGTCGTTCGTCTCGATCCTCAAGCAGATCACCGAGCACCGGCTGCCCTCGTCCTTCGACTACCACCGGATGCCCGCGCCGTGGATCCAGATTAAGCTGCTGCAGGTGCTCGCGTCGCTCGGCACCGCCGACCAGCGCTCGTCCGAGGGCATGTACGAGGTGCTGTACGACGTGCTGCGCCGCGCCGACACGGGGATCAACATCGGCTACGCCGTCATCTACGAGTGCGTGCGCACGATCACGACCATCTACCCCAACGTGCAGCTGCTCGACACGGCGGCGTCGCACATCTCGCGCTTCGTCTCGAGCGACAACCACAACCTCAAGTACCTCGGCATCAAGGCGCTCGCCTCGATCGTGCAGGTCAACCAGAAGTACGCGCTCGAGCACCAGATGCTCGTCGTCGACTGCATGGAGGACCCCGACGAGACGCTCAAGCGCAAGACGCTCGAGCTGCTCTTCCGGATGACCAACGCGCAGAACGTCGTCTTCGTCACCGACAAGCTGCTGCTCCACCTCAAGGAGACGGTCGACGTGCAGTTCCGCTCGGGGCTCACCGAGAAGATCACGCAGCTCGCCGAGCGGTACGCGCCCGACAACCCGTGGTTCATCAAGACGATGAACGCCGTCTTCGAGCTGGGCGGCGAGCTGGTGCGCGCCGACGTCGCGCACAACCTGATGCGCCTCATCGCCGAGGGGAGCGGCGAGGACGAGGCCGCCGACGTCGCGCTGCGCAAGTTCGCCGCCGAGACGTACTACGCGCTGCTCGGCTCCAAGCCGATGATGCCCGACGTGCTGATGCAGGTCGTCTGCTGGGTGCTCGGCGAGTACGGCTACCTGTGCGACGGCGTGAGCCTCGACGAGATCGTCGAGCGACTCTGCGACGCCGTCGAGCGCCAGTTCTCGCAGCCGCACGTGACGCGCGGCTGGGTGGTGGTCGCCATCCTCAAGGTGGTGGCGCAGCTCGGCGCCGTGCCCGAGGAGGCGCTCGCCGTCGCCGCCAAGTGGTCCAACTCGTCGTCCGTGTCGCTCTCCAAGTACTGCCACGAGCTCGAGTCGCTCGCGGCCGACGCGCCGATGATGGCGGCGGCGCTGCCCGTCGACGCCTCGTGCGAGGACCTCGAGGTCGACCCGCACCTCCCCTTCCTCGACGACTTTGTGGGGCGCGCGCTCCAAAACGGCGCGCAGCCCTACCTCGCGCACGGCGCGCGCCCCGACGAGCTCGACGTCTCCTCGGGCGGGCCGTCGTCGTCGTCGCGCGCCGCCGCGGGGCACGGCCTGCGCTTCGACGAGTACGAGAAGCCGCAGCAGCCGCAGGCGCCGACCATGTACGACCTGCCCGGCGCGGGCGGCGCGCTGGGCGGGCTGGGCGGCGCGGGAGGCGGGCTGGACGGCGCGGGCGGCGGGCTGGGCGGCGGCGGCAATCAACTGGGCAGCGGCCTCAACACGTCGGGCGTCAAGAACACGTGGGGACCGCAGGGCCACAACGCCGGCGTGCCCGCCGCGACGCCCGGCGGGACGCCCGCGCCCGCGCCCGCGCCCGGCGTCGGCGGCTACACGCCGTCGCCCGCCGCGCCGATGTCGGCGCCGTCGGCGCCGTCGGCGCCCGCGGCGCCCAAGGAGCTCACCGAAAAGGAGAAGATGGCCGCCGCGCTCTTTGGCGGCATCGGCGGCGCGCCGGCGCCCGCGCCCGCGCCCGCGCCCGCGCCCGCAGCGCCCGCCGCCTCCGCGTCGCCGCCCGCGCCCGCCGCGGCGCCCAAGGAGAAGAAGAAGAAGAAGGACAAGGCCGCGGCCGCGGCGGCCGCCGCCGCCACGCCACCGCCGGCGGCGGCGGGCGGCGGTGGCGACCTGATTGGCGACTTGCTGGGAGATCTCGACCTCTCTCCGGCGCCGGCACCCGCGCTCTCCGCCACGCCGACGCCCGCGCCCGCGCCGCCGCCCGGCGCGATGGTCGGCGGCGGCATGTCGGATCTGATGGGTTTGCTCGACGGCCCCGCGCCGCCCGCACCCGCGCCCGCGCCGGCACCCGCGCCCACGCCGCCGGCCGCCGCCATGATGGGCGGCATGCCTGCCATGGGCGGCCTGGGAGGTCTGGGCTCGCCGATGGGCGGCATGGGTGGCATGGGCGGCATGGGCGCGCCAATGGGCGCGGCGCCAATGGGCGCGATGGGCGCGGCGCCCATGGGCGGCGGCCTGGGCGCGATGGGCGGCGGCCTGGCGGCGACGCCGACGGCGGCGGCGGCGGGCGGCGCGATGGGCGCCGCCGACTTTGGCGTGGGCGCGGGCATCGCGCCGCCCAACGCGCCGGTGCTCGCGTCGGACCCGCTGCTGCACGTGGCGTGCGTCGTGAGCGCCGAGAAGCCGATGGTCTCCGAGGCGCACCTGTACATTCAGAACGTCTCGCACGCGTCGGTGCGCAACGTCGCGCTGCAGCTCGAGTGCCCGCCCGCGCTGCGCATGGCGCTGCAGCCGACGCCGCCCGCCGAGGCGCGCGGCTCGCGCGTCGTGCTCGCGTCGCTGCACGGCGGCTCGTCGTCGGCGGTCGCGTGCACCTTCTTCGCGCTGCAGCCGGGCGCCGAGCAGCAGGTGCTCGGGCAGGTCTCGTACGTCGACGCGACGTCGTCGGAGCAGCGCGTGCTCTCGTTCAAGGTCTCGCTGACGCTCGCGCAGATGCTGCGGCCGCTCACGGTCACGACGCAGCAGTTTGGCGGGCTGTGGCCGGCGCACGCCGCCGAGAAGAAGCAGATGTGCCACGCCGCCAAGTTCGCGCAGAACCCGACGGCCTTCATCCAGCTGCTCGAGGGCCACCTCTCGCTCGCAAAGGTCGACGTCATCCAGTTTGAGTGCATCGCCGCCGGCAAGCTCGTCGGCTCGGAGCACTTTGTCTTCGTGCACGGCAAGCTCAACCTGATGGCGGGGCGCGCGCTCGAGCTCACCGTCCGCTCCAAGGACACGCGCCTCTCCGACGCCGTCGTGCGCACGCTCGCCGAGCAGCTAAAGTGACGGTGGCGAGGCGCGCCTCGCCGCTCTGCGCTGCTGTGTGGTGGGGGGGGCACGGCGGCCGCTGGCGGTCGCGCGGCGCGAGCGTGGCGTCGCGACGGCCGTGCACCGTGCACGCGTGGCGCGCGGGGGAGAGAACTCGTCCACCGGTGCTCAGTCAGCTGTGTTAGGGCTTTGCGGCTGAAAGAAGGAAGTGGTTGTAGACGCAAAGCCAACGAATAGTTTTTGACTTAACACTGCCCACGGGCCTAGATGGACATGTGACGCGCTCTTCTGTCTCTCATTCAGGGCGCTTGGGTTTGCGCCCGCGCACTCGTCTGGACACGGCAACGGCCGACGGTGACGAGTGGAGCGTCTCTCGACACCAACGGCCAGCAGCGTCGACACCTACGGCCAGCGGCGCAACGACCCACGCACGCCCCACTCAGAGCTCGGACAGCGCGTCCGGCGACAGCGACGCCTGCAGGCTCTGTCGCACGGTGCCCAGGTGCCCCTTCAATCTTTGGTTGGCCTTGTGGAGGCCGTCGTTCTCGTCCTTGAGCGAGGCGAGCTCGGCCTGCAGCGCCTGTATCCGCGGCCGCGCCTCGCGCAGCTCGTCGTCGCGCTCGCGCACCGTCCGCTCGAGCACCTTGACCCTCGTCCTGAGGGCGACCATCTCGTCCTCCTCGGTCTTGCCCATCCGCTCGACGTCGGAGAGCATGCGCTGCACATCGGCGGCGACCGCGCCGCGCATCCTGCTCGAGACCGACGCCGGCACCGGCTCCGCGTCCCCCCTGCCCCGCATCTCGGAGGCGTCCACGATCGCGTCGGGCTTGCCGAGCGTAGCGGCCTGCCGCACCAGGCGCTGGCGCAGCGCCGTGGTCGTGTTGAGCCGGGCCAGCTCCGCGGTCACCGGCGACGACAGGTGCGGCGCGCCAGCAGGGAGCAGGAGCGCGAGGGCGAGCATGTGGGGCAGGCAGCGGAGCGGAAGGAGGGGGGCTAACTTTTGCTTCCTCGTTTGGTTCGTCCGGATAGCGGCGTGAGGAGCAGAACCACTCTGAGGTTTTTATCATTTGGACTCGTGCACAGCACCCTGATGGGCCGAGCGTAGCGTGCCGCGCGCAGCGCGCCAAGCGCAGCGAGCCGCCGCCTAGCGGCGCCACGGTGGGGACGATTCAGCGCGTATTCCGCTGATTACGGTACGGCGTCTAGCGCCGCGAGAACGCGTCCCGACGAGGCATCTATCGCACCCACGGCCGGCTCGGTGATGAAGCTCTCCATGTCCACGTGCACACGGGTCGTCGTGCCGATCGTCACGCGCGTGACCTTCCTGATATACGCATGCCTCGCCGGAGCTTCTTTCCATGAGGCAAAGAAGATCTTCGACAAGGACGCTATGGGATGGGAAGAAGGGCAGCGCACCCTCAAGATGCCCATCTCCTTTTGCTCGCTCGAGACCACGGTCCAGCAGTCGGACGACGACAGTGTCATACAGGGAGAATTTCAGACGGAGAGCTACGAGTGCATGGATGCGGCTCTTGTCGCCAACATCGTTCCAGTGACTGCGGTGCTCAGCCTCGCAGCCATCTGCATCTACGTTTTGATGGACCTCGTCGTGCGTGGCCGCGCTCGATGCTGCCGCGCTATGGGCGGCGTGTCCTCCGGCGTCGCGGCTGGCTTTGGCGCCGCCCTCTCGATTCTGCTCTTCCAGAGCATGTGGGGCTTCATGACGGTCGCTTTCATCTGCGACCACTATGAGACGACCTATGCGAAATTTGAGGGAGTACACGAGGGCGAACGCTACAATCTGGTCCTGGCGGGCAACAGCGACATCATCTGGGCGACGGGTGTGGCCGCGGTGCTCAGCTGCGTGCTCTCGGCCATCGACGCCGCAATTCTCTTCAGTGCCTCGCGCTCAGCGGTTCCCGCGTCTACGACGGGCGATTTGGGCGGCAGCGGCGGTGCCCCTGCCGCCGCCCCCGATGCAGCACCCGTGGTGGTCGCAGGCGGGAAGGAGAGCAAGCCACGCTGGAAGCCTGGTCTACCGAAGCTTGGCGGAGGTCGGGCTGGCAAGAAGTGCAAGACCGGGGTCGATCAGCAGGCCACAGGCGACGTCGAGGCACCTCAGCAGGAACACGCACCGGCGGGTGCGAACCCGTTCCTCTCCTTGTGACGCGTGCCACGCACACCACTACTGTTCAAACTTGTATCCGTTCCAGGTTGTTTAGACCGTTATTTTTGTTTAGGCCTTAGGTTTGTCGTCATTTTTAAGCGGCGCGCCGTGGGGGCACCACCGCAACCGAGAAGAGTTACAAAGCTTTGTAAACGTGGAGAGAGCCGTCGCATACAAAGCTTTTACGAGCCTTGCGCTGAAGCCGACGATGGCCAGCGCCACCGCCGATCCGCCGTCCCACCTCCTCCTCCTCCTCCCTCGCGACATCCTCCTCACGCTGGCCGAGCACGTGGCCGACCCGCTGCGACCGCGCTGGCTCGGCCGGCTCTGCTCGAGCTGCGGCGACGTGCGCACGGCGCTGCGACCGCGCATCGAGCTGCTGCACGAGCAGCACGACGCGGCGGCCGTGCTGTGCGCGAAGTGGAAGACGAGCTGCGCCGACGCGAGCACCGCCGTGAAGCTCAAGTGGGTCATGTGTCGCAGCGAGCTCAGCCTCGCCGACTGCCGCAGCCTCGGGAACCTCTTCGGCACGGGCGCGCTGGCGCAGCTGGAGGAGCTCGAGTTCCACTCCAACTTTGTCGGCGACCAGGGTATTCAGGCGCTGTGCGACGGTCTGAGCGCTGGCAGCGGGCCGCGCCTCACGAATCTGATGCTCAACTTCAACGACATGGGGCCGCCAGCCATGCAGGCGTTTGGCGCGGCGCTGGCAGGAGGCGCCTTGCCCGCGCTGAAGCGACTCGCTTTGGGCAACAACGAGCTTGGCGACGCCGGCATCGTCGCGCTGTGCGAGTCCCTCCGGCACGGCGCGCTGCCAGCGCTCGAGTCGTTGCTGCTCTACGCCACTACCTTTGGCGACGATGGCGCCCGTGCCCTGGCGGCCCTCGGCGGCCGCGCGCTGCCGTCGCTGCGCGTCCTGCAGCTCGACCACAACGAAATGACGGACGCCGGGCTCGATGCGATTCTCGAGGCGCTCCAGCGCCGTGAGGGGGGTGGCAGCCTTCTGCTGCCGGCGCTGTGGAATTTCAGCTGCACAGGCAACAAGGCGAGCGACTGCAAGCGGATCCAAACGGCCGTCCTCGACACGCTCAATGAGCGCCGCAATGCCATGTCCATCGGGTAGCGAGTTCAGAGTCAGTCTTGGGCCGTTTGGGCTGACATAGCATCTCATAGCGCCTCCCACGAATCTCATAGCGCGTGTCATTCGCTGCCTCGGCGACGACGATGCCGACGAATCGGAGCTGCACAACCACAAGTCGCGCCTCTCGCGCCTCGAGATGGCCGTCTTCGGCGAGGAGCAGCGAGAGGAGGGCATTGCTGGAGTAGCACAGAGAGCTAGCGACGAGGTGCGGCATAGGGTGGACGCGGGCATCGAGGGCACGAAGAAGCTGGTGCGTGGTGGACGGCGCAAGTGGTGCGCAGCCGGACAAGCACCCCAAGGAGTCGTCAGGGAGTCGTCGCCCGGAGGAGGTGCAGCAGGCAGCAAGGGAGGCAAGGGCGGCCCATTGGAGCTGCTTGGCGGCGGGGCAATAGCCGACGCTCTGTCTAGCGGAGGCGAGACGGGTAATGCAAAGGGCAAGGTGCCCGGCGGTGGAAAGGCAGTAGGCCTGTAGGCGATGCCCTGGCCAAGAAGCAAGATGCCGGGCGGGGCCAATTGGCCCAAGACAGCCAAGATGGGCAATGATACTAGCTCGGGCAAGCGTAAAAAAGGGCTGATGTATCGTGAGCTGCAAATAGAATACGCGCGACTCCTTACCCGAGGACGCCATCGGTGCGCACGTCTTTGGCTGTCACACGGACCGTCATGACATTGGACATTGGTGTGCATTTCGCACCTCCGGAGAGTGTCGCGTGGTTGAGCACTGATCTCAAGACCGTGTGGCATACGCCGTAGGTCTTCGAGCGCGAGGAGAAGCAGCCAGCAGCGTGGAAGAGCGGCGTGCTCGAGGCGTCTCGCTTCGAGTCGACCAGGCCACCCTGCACTAGCTGGACGTGCCTGCGCAGTAAGGGCTGGGTGAGCAGAACGTGGCGCAGCGCCTGCTGCTCCCACGTGTTGTGCTTCAGAAACTGGGTTGCATTCCAGGCGCGACCCAGCAGCTCCATCGCAGCGTCTGCGGCAGTCAACATCATGACGCCGGAGTTGAGGCCATTTTGGTCGCGCATCATGAGCACGTCCGTAGGCGATGAGAGGGTGTTGAATGGCAGCGCGATTGCACGGCGGAAGATCACGTCGCCGTCGACCCACGCAGCGGCCCGACATTTGCCGCCCTCGAGTGCCGCGCGCAACGCAGGCAGCTTGTCCCAAGCAGGCGGCCGGTCCGAGAGCGATTGGTTGTTGGACACGAGGCAGCGGTAGCCGCACGCGCGACAGTAGGCCTCCTTGTTGGCGCGCAGCGTGTCCTGCACCGCCTCGTACTTGCGGCCACGCACTGCGCTGACGATGCAGTCGACCATTGCCTCCCTGCCCCTCTGTAGACGACTGTTTAGGCTGTTTGGGAGACCTCAAGCTACTTCGCGCCCTTTTGGTGCTCAGCGTTGCGCAGCTCAGCATGGCGCTGGCCTTTGAGCAGGCTAACACGGTCCTGGCGCTGAAGGGCTCGCTCGTCGACGAGCTGATTGCCGAAGTGGAGAGGCTGCGTGTGGCGTGCGCGCGTCATGAGACGCGGGAGCAGACGCTGGGCGCCGAGCTCAAGGGGTGCAAGGAGCGCGTCCAGCAGATGCAGCGCGACGCGCAGTACCAAGCGAATGCGCTGCAGCAGGTGCAGACCGAGACGCGCGCGAACGCACGCCGGAGCTCGCAGGAGGCGAAGCGCCGCGAGGAGGCCCTCGCCGCGCGCCTCCAGACGGCCGAGGCCGCACGCAAGCAAGAGGCGGCTCAGAGCAAGGTGGCGCTCGAGCAGAAGGACGCGTCGCTGCGCACCGCCCAGGCGCAGGTGCGTGGGCTGCAGCGGCGCCTCGACAACATGGAGCTCGAGAAGCGGAACGGCGCCTTTGTGAGCGCGAGCACGCACATGCCGCAGCAACCTGGAGCACCACCGTGGCCTGCGGGCTCCAGCCCCGCGACACCCAGAGGCGCCGTCGCCCCGCGATCGCCGCCCGACGTCCTGCCCTTGGACGCCGCGGCGCATGCAGTCTCGGCCACGGGCCGTGCGGCCGCGCAGTCTGCGGACGGCCCCGACGCCAAGAGGCAGGCCGTGGCGCAGGACGCAGTGACGGCCGTGCCGCTGTCGCTGGAGCAGCAGCAGCGCGAGTTCATGGAGCGGCTCAACGCGCAAGCCGCGACGGCGCCGAGGTGACTCGAGTCTTTATCACCGTGTTAGTGATTCAACCCCTCATGCCAAACTCAAAAGTATGCCCGAAGTTTTTGAATACGCGGTACGCCAAAAAGCTACTCGTCGGATCGCCACTCGTCTCGCACGGGCCTCGACCTCGACCTCGCCCACCAGTTCGGGAAGGCGCGCTCGAGGTCGGGCGACGCGCTGACGGGCGGAGTGTAGGGGCCGTGGCCGAAGGCGGCGTGGCGCGGCGGCGGCTCGCGCTCGAGGTCGCGCTCGAGGTCGAAGCCCGGCGCGGCGGAGCGCGACACGAGGCCGCGGAGCCACTCGAGCCCGTTGCCGCTCTCGCCGAGGCCGATGTCCGACGTCGGGTCGGGCGTGCTGCGCTCGGGCGGGAAGGCCTCGTGCATGCCCGCCTCCCTGTAGATGCGCTCAAAGTTGGCGAGGGCGGCGAGGGCGGTCGTCTCGTCGTCGGGCCACTCGCACTCGTCGCCGGCTTGCGCCGCGCAGTGGCGGCGCAGCCGCTGCCAGTCCATCAGCAGCGTGTAGCGCGTCGAGAGCGAGGCGACGCGCGCGCGCCGCGCCAGCTCGCCGCCCGCCGCCTGCACGGCGCGCTGCGCCCTCTGCATCAGCGCCGCGCCGCGCAGCACGACGTCGGGTGTGAAGAGCGGGTGGGAGGGCTCGGCGAAGATGTTCATGTGCGCGCCCGCCGCGACGGCCGCGTCCGAGTAGTGCTCGATGTACTGCGCGATGGCGCCGGCGGCGTCGCCGTAGTAGGCCGATAGGAACTCGGCCGTGAGCGCCTCGGCGTCGGCGCGCGGCTCCCACATGAGCTGCGCGTACAGGTAGCTCTTGAGCGGCTCGAGGTCGCCGCCCGGCGCCTTGTAGTTGCCCTCCATGAAGACGCCCTCGACGCCCTGCTCGGCGTAGAAGCGCAGGTTGGCCGCCATCGAGCGCCAGTTGGGCCACGGCAGCAGCCAGTGCCGGAAGTTGACGCCGTAGTCCCAGATGGCGAGGCGGAAGCGCGCGCCGTCGGGCTGCGCGCGGCGCGCGCCCGACCACGCGCGCAGGTCGCGCGCAAAGTCGCGGTTCTCCGTCGGCGCCGCCGGGTCGTCGAGCGGCCGCGCAAAGTCGGCGAAGATGGTCGCGAGGCGGATGAGCACGTTGGGGCGCGGCCGCGTCGTCTTGGGCAGCCGCTGCGTGTGCTGGTAGGCGAGCGTGTCGACCCACACGCCCGGGTGCGACGTCGCGAGGGCGTCGGCGATCAGGTTGACCGTGCGCAGCATCGGCGCCATCATCGAGCCCTCCTCGCGCGCGACGCGGCCGTCCTCGCCGCTCTCGCACGGCGACATGTTGTCGTCCTGCGAGATCGAGATCACCGTCGGCCGCTGCGCCGCCTGCTCGTCGAGGTGGCGGCGCGCCTGCGCGAGCAGGTGGTCGGCGAGGCCGTCGGCCAGCCAGCACAGCTGGTCGCCGCCGAACCAGCGCGGGTGCTGCGCCCTCATCGAGCGCGGCACGAGCTTGAACGCCGTGTGCACGCCGCCCGGCGGCTTGGCAAACACGTAGGTCGTGTGCCCCTCGGAGCCGCCGTCGAAGCCGCCGTGGAGGTGCTGCGCCTGCGCCCACTCGGGGAACTTGTTGGCGCTCACGCCGTACAGCTCGCGGTACCGGAACGCCGGCCCGCTGCGCCGCCGCACGCCCGACGGCCACGCGGGCCACTGCTGCGGAGGCAGCGGCAGCGGCAGCGGCAGCGGCAGCGGCAGCGGCAGCGGCAGCGGCAGCGGCAGCGGCAGCGGCAGCGGCAGCGCCTGCCGTGCCGTCACGCCGGGCGCCCAGTAGCGCAGCCCAAAGTGCTCGACGAGCAGCGCGACCGCGCCGTGCAGCGCGCCGCTCGGGCAGCGCGCGCCCTCGCGACCGCCGTGGCACGGCGCGCCGCTCAGCAGGAGGCGCGGGCAGCCGCCGGGCGCGTCGGGCGGCACCCACAGCTCGACCCATCCCTCGGCGCCGAGGCCGTCGAGCGACGTGCCGCCGTCGTCGCTCGAGGCGGCCTCCAAGGAGCCGCCGTCGCTCGAGGCGGCCTCCAAGGAGACGAGCGCCGCCTTCGCCTCGCCGCGACGGGCCGGCTGCAGCGCCTCGACTGGCCTCGCGGTGGGCTTGCCGGCGCTCGGCCTCCTCGCCGAGTGCCGCCGCTCGAGGCTGGCCGTCGTGGCGCCTCCACTCCACGGCCAGGCCCACGGCGACGGAAGCGTCGGTGCCTCGGCGTTCATGGCCTGCTCTAGCGCCTGCCGCGAGGCCTCGGGCATCTTGGCGCGCCAGCCCGAGCCCACGAGCAGCTCTGGCGCGCACAGCCCGCCTGGCGCCGGCGGCAGGTCGCGCGTGAGCCATTCGGCCGCCGCCCGCTCAGGCGCCGACGCGTGAGCCGCCGACATCACGGTGAGTAGTGGGGTGGGTGGTGGGGTGGCCGGCATTGGTCCGCTGGGCGGGCCGCAGCGCCGGCGGCGTTCGAGGCAATCGGAGAAGGAAAACGTGCCTATTTTGGTTCGCACGGTGGCGAGGCCATGGCGCGCTCCTCGCTGCTCTTCTCGCTGAGCGTGGTGGCGGCGCTGGCGGCGCAGGAGGGGGCGCTGCTCCCTCCGAACCCGTCGAAGACGCAGGCGATGCAGTCGATCATCGACTCGCTCCTGGCCAAGAGCCGCGAGCGCCGCCAGCGGCACGAGCAGCTGATGGCCCTCGAGGACGGCGGCGGCCTGGCGGAGGAGCAGGACACGCCGACGCCCGAGTCGACGCTTCCAGACTTCGGCCAGGCCGGCGTCGGCTACCCGTACGACCTCCCCAAGGAGGCGAAGCTCGCCCCGGCGGAGAAGGCCGGCGTGCCGCCGCCCATCGTGGGCGGCCCGCCGGACGTGGTGCCGGTGGTCGTGCAGGGGCCGATCGCGAGCGATCTGGCCAAGGCGGAGGCCAAGGTGTCGCGGCTGAGCGCCGAGGTGATGCGGCTGCGCGGCATGACCGCCAACTGCTCCGACGGCGAGGGTGGCGGCATGGGCGCGGGCGGCGGCGGCGGCATGGGCGCGGGCGCGGGCGCGGGCGGCGGCGGTGGCGGGTGGTTCGTGCCGACGCCGACGCCCGAGCCGTGCCCGAACTGGGTGGACGACCTGCGCATCGCCATCCACAAGCTCGACAAGTGCCAGGCCGAGCTCGAGGCGCTGCTGGCGCAGCTGCGCGAGCGCGAGGCGCTGCGCGACCGGCTCAAGTACAACCCGACAAACGTGACGCTGCCGCCCGGGCTGGGCTCCGACGGCTCGAGGCCGTGCGCGAACACGACGGTGACGATCGAGCGGATCGTCTACGTCGGCCAGCCCGCCCCCGAGGGCTCGGCCGCCGCCGTCTCCAACGAAGTCGCCACCGTCGCCGCCGCCGCCGCGCCGGCGCGCGCGTCGGTGACGACGCACAGCGGCGACGGTGTCACGCCGATCACGATCCCGCCGACGTCGGCGGCGCTTGTGGCGGCGTCGCGCGGCAGCAGCGGCGTCTCGATGCTGGCGAGCGGCGGCCCCGCGGCTGCGACCGACGACGCGCTCGCGTCGCGTGTGGACGCGTCGGTGCGGCGCGCGTGGATGCAGGACCCGAAGCAGCCGGCAAGCGCGCGGGCGGAGGCGCTCGTGGCGGCGATGGGGAGGGACGAGCAGCTGCGGCTCGCGACGGCGCGCGGCGGCGACGGCGCGGCCGACGACGCGGCGCTGGCGGCGGGCGGCGGGCGGCCGCGCGTCTACGCGGGCGTGGTCGCCGCCAACGCGCAGCTCGGCGTGCCCGAGCTGCGGCTCGCCGAGGGCGCGTCGGGCTTCGCGTCCGACGGCGTCTGCGCGGCCGGCACGGTGACGCAGTGGCCGTCGGGGCTCGCGGTGGCGGCGACGTGGGACCCGCAGGCGGCGGCGTCGTGGGGCGCCGCGCTGGGCGAGGAGACGCGCCGCAAGGGCGCCGGCGTGCTGCTTGGGCCGCGCCTCGACCTGGTGGGCTCGACGACGCCCAGCGCGGGCGGCGCGGCGCGCGGCGGCGCCGACGGCGCGCGATACGACGCGGAGCGGCTGAGCGGCGAGGACCCGGTCCTCGGCGCGACTCTGGCGCCCGCGGCGGTGCGCGGCATCCAGTCGCAGGGCGTGATCGCCGCCGCGCGCGGATTCGGCGCCGCGCCGCCCGCCGACTCTGCCGTCTCTTCGGCCGTGGGTGGTGCCGCGGGTGGCGGTGCGGAGGCGGCGACGGCGCAGCGGACGCTGCGCGAGCTGGCGTACCCGCCGTTTGCGGCGGCCGTCGGTGCGGGCCTCGGCGGCGTCGTGTGCGGCCACGCGCGCCTCAACGGCACGGCCGTGTGCGAGAGCCCGTCGCTGCTGCTGGGCGAGCTGCGCGGCGCCCTCGGCTTCGGCGGCGCCGTGCTGAGCGAGAGCGGCGCGACGCGCGACGCGGCCGCCGCGGCGCGCGCGGGCGTCGACCTCCAGATTCGCGGCGGCGGCGAGGGAGAGGGTGGCGGCGCTGGCGGCGGTGCGAGCCGTCTGATTGCGGCGGCGCACAACGGCGAGGTGAGCGGCGCGCGCGCCGCGGAGATGGCGACACGGCTGCTGACGCCGATGTTCAGCGTCGGCCTCTTTGACACCGGCAGCAACGGCGGCGGCGCCAACGGCAACCCGGCGCAGTCGCAGCCGCCGCGCGAGACGGCGCAGGCCAACGTGACGAGCGCCGAGCACGCGGAGCTGGCGCGGCAGCTGGCGAGCGCGGGGACGGTGCTGCTGCAGAACAAGGGCGAGCTGCTGCCTCTCTCGGCGACGTCGGTCCACTCGCTCGCGATGGTGGGCGACGCCTGCGCACCGCCGCCGCCGCCCACCAAGGACGGCGGTGGGGGCGTCGCCTTCGCCAACTACGGCGCCGACCCACGCGTGGTGCCCGCGCGTGTGATCACGCCGCTCGACGGTGTGAGGGCGACGCTGCGCGACGCCGGCAGCGCGGCGGCGGTGAGCTTCGCGCCGACGGGCGGCGACGGCGGCAAGGCGGCGGCGCTCGCGGCGGCGCAGGCGCAGGTGGCCGTCGTGTGCGTCGGCGTCGGCGTCGGCGTCGCGGCCGGCGGCAACGGCGGTGCGCTCGAGCTGTCGGCGGTGGAGGCGGAGCTGGTGCGTGCGGTGGCGCGGCTGCAGCCCAACGTCGTCGTCGCCGCCGTCGCGCCCGGCGCGCTGCTGATGCCGTGGGCCGACGTGGCGCCGGCGGTGCTGCTGGGGCTGATGCCGGGGCAGGAGTGGGGCGCCGCGCTGGCCGACGTCCTGTTCGGCGCCGTCTCGCCGTCGGGGAAGCTGCCGCTCACCATCCCCGCCACCGCCGCCTCGCCGCCCGCCTCCGCCGCCGTTGGCACCGCCACCGCCACCGCCACCGCCGGCGGCGCTGCGGCCACCGCCGTCGACGCGGCGGCCGTCGACGGCGCGCTGCTGCGCGGCTACCGCTGGTTCGACGCGCACGGCGCGACGCCGCGCTTCGCCTTCGGCCATGGCCTCGGCTACTCGACGTTCGAGCTCTCCGACCTCTCGCTCACGCCCGAGGCCGACAGCGGCGTCACGGTGCGCGCGACGCTGCACAACGTCGGCGCGCGCGCCGCCGCCGAGGTGGCGCAGCTCTACCTCGGCTTCCCCGCCGCCGCGCGCGCGCCGCCGCGCCAGCTCAAGGCCTTTGCCAAGAAGTTCCTGCAGCCGGGCGAGCGCAACCGCCTCACCTTCTCGCTCAAGGCCCCCGACCTCTCCGCGTGGAGCGTCGCCACGCAGCGGCTCGAGCCCGTCGCCGGCGAGTTCGCCGCCTTCGTCGGCACCTCGTCGCGGTCGCTGCCGCTCGGCGCCACGTTCGTGCAGCAGCCGAGCGGCCGCGTCTCCTTCGAGGCGCTGACGCCGCTCGACGGCGCGAGGCAGCCGGCGGCCTCCTTCGCGCCGTCGCGGCACGACGGGCCCGCGGCGCAGCAGGCGGCGCAGCAGGAGCAGGAGCAGATGGTCGCGCAGCAGCAGCAGCTCGCCGTCGAGCAGGCCTTCACGAGCGGGTGACGGCGCGGGGGTGTG
>Ga0209713_10001165_pt1 | contig 15518 bp, 12 predicted proteins | sample ArcOceMetagenome_3_FD_187444 | JGI IMG/M metagenome (GOLD analysis project Ga0209713, IMG submission 187444) | Marine eukaryotic phytoplankton communities from Arctic Ocean - Arctic Ocean- Svalbard ARC20M Metagenome (SPAdes) (version 2) | ecosystem: Environmental > Aquatic > Marine > Oceanic... | reverse complement strand
TTTGGCGCAGACTGGGACAGTACCCGAATGCCAAGTGACGCGGCCATAAGAATTTGTTTTCTAGCCGCAACCGTGTTGTGAATGGAAGACGTTCTCGATGGATGCTCTATCGCCCTGTGGCAGCACCCAAGCCTACGAAGCCGCCCTTTTTGAATGTTCGCTTTCTATATGGGGTTGTGGTTTTTTATATCGATGACGCTGATGCTTTGGAGTGATACGTTTGCCAGTCACCTGCGTATCATAGCATTGATCATAAGCCTGTTGTTTGGTGTTGTTATGGCAGCTGTAGCGATAAAGAGTAAATTGTCTTCCAAGACTACAATAGCGCGATTAAGAGCCCGTTATGATTTGGAAAAACCAACCCACCGCTATCTGTACTTTGCCATACCATTTTTTGTTATATTAGTCATTTTTATAGATGTTAGCATTGCGCACAGCATGCCCGCGCCCATACAACCAGACGACGGAAACCTTAGGTTTATCAGCCTCTTTACATTGTATCTTTTAATTGCAGTGTCAGGCCTCACGCCATTATACCAAAGGCAAAGTCACGGGTCATCGGTTGCAAAATTTGGTGGGACCAGACTGCTTGGGATTATTATCTTGAGCTTTGGAGTTTATTTCTTAGTGTCAAACTAAACGCGATCTCGGCACCGGCTGGCCGATGTCGCGCAATCGCCACGGCCAAGGTGGCCCCGTCTCTTCACCCCAGTCTCTTCAAAACCGTCTTTTCGACACAGACTTTTCAACACTGACTTTGCAGCCGCGGTTTTTCAGCCCCGATTTTTCAATCTTGGCGCCCGACAGCCAGTTTTTACGACAGGCTTTGCGCCGGCGCCAATTCCGACAGCGGAATATGACAGCGGATCGCGTGCCCCTCGGGCGATGTTTGCCACGGCGGGATATCGCTGGCGCAAACCGGCCCCAAACTGCGCGGGCAACGGCGCTGAAACGGGCAGCCGGTTTCGGGTGGGGACAATTCCACCACATCATCGGCAGTCAGCGTCGGGGCTGTGTCGGGGTCAGGCTCCAACACAGCGCCAAGCAGAACTTCGGTATAAGGATGTGACGGCAAGGCATAAACATCTTTGGCGGGGCCAATTTCACACAGGCGGCCCTGATACAGCACCGCAACCCGGTCCGACAGCGCCCGCACCACCGCCAGATCATGCGAAACAAAGATATAGGTGGTGCCCTGACTTTGTTTTAATTCGTTCAGCAAATCCAGCACCGCCGCTTGCACCGACACATCCAGCGCCGAGGTCACCTCGTCACATAGCACCAGATCCGGCTCGGCGGCAAAGGCGCGTGCAATAGCCACCCGCTGTTTTTCGCCGCCCGATAACTGGCTTGGCAAGCGATCCAGATAATGCGCCCCAAGGCGCACCCGATCCAGAATTTCCACACTGCGGGCATGCAGCGCCGCGCCGGTCAGTCCGAAATATAACCGCAGCGGCTGTTCCAAAATCTGGGCAATAGTGTGGCGCGGATTAAGACTGTCATCAGGGTTTTGGAAAATCAGCTGGATCCGGCGCAAATGGTCGGGGCCGCGGTTTTCCACCGCAAAAGGCAAAGGCTGGCCGCCGGCAACCGTGACGCTGCCACCAACGGGGGGCAGAAGACCCGCAATGGATTTCAGGATTGTCGATTTGCCACTGCCGGATTCCCCCACCAGACCCAGCGTTTCGCCCTTGGTAATCTGCACCGAGATATCATCTACGGTGGCCACTCCGGCCGCAGGCCGGCGCAGGATCTGATCCAGCAAAGACGGTCTGCTATAGCTGATCGACAAATCGCGCAAACTGAGCGCCACGTCACCGCCCGGTGCACGCCGCACCGGATCAGCCCCAGAGCCCATAATCGAAATTTGCGACGCCTGTTCGGGAAAATGACAGCGCACCATATCGCCACTTGGCAAAGGCGAAAGTGCGGGGCGTGCACAGCCACAGCGCTCTTGCGCAATGGCACACCGATCGACAAACGCGCATCCCAGACCGGCGCCACCGGGTGGTGGCGGGCGCCCATCCAAGGCGACCGGCAGACGCGGATCACTCAGTTTCGGGATCGAGGCCAACAAACCACGGGCATAGGGATGCATCGGGGCGGTCAAAACCTGCCGTGTGCTGCCTTGCAACACCACTTCACCGGCGTACATTACCACCACCCGGTCACAGACCCGCGCAATCGCGCCAAGATCGTGGCTGACATAAACCATCGCCATATCCCGCTCAGCGGCAATATCACGCAGCAATTCTAGAATATGCGCCTGCGTCGTCACATCCAATCCGGTGGTCGGCTCATCGAGCAACAGCGCCTCAGGCTCACCTGCCAGTGCCATCGCAATCGCCACGCGTTGTTGTTGGCCCCCTGAAAGTTCGTGCGGATACCGGGAGACAATGGTCTCGGGATCCGGCAAACGCACCTGCCCGAGCAGTTCGATGACTTTTGGCAAATGCGCGGTGTCCGGCAAATTGCGGTGCAGTTTTAACGCCTCGACCAATTGCGTGCCGATGCGGGATGTCGGTGTCAGCGATTGTCCGGAATTTTGCGGAATTAACGCAAGATGCCCGCCGCGGATCCGCTCCAGCTGTTGGCGTGTCTGGCCGAACATATCATCACCGCGGAATGTAACCGAGCCATCCATCAGCTGCAAACCGCGTTTCAGATACCCCATGGCCGCCAGGGCCAGTGTGCTTTTGCCAGATCCACTTTCGCCCACCAGGCCCACGCTTTCCCCGCGTCGAACCACCAAGTCTATGTTGCGCAATACAGGCATCATCTGACCCGACCGGCCGGTAAAACCAACGGAAATATCGGATATATCAATCAAGGGAGCGTTTTTCATACTTTAAACCGGTGCCTTTTGCGCGCGGTCAATGCCCAGCGCTTTTGCCAGCGCATCCGCCGTCAGATTGATGCCAATAATCAGCGACGACAGGGCAATCACCGGGCCCAGCACACCCCAGGGGGCAAACGACATAAAGCCCCGCGCATCGGCAATCATCAAACCCCAGTCCGGCGTGGGCGGTGACACCCCAAACCCCAGAAACGACAGTGATGAGAACGCCAGCAACATCCAAGACCACCGCATCGCACCCTCGACCATCAAGGTATCCAGAACATTGGGCACCAATTCACGGCGAATAATGGTCATCCGGCTATGGCCGCGCGCCTTGGCCGCCGAGATGAAATCGCGGGCCACCACATCATGGGTTGCGGCCCGGGCGATCCTGATCACCGGAATGCCATAGAAAAAAGCCAGCGTGGGGATCAGCACTTCGATGCCGCTGCCAAAGGTCACGATCAGCACCAGCATTTTTAAAATCCACGGCAGCGACAGAAACGCATCAACAACACGCATCAGCACCTCATCGACCCGTCCACCGACCAACCCAAATAAAATTCCCATAAAGCCGCCCCAAACCACCGCGACCGGTGTCGCAACTCCGGTGACCAACAGCGCCTCACGGCCCCCCAATAAGACACGGGTCAACACATCGCGGCCCAAATGGTCCGTGCCCAGCCAATGCTCAGACGAGGGTGGCATCAGCATCAGCATCGAATTCATAGTTTTAAAATCATATGGCACATACAGCGGGCTGGTCAGCGCCAATAGCACGTGGAACACCACAAGGCTTAGCCCAATCGCACCTGACGGTCGCGACATCACATCCCGCAACACCGTGCGCGGCCCCGAAAGAAACTTTGGTGCCGGGGTTTCAGCCGGGATTACATGTGGGGATAAATCGCTCATCCGCCCCTCATATTTAACGTCCGCAAGCGCGGATTGGCAACCATAGTCAGGATATCCGCCGTCAGGTTGACCCCGACATAGACCGAAGCCACAATCAGCGCGATTGCCTGAACCACCGGCAGGTCACGGTCTGAAATGGCGTCAATCATCATCCGTCCCAATCCGGGATAGTTAAACACCACCTCGATCACAACCACACCGCCAAGCAGCCAGGCAATCGTCAGCGCCACCACATTGATCGCCGGCAACAGGGCGTTGGGAAGCGCGTGGGAAAATACTATGCGCCAGTACGGCACACCCTTAAGCGTCGCCATCTGGATATAATCCCCCGCCATAACCTCAATCACCGACGAGCGTACCATGCGCAGTATATGCGCCATCATCACCATCGCCAAAACGAAGACCGGCAACAGAATTTCCGGAAAGAACTCCGAGGCCGGGGCACTGGCGGACGTCACGATAATCCCCGGCAACCAGCCAAGCCAGACCGAGAAGATCAAGATCAATACAGTGGCAGAGACAAATTCTGGGATAGTCATCGCAAGGATGGCCACTGTTGAAAAAAACAAATCAATCGGTCTGTCGCGCCAAAGACCCGTGATAACGCCAAGAAAAATCGCCATGGGCACGCCAACGCTCAGTGACACAGCAGCCAGAAGCAGCGAATTTTTCATCCGGTGGCCAACCAATTCAGCAATGCTTTTGCGCCCGCTGGCAGACATCCCAAGATCGCCCTGCAACGCATTTCCAGCCCATTCAAAATAGCGGGTAAGGGCGGGGCGATCCAACCCGAAATCCTTGCGGCAATTCTCAAGCATCTGGCCCTTTGCGTCACGCTCTAAAAATGCAGTGCAGGCATCCCCCGGCAACAATTCCACGCCAAGAAAAATAATCGCTGACACGATTGCAACGGTTACGGCACCCAAGAAGCACCGTCGTAACAGCATCCGCAGCATGGCTTTATTCCCAGTCGCTTATAAGATTAAAAATATCACAGGGCGCGACAGGGCGCGCCCTGTGATATTGGGGTTTAGTCCACTTCAATCAAATGCCAGCGGATTGCTTCACGCTTGACCGCATCGACATTTTTGACCCGCGCATTCACACCAACAATCTTGGTCACATGGATTGGAATAAGCGTCCCAGCGGTTTCCAACAGATGGGCCTGAGCCTTGGCATATAAAGCTTTGCGCTTGCCAAAATCCAGCTCGCGCCGGGCTGTTGCCAACAGGGTATCAAATCCTTCGTCTTTATAGAAGCTCTCGTTCCACCTAGCTGAAGACAGGTAAATCTCATGCAGAGCTTGATCAGCGGGACGTTCGTTCCACCGCGTGGCGGACACGGTTTTATTCATCCAGATTGCATTCCAATAACCGTCAGATGGTGCCTGAACAACATTGACCCGAATACCGGCTTTTGCGGCTTGCTCTTGATAGACAACCGCTAGGTTTGACCAAGATGGTTCCAGTGTCGAGACATGCACATCAACGTCAATCCCGTCGGGATAGCCGGCCTCGGCCAACAGCGCTTTGGCCTGCTCGATATCCTGAGGACATTTCAGATCAGCGCGATATTGGTCGTTGGGTTCAACAGGTGTGTCGCAAGCCACAACGGCCCCGCCGCCATAGACCAGATCAACAATTTCCTGCCGGTCGGCCGCCAAACGAACCGCTTTGCGGACCCGCGCATCGGTAAACGGCTCAACATCTGTACGAAACACCAGACCACGCCAGTTTCCGGTCGGGATCACTTGCACGTTATACTTATCTGAGCGATCCAGCAGAACGCGCTCTTGCGCCGTGACGTAGCGGTACATATCGGTCTGGCCACCCAAGAAGGCCTGAATGCGGGCCTGACCTTCGGAAATCGCGATAATTTCCATCCGTGCCAGTTTTGGCGCACCTTTATAATAATCAAGGTTTGCAACCAGAACAGTTGTGCCGTCCGCCTCGTATTTTTCAACTTTGAAAGGACCAGTTCCGATACCGGTTTCCCCAATCATATCGCCAGATCCATCTGGAATAATCCGCATCCGATAATCCATCAGTTGCAACGGCATATCGGCAAACGGCGTGTTAAGGGACATCTTGACAGTCATATCGTCAACCATGCTCACGCTTTCGATCATTTTCAAAGCGGATCGCGCCGGGCTGGTACCATCAGGGTCCAAGATACGCTCGAATGTATAGATGACGTCGGCCGCATCCAGCGTCGAGCCATCGTGAAAGGTCACACCTTCGCGCAGCTTAAAAGTCCATTCGGTTGCCTCGGCATTTGCCGACCATTCTGTGGCCAGATCAGCCTCGGGTATGCCCGCGAGATCGGGGCTGACCAGACGGTTCATAATTTTTTCGGTAATCCACTGGATACGGCCTGGCGAGCTTGGATCCAAGCTCGACTTTTCTCCAAAACCGTAATCATGAGCTTGGCGGAATGTCCCACTAGGCTCTGCGGTCGCGAGCCCTGCTGCCATAACAGCGCCAAGCGACACCGCTTTCAATAGGTAGTTCATTTGTTTTCTCCCTAGCTTTTTTAAAAGCGCAACTGTTGCCGTTGCACCCGACCGGTATAAAAGGCTGTTTGGTCTGTGTACAAATGTTGCACATTGACCGTCTCAGTCATAACTATTGTTTAAATATCCAACCGGCGCCCATTAAACAAGTCTGACACAATCTGTGTCCGTTATGGAAATTTCTGGCAAATACTATTATTGTAACAAGGTATACTTAAACCCTATGTATTGTGTATCAGGACGCTGTGATTATAAAGTTAAAAGAATGGCGCAGATGAAATTGATATCAATTGGCGGTGGCGGGTTTACCCACAGCAGTCACCCAGACCTTGATACGTTTTGTCTCCGCCACACGGTCCCTAACCCTCGGATCGGCTTTGTCGGGGTTGCCAGCGGCGATAATCAGACAAAGATAAACCGGTTTTACCAGCATTTCGAACACTGCGGTGCGACCCTTGATCATCTGCCACTTACCGCCTGTGACATCTTGGTAGCACAATGGCTTGAATCCGTTGATTTGGTCTATTTTGGCGGCGGCAATACCGCCCGAATGATCGAACACTTTGAAACTAACGGTTGGAGCGTACCCCTTATACAGGCTGCGCGCCGGGGGGTGACGATGGCTGGGGTCAGCGCCGGCGGCGTATTCTGGTTTGAGTGGTGCCTGTCGAATGCAAAAGGAAACGGTTTACAACCGCTGCGCGGTCTTGGGCTTTTGAGAGGCGGCATCTGCCCACATTACTCCAGTGAACCTCTGCGGCAGTCTTCTTTAAGAGCGGCCGTGCGCGAAAACACCATGCCCACCAGCTATGCCATCGATGACGGGGCCGCGATGGTCTTTGGGGCCGACACCGTGATTGATTTGTGCTCTGCCGCGCCCGGGGCTGGCTGTTATCAGATTTCCGGCGGGCAAGAAACGACCCACCAGACAAGAGCCGTCAGCCTAGGCGACCGTCACCTCGGCCTGCTGGATTAACCAATCACAAACCTTGCGAACACAGGATATCGCAGCCTGCCCCGGACGTGAGAGCAAATAAAAAGAACGTTGTGGCACCAAATCTATGTCGGTCAGACGAACCAGACGGCCATCGTCAATCTCACCCTGCATCAGCGGAAAAACCCCAAGCGCAGAGCCTTGGGCATCCAGCGCGGCCTGCAAGACAAAACTCGAATCCGCTATCACCGTTTCATTGTTAAATACCACGGGGTCCAAGCCCGCCACTGCGCACCAATCTGACCAATCAAGCCGGTCATGCTGGTGCAAAATCGGCCCCTGCACTAGGTCGGTGAATTTATGTAAATTAAGCCCTCTGGCTTTGCTGCGCCGGATCAATTCTGGGCTGGCCACTGGGGCATAGACAATATCCATCAACCAGCGCGATTTCAGGCCAGGCCAATGGCCGCTGCCCCAATCAACCGTAATGTCACTGCGCATCCCTTTGCTATCACCCAATCGGGACCCATGAGTGACAACCAGATCAATTTCAGGATGTGCGGCGCGAAAGCGCCCCAACCGTGGTATCAGCCAATGCGAGCCAAACATCGGCCCGACGGCCAGAGTAACCGTGTTTTTTGCGTTTAAAATATTGCTCTGAACCTCCGACTGGATTTCGCCAAACGCACGAGTCACCACCTGCGACAAGGCATTACCCTGTGTCGTCAATGAGACAGCACGGGTGTGACGAATAAATAATTTGGTCTGCCAGCTCTGTTCAAGGTGCCGTATCTGATTGCTGACAGTGGTGGCACTGACGCATAATTCATCCGCCGCATCTTTGAAACTCAACAATCGGGCAGCCGCCTCAAATGTCCGCAGGGCTGTTAACGGCAGACGCCGCACCTCTGCACTCATTGACAGCACTCCCTATAGATTAAATTTAATTTATCTATAGGGGCCCCTCAAATGACTTGTCCAGTAGGTAAATCCATGAAAATTTACCAACACCCTTACATTGGACCCTGCCATGTCGCCCACTGATCAAACCGCAACACGCACAGGCAGTAAAAAGGCTGACCGAAGGTCTGATCGAAGGTCAAGTCGACGAGGCACAAACACCACGCAGGCCACCAAAACCCCCACAATTATTAAGCCCATAGCCGGTCGACTAAAGCCGCTAAGCATCTCAAACCTTGAGAAAATTCATGACGCTTCTTTGGATATTTTGGCTCAGGTCGGAATAAGTGAAGCCCCTGATATTGTGATAGACACGATCACAGCTGCAGGCGGAAGTGTCACCCAAGACAACCGCCTGACCATGCCCCGCGATTTAGTGAACACAGCGCTAAAGGGCCTCAATCGGGGGTTTTCGCTGTATGGGCAAAGCTCCGACACAACCCTGAACCTGAAGGGTCCGCGCACCCATACCGGATCAGGCGGTGCCGCACCCCAGATGGTCGACACGATCAGCGGTCATTATCGTGCTGCCACATTGGCCGACTTGTATGATGCTGCCCGGCTTGTGGACCGCTTGGAGCATATCCATTTTTTTTCGCGCTCAGTTGTGGCCACAGATATGGAATCCGAGCGTGCGCTTGATTTAAACACCGCTTTTGCAGCACTGGCCGGCACCAGAAAACATGTGATGGTTAGCGCCTCTGATCCGGCGCATGTCCGAGATATTGCCGAGATGTGTTTCACAATCGCCGGCAGCGCTGAGGCGTTTCACCAACGCCCCTTCCTGTCACTGAATATCAACCACGCCGTGCCACCATTGCGGTTTTCTGCCGATGCGTGCGAGGTGTTGGCGCAAGCCGCCAAGCTTGGCCTGCCGATAATGATCAATACCTTTGGGCAGATGGGGGCCTCAAGCCCAGTGACCATGGCCGGCTGTTTGGCCCAGACCAACGCTGAAACACTGGCAGGAATGGTCTTTGCCTATTGCATAAACCCCAATGTCAAAGCACTCTATGGTGCCCGCCCGATGATCACAGATTTGCGCACTGGCGGTATGGCCGGAGGCAGCGGGGAACAAGCGATCCTTACCGCAGCAGCCAGCCAAATTGCGAAATTTTACGATCTGCCCAACTCAACCATCGCCGGCGCGACCGACAGCAAACTGCCAGACGCCCAGTCGGGATATGAAAAAGCTTTGACCGTCACAATGGCTGCACAGGCTGGCGCTAATATCATCACGCAGGCTGCGGGCACACAGGCAGGTTTGATGGCAACGTCTTTTGCCGCCTATGTGATCGATAATGATATGCTGGGCACAATTCTAAAGGCCGCGCAGCCGATTGAAGTTAGCAGCGACACACTTTCGGTGACAAGGATCAGCGATGCCGTGCGCGGAGACGGGCATTTTCTGGGGCAATCTGAGACCTATCAACGAATGAAATCAGATTTTGTCTATCCCAATCTGGCCGATCGTCGCGCCCCTGACCTTTGGCAATCTGATCCCGGCCCTGATTTGGGTCAGAAGGCAAAAGACACTGCGCTTGAAATATTAGCAACGCATTTTCCCGACCATTTGTCGCTGGACATACAAGACCAGCTGCGCCAGAAATTCGCGATTGAGCTGCCACGAGAAAGGATGCGACCCAAATGAAAATCGCGATTATCGGTGTCGGCGCTATGGGGTCGGTCTATGCCGCCTTACTGGCCGAAGCGGGCCACGAGGTCTGGGCCGTCGATCCTTGGCAAGAGCATGTCGAGGCGATCGTTACAAAAGGGCTACGCGTCGAAGGCGCCAGTGGAGACCGAATAATTAACGGAATTAACGCCACAGTTAATGTGACAGACGTTGGCCCCTGTGATCTGTGTATCATCGCCACTAAAGCCAGCCAAGTTGCTGCAGCCGCATGCGCCGTCGCCCCTGTCATCGGCACGAATGCACTGGTTTTGACAATCCAGAACGGACTTGGCGCGGGTGACCGCATCGCCGAGCATATGGCAACTGAAAATGTTCTGCTCGGTGTGGCCGACGGCTTTGGTGCGTCGATGAAAGCGCCCGGACACGCCCACCATAACGCGATGAAGCTTATTCGCATCGGCGAATTGGGCGGCGGGATGACCGACCGATTACAAACCCTAGAACAGCAATTGCTGACAGCGGGGTTTCAGGCCAAAGCCTTTGCCGATATAACGCAATTGATCTGGGAAAAATTTTTGTGCAACGTAACTTTCAGCGCGCCCTGCACAGTGTTTGATAAAACCATAGGGCAGCTCATGGCTGATGCTGATCACTGGCGCATTGCGCTTGGCGCAATGCACGAAGCATACCGCATCGCCCGACACAGAGACATCCCACTCAGCTTTGACAATCCAGAGAGCTATGTCACAAGCTTTGGTGCCAATATGCCCAACGCACGGCCATCTATGTTGTTGGATCACATGGCAAAACGGCCTTCAGAGCTGGATGCCATCAACGGCATGGTACCTGTCATGGGCCGGCAAGACGGGTTTGACACGCCGTATAATGACACACTGGTGGCCGTGCTAAATGCCCGCGAAGCGACTTTTTCAGGAGACCCGTCATGAAACTTGCCACCATCCGCCACCGCGACCAGACGCTTTATGGACAAGTGAGCGGTGACTGGTTTTATCCGGCTGAAGCAGCTCTGAAAACCCGGTATACAACGCTGAAAGATCTGATCACTGACGGAGCTTTGACGCAATTGGCCGCACAGCAGACCAGACAAGAAGATGGCATTAACCTCGCACACGTGAGCTATCTACCGCCTATTCCAGATCCCGGAAAAATTATCTGTGTCGGGCTGAATTACCGCAAACCCTATCCAGTTGACGGGGTTGCCCCCCCAAACCCCAGCCAAATCATCCTGTTTGGCAAAGAGCGCGACACCCTATTGGGCCACCAGCAGAAACTGGAAACGCCGGCCGGGCCGGCCGCCCATAGTTTTGATTTCGAAGGTGAGATTGCAGTAATTATTGGGACCGGCGGCCGCCACATCACTGCAGACGACGCGATGACACATGTGCTGGGATATTCGATCTTTAACGATGGATCAGTGCGCGATTGGCAAAAGCACAGCATCTATGCGGGAAAAAATTTTTCTGGATCAGGCTCGTGGGGGCCATGGATCACCACAGCTGATGAAATCAAGAACCCCGCTACAATGTCGCTGACCACCCATTTGAACGGTCAGCAGATGCAAAATACGACAGCAGATCAGATGATCTATTCCATTGCAGCGCAAATTTCATACGCATCCCATCTTTATGAACTGCAACCCGGGGATATCATTGCCACTGGCTCACCTGATGGCACCGGCGGTAGCCGCACACCAAAACGATATTTACAAGAGGGAGACCTCTTAGAAATTGCCGTGTCGGGTATAGGATTGCTTCAAAATAATATTTAAACCGATCTGGTGGGACAAAAATAAATCAATACGTGTTTTTTGGCACATATATGTATCAATTTTTAACACTCAATATCAATCATTTTGATAGAGATGCATGGACGTTGATATTATACGTTCTAGTAGGGTTCGAATTACATCTAACTGTATCAGTTGAATAAGAATGTGGCATTTATGAATACCGGTAAGTCCCGCGAAGAAAATTTCGATCCGGATTTTGAACGCCGAATTCTTATAAGCCGTCTGGCACTTTCCGTTTTGCTAACTTTAACCTCTATTTGGACTGTGGTTTTTTTAATCTCAAACGATTTAGTCAGTGCAGCAATCTTTGGGAGCCTGTCGCTGCTTTATGCGCTTTCTCTTTTGCTTTTTCGATTGGGTTACTTACTTTTTGCGCGGGCTTTTTGGCTGTTTACCGCCTCTACAGCAATTTTTGCATGCATCGTGTTTGGGCAACCATTTACCGATCTTGATTATCTGTTTTTACCAATCATGACACTGCCCTTATTGGCCTTTTCTTGGAAGTACGAGCGAAAATTTTTGCTATTCTTTGCCGCACTGCCGCTTATCCTATGGACAGCAAGTATTTATTTCTCACTGGCTGGAAGCTCAATTTTTTATTTTGGTATCCTACCGGTTTCATTCAGTATCGAGCTTGATAAGATCAATGCGGGGTTGCGCGTTACAACAGTGGCCCTTTTGATTGCCGAGCTGTCATATTTTACTTTTCTGGTGTCTACTCGAGAAATTGATTTGCAAAATGCGCGCGAAAATGCAGAACAAGCTTTGCATTCAAAAAGCACCTTTCTTGCTAATATGAGTCATGAAATTAGGACCCCGATGAATGGTCTCATCGGGATGATTGCTGTGCTGGAAAGAACAGGTGGCACTGATGATCTCGCACGTACAATCAAAACAATCCGGCATTCCGCCTTTTCGCTCCTGAGAATTATTGACGATATTCTGGATACTTCGAAAATGGAAGCTGGTGAATTAGACATTCAGTATGCGAGGTCAGAATTCAGACCCATAATCGAGGGCGTTGCCACCACACTGCAGACAATGGCAGACGATCGTGAGGTGGAATTGCGTCTCTATATCGATCCGAATGTGCCAGAATGGGTGTTGATCGATTCAGGACGATTGCGGCAAATTTTACTGAATATTTTAAGTAATGCACTCAAATTTTCCGCGTCTGATCTAATCAACCGTGCCGCAGAAGTCTTTTTTCACCTGGAGTATGTGAATGGTACGGATTTACGTGTGATCATAGACGATAACGGTATCGGTATGTCTAGCACCGTGAGGGATAATTTGTTCAAACCCTTCATCCAAGGTGAGACACCGACCAAGAGGCGAGTGAAGGGCACAGGACTTGGACTGGCAATCACCGCAAATCTTTTGAAGCAGATGCATGGGGAAATTAATATAGAAAGCACGGAGGGATCGGGAACCACCGTCACGATTACAATGCCAATACAAAGTTTTAATGGTCCGGATACCCTTACCAGTCTTGCCGACCTCAAAATTGTTTGGTTAACTGAGCCAGGCTCTTGGTCACCGCGCCATTTTTGTACTTTCTTTGCACGGTCTCGCTCAAATTTTGTCTTTTATCAGACCGATGAAAAACTCTCAGATATCGAACTCCCAACCTCAGAGGGGACGATTTTTATTCTGGCCGCCGCCAGTGACACAGTTTCACAAGGGTGGCAAAACCTATTGCGCATCCAGCATGATCAACCAAAATTTATCTTGCTGAGCAAAAGCCGTAGTGAACGTCTTGGACGGATTGAGCCAGACAGTTACCGCATTCAGGTTTTACCAATTCTTGGGTCCGAGCTTCATAAAGCAGTGGCAGTATTAAAAGGCAGTCAAATTTGTGAGGCCGCGCCACCGATCCACACAGAAGCCGAACAAAAGAAATTTTCAGATATCAAAGTACGTCGTGCGGCAAAATCAGTATTGGTGGTTGAAGATAATGAGATAAACGGCGTGGTGATGCTCAAGCAACTTGAGGTATTGGGATACAGTGCAACGATCGCCTGTAATGGCCAAGAAGGCCTAAAGAAATGGCAAAGCGGCTGGTTTGATCTGGTGCTAACAGATTGCCATATGCCAATCATGGATGGCTATGAAATGGCCCAGAGTTTACGCCATAAAGAGGCGGAAAAAGGACTTGAACGGACACCGATTATTGCAGTCACAGCCAATGCTCTGGCGGGTGAATCCGATAAATGTCTGGCCAACGGTATGGATGACTATATTTCAAAACCCGTTGAATTAGATATATTAGAAGCTAAAATATTAAGTTTTTTAAACATCTGAGATCAGGTTCTGTGGAACAGGAATTCTCTTCGGCTAAGCCCGGCGCGTTGAAAATAACCAACGCGCCGATGTTATATTATGAGGTATTTTGTGGGCGTTGCAGCCGCCTGCCTAGAGGCTTGCGTCAAGTGCCGCTGCGATCGCATCGCCCATTTCACTTGTCGTGGAAAAAGCGGCACCCTCAACATTAAGCAAATCAGCCGTGCGATAACCATCAGCCAGTACCGTCTCAACCGCTTGTTCAAGGCGATCTGCCTCAGCACCCTGATCAAAGCTATAGCGCAACGCCATCGCAAAACTAAGGATACAAGCAATCGGATTGGCCTTACCCTGCCCTGCAATATCAGGCGCAGAGCCATGCACCGGCTCATACAGGGCTTTTGGCCGCCCATTAGCCATCGGTTGGCCCAAACTGGCCGATGGCAACATGCCAAGACTACCGGTCAACATCGCTGCCGCATCTGACAACAAATCGCCAAACAGATTATCGGTGACGATCACATCAAACTGTTTAGGCCAGCGGCAGAGCTGCATCGCACCCGCATCAGCATACATATGGCTAAGTTCCACATCAGGATAATCGTCGTCATGCACCTTTTGCACCACTTCGCGCCACAATACGCCAGATTCCATCACATTGGCTTTTTCCATTGAACAGACTTTGTTTGACCGACGCCGCGCCAATTCAAACGCCGACCGCGCAACGCGGTCAATTTCGCTTTCGGTATAACGCTGGGTGTTGATGCCAACCCGTTCATTTCCTTCTTTGAAAATGCCGCGCGGCTCGCCAAAATAGATCCCCGAAGTCAGTTCGCGAATAATCATGATATCAAGCCCGGCCACGACTTCGCGCTTCAGCGACGAAAAATCAGCCAGAGCATCAAAGCATTGCGCCGGTCGCAGATTGGAAAAAAGATCCATTTCTTTGCGCAGCCGCAGCAGGCCGCGTTCGGGCTTGTCGTTAAAATCAAGCGCATCATATTTTGGACCACCTACAGCGCCCAGAAGCACCGCATCAACCTCTTGCGCTTTGGCCATGGTCGCATCCGTCAAAGGCGTGCCGTGCGTGTCATAAGCGATACCGCCAACCAAATCTTCGCTCACATCGAAATTCAGATCCCGTTTTTCACCATACCAGCTGATGATCTTGCGAACCTCAGCCATGACTTCGGGGCCAATCCCGTCGCCAGGAAGAATAAGAAGAGATGGGGTGCTCATTGACACTGTCCTTACTAATATTTTCTTATATAGCTCCTATCGGTTGCCATAGTCAGGGTCAAGAAACGAAGGCTGGCGTTGCCCGCTCAGGTATCAGGGCATAAATGATGTGTCGTTTTGTGATTAAACAATGTTTTTTACAGATCATAACTAAACGTTTGTTGGGGTTTGCTGGAAGATTTGAAAGCCCATTCCCATTCTGGATCTGGATTGCCAAAAAATAAAGTATTGGTCAGTTATTCAGAATTTCCGAAATTGGAATTCTATTGTTCTGCCTCATTGCTTGATAAGCTCTCAGCCCACCTTATTGACCATGCCCCAAAAGGTTTCAGAATCACAAACAATTCTGCTCCAGCGACTGTGAGTTAATAGCCTGTGTTCCCACGCGCC
>Ga0209713_10001163_pt1 | contig 15524 bp, 1 predicted proteins | sample ArcOceMetagenome_3_FD_187444 | JGI IMG/M metagenome (GOLD analysis project Ga0209713, IMG submission 187444) | Marine eukaryotic phytoplankton communities from Arctic Ocean - Arctic Ocean- Svalbard ARC20M Metagenome (SPAdes) (version 2) | ecosystem: Environmental > Aquatic > Marine > Oceanic... | reverse complement strand
GAGGTCACGATAGCTTTGACACATGCTCCGGTGCCGGCTCAAATTCTTCCTCCATTCACTGCGCTAGCCCCTTGGGGCTCCCCAAACGCTGCGATTTTTCCTCAGAGTAACAGGAGCAGCACTGAGGGACGGGATCCAGATGTCTTGACAGTAGACACGCAGAAGGGTGAGACAGACCTGGGAGGTGATTCGCATGCTCCAAGTGTGGGTGCGCTCCAGGATGGGGCCAGCAGGGCAAGCGATGTGAGCGATTCAATGTCAACGATGCAGCAGGAGACAGCAACCAAATCGACGTCAATCGTTGCTGGTGGGCAGGAGCTGGGGCCAGATGACTTGACTGTTGCGGCGCTTGCGTCGTCTCTTTTGTCTCGGGATTTGACTCAGCAGTCGCAGCAGGAGACAGCAGCCCAATCAACGTCAATCGTTGCTGGTGGGCAGGAGCTGGGGCCAGATTTGTCTGTTGCATCTTTGACCAAGGAATCTCAGGAAATGGCTACGTCACTGTCGCCATCGCAGCCACATTCGCCACTGAAACCGCCACTGTCAGATGCTCAGAAGGGGACTGGGTATGCGAATTTTTCTGGCGAAGACGAGAGCAGGGATTCGATTCCAGATGCGCCATCTTTGACTATGGAAGCTCAGGAAATGGCTACGTCACTGTCGGATCTGGAGCTAGATCAGTGTGCGCCGTCTCTTTTGTCTCGGGATTTGGCCCAGCAGTCGCAGCAGGAGACAGCAGCCCAATTCAAGTCTACGTCAATTTATGCTGCGACGTTGACGCGTGCGTCATCAACATCAAGTGACGTCACGATATCTTTGACAAATGTTCCCGTGCAGGATGAAACTCATCCTTCATTTACTGCGCTAGCCCCTCGGGTCTCCCCAAACGATGCGATTCTCTCCCAGAGGAATAGGAGCAGCACAGAGGGACGGGATCCAGATGTCTTGACGGTAGATACGCAGAAGGGTGAGACAGGCCTGGCAGGTGATTCGCATGCTCCAAGTGTGGGTGCGCCCCAAGAGGGGGCAAGCAGGGCAGGCGATGGGTGCAATTCTATGTCAACGATTGACGTCATGGTCGTGAGTACAGAGCCAGTTGGGGTTGGGTCCGCCCAAATCCATCCTCCATTCACTGCACTAGCCCTCAGGGGCGCCCAAGATGCTGATGAGTCTCCTGCGGCAACGCCCACTGCAGATAGACACGACAGGACGGCCCCAGTGTGGATACTCTACGTCCAACGAGCGGGGTCCCTCGTGCTGGCAAAGGGGGACATGAAGCTGCCAGACGGGGAGCAGGTGGTGATAGGCAGGTTCGCCCTCGTTGACTCGCATGCCTTGGTAATGGCGATATGGAATGTAGGTCAAGGTCTGACATACGGATCATACGTGTCGCAGCTGGGCCAGCAGGGGTTCAGGACAGGCAGATCGACCGCCTTTAGGACCTCAACACGCCAGGCTAGGCAGGGGGACACTACGCAACTACATGTAGTCACCCTCGATACCAACTTTTCTCAACTTAGGACTAATTTCCTTTTCCTTGAGAGCACTGGCTCTCTCTTTGATATTGGGGAACTGGAGTCGGCGACGAAGCTTGAGATCTCTGGGCTGACAATTGCACTTGAACTCACCAATGCTCTGCCCATCGTGGGAGGAGGTGGCCTACGTTTGTGTCTGGACCAGACCATCATCAGTCAATGGCACAGCCAGCAGGGCCCCGAGGGCAGCCTTCCACTATGGACAGAATCCACGAAATTTGACATACTACAGCAGATCTTCTACGAAACCGGCGCCATCGGAGACGACGACGCTCGAAACCGGTCCGTGCCTCTGGATGCGCGATGGGAGGTAATCCGGTGGATTGTACTTAACGACTGGGGGCTAAAACGGGAGCTTGAGGCTCAGTGGGGTCTATGCTGGCTGGACACCGAGACTGATCCGCTGGCCGAGGAGAACGACTGGCTTTTTCTGCAATGGTCCCAACGCATCATCTTTACCTCTCAGGAGGAGGAGGAGCGACGGTGTGCAGAGGTGATCGCTGAGGCCAGAAACTACCAGCTACAGGCAATGGCTACCTCTCCTGACAGTTCCGAATACTCCACTGATGAGTCCATCCTCTCTTTACTCTCTACAGAGGGATCTCACGACGAGTTACCGCCACCAACACTGCCAATGCATCCTAACATCCAGACGGACACAAATCCGACAGAAGGGGCGGTGGAGACAGCAGCCCAATCGACGTCAATCGTTGCTGGTGAGCGGGAGCTGGGGTCAGTTGACTTGACTGTTGCGGCGCTTACGTCGTCTCTTTTGTCCCGGGATTTGACTCAGCAGTCGCAGCAGGAGACAGCAGCCCAATCGACGTCAATCGTTGCTGGTGGGCAGGAGCTGGGGCCAGATGCCTTGACTGTTGCGGCGCTTGCGTCAGACGGGAACGTGGGACGATACGCTAAGCTTGCCTCTCGGCTACGTCTTACATCCTTAAAAATATCGCAACACGACCTCAAGGAGTTTTACGGATTTGTTGAGAAGTCACCCAAGATCCCCTTCAAAGTTGGTGGTTATTCCAAAGCCTCCACTAAAACCTCCCGGTCCCACCTAGGGAGCCCCGACGTGAATGCCCTCGAAGTCACGGTCAAAACTCTCATGGGCCGCTCCATCCTGGTGCCCTCATCTTCCGAGATAACGGTCAAGGACATCAAGTCCCACCTCCAGGGCCATCCAGACTTCCTCCGTCATCACATCCAGTCGCAAGATATGCGCATCACTGCTCTGGTCGAAGACAGCGACTCCAACAGCCGGACACCAAGGACTAACCCTCGGACACGAACACGAGTGCTCAAAAACGAGGACATCTTGAGGTTGCACGACATGAGTCAACCACCGACGGTTTGGCTCCAGCTCCGTCTACGGGCGGGGGGTGATGGAGAGGAACAGTACATGAGTGCAGACATTGATGACGAGGCTGGTACTGCGAGGGAAGAGGTTGATGAGGACAGTGAGATGGCGGTAGCAGAGGCGGCGGCTCTGGAAGATCACCTGGCCTTTGACAGGGAGACACTCCAAGGCCTCATCCAGAATATGAGGGACATGGAGACAGCCCCGACACAGTCGGCTCTAAATCTCATGAAGGCGAGCTGTGGCAACCTCAGTGAGAGCGAGGTCGAGGCAGCTTTCAAGGTGTTCCTGACTGAGACGACGGGCCTGAGAGGGTCACAGGGTGAGCAACTTCTCGACATCTACCGAAGATACCAGGCTTCCTTCGACGACATGGGCTTCCCACCACCGGGAAGAGGTAAGAAACTCTGGCAGCAGAGGGCTGATGCGGCCGAAGAAGTGATGAAAAACCTGCGAGAATACCTTCGGCTGACTAGGATACAAATCCACCGCAGTCAGCGCCTTACTAGAGACCCGGATGGCAAAACCCTGGTCATGAACAGTTCAGCCACCAGTATGGTGGTCGAGCTCTCCAGCCACCCTTTCTCCACTGATGGCGACTTGATAGAATGCCTTCAGCGGCTTGGGCTCCAGCCGGGTACGTCGGATGGAAAATGGGGGTCGTCTCTGGACCGTATTCGCTCTAACACAGCTATCACAGCAGCTTCTACCGTCGCCAACGGTTCAGCCCGGTTACTACTCAAAAAGAATCCAACCAGTCTGGAGATACTTGAGCAGCTGTATACGTCCATGACGACTCTCTCCCTCACTCACTCCAGGGAGCAGACACCTATCCTGCATCTACACAAGCTCGGAGACGACGCAGTGGGTCGATGCTACGGCCTCGAACTCAACCGCGGTGACACTAAGATGCTCCACAGGTATAAGGCCGTCATTGAACTCCTACTCGTATATATGTCACAAGCTGAAATTTTGATGTGCATGATCCTGATCCTCGAGGGACAATCCGTGGGGGGTATTGCCGAGATTATCCCGGTGGAGTCGAATATACTTGATGTGTTTGACCCGAAGGGTTACCACAACAACCCCTCTCGCTACCGCATTTACCTCAGCTGTGCAGGAGGTTTGGAAAGGAATGTCAGGCAATTGGGGCCGCTCATAGGTACATACACTTTTGACTTCTCAAAATTGTTTGGAAGGCTGCCATGCTTCCGAGGCAAAGAAATACCGGAGATCCTGAGGGGCAGTCTATCGTTTGACCTGCTCTTGCGACAGATTGATGAGGTGACGGTGCGCGAAACAGAGGCGCTGGCCTCCGTTTACGTCAAGGCTCACTTTCCAAAAATGAGTGTCATTTTGAAGGCCATGCTGGTAGATGATGCCACCATCCCTGAGGTGGATGAAGGGGGGGTGACAAAAGGATTAGCGGAGCAACGCTTGAAGGAACATCTCCAGCTCTTCATAAAATCCCAGCTGCCGGTGGAAGAGTGGGGAAAATCAACTGGAGTGCAGGTGGAACTGCCTCTCACTGATCATGGACGGGTACCGGATAGTAACAGCATCATCATCGTACATTTCATTGCAGACGCAGAGGCAAACCCTCAGGATCGGTTAGACGAAGACTTGGCCCAAATACTTGCCCTTCAGCTAGCTTTTTCGCTGGCGCTGGATGTGTCAGCAGACAGCCCATTGGCGGGACTTTTCTGGTGTATGCTTTCGAGCTCGCTGAAAGAGTACAAGGGAATCCGAACTCCACAAAGCTGCTCAGTTATGCGGGTTACATTCATGAACCACTACACTAACACTTCTGTACAGAGCAAGTCTAGGGTCCGCATCCGACTGGTAGATCATTCGGGCGTTATCCAGCATAAGCACTTACACGGCTCGCATGCAGATGTCCTGGTGCAACAAATCGCGAAGATGTATCTGGCAGATGTGCAGAGGATGGGTAGCAAGGCTATTCTGGAACTTGCAGCCATGAATCCCAAACAACGCACCCAGGCCGGCAACTTCGAAAAATCTGACATCGCTAGGCCGTACACAGGGCCGAACGACAGATACCTGGCCCACCTTCGGATCCCCGAGAAGGTCCGGTCCCACGCCCTCTCCTCTGTCCGCAGCATCTCCCACGAATTTTGGCCACTCGGTTCCACGGTTGACCCATCACTTCAGGTGGCGGTACACCCTCAGAATATACTGGTCATGCCGCTCGACGAGGTCTTAAACGCGAGCATCACTCTACAGCCCGCTGCCAACGTGGAAGTGAGTTCGGCCAAGATAGCAGCCAGATGCAGCCAATGTCACGCCATCCTGGAAGTAGGACTGGTGTTTGCGCACTACCCTCTCAAGTTGTGCTGCGAGTGCTGCGTTTTCTTGATCCGTCAGAGGGCCTACGAGAGGCAGGACCAAATGTGGCAACACCTCTTCTCATTCATAAAGGAGAACAAGGCCAACCACATGGACCAGTCAGAGCCCGGGGCTGCGGAAGATATAGCGCTGGACCAAGAGGAGGTGACACGCCGAGTAAATAACCTGATGTCGGAGTGGCACAGTCGAGAATGCATCCTGCGAAACCTCCTCATACTGCACGAAGATGGATTCGAGCTACAAGCGTCAAAAGGTCGCCGTCCTCTCCCCAGGTCTCTTGATACACGAGAGTTAGTTCGCGAGGTGATCATTCAGCGTCAGCGATTCACGGTTGGGCTACTGCATGCCAGCACATGGATACCCGAGTTGCAAAATAGGATCAAAACATCGGAGATCACCCTCCTCTGCATGATCAACAAAGATATCCAGGAGATTCGCGAAGGACTTGTGAAATTTTCAGTCTCAGCTGTTGATGTCGCTAAACGCCACGCGTTGGATCTACATTCCAAACTCAAGACCACCTCGTGGAAGGACTTGCAATACTCCAGCCCTGGCCAACAGGACGACACTACGGACGGGCAAAAAAAGGCCACCAAGCGTGGGGAGCGAGGGCCAGGCCCGGCTCCATCTTCACGTAACCAGGAACAGGCTACGTCCTCTCGCAGAGTCTCTGGGACAGGTCAAGATGGCCACCATCACGACGCAGCGAGCCACAGCCCAGCGGCAAAGGTAACCGCACCCAACCATCCCAGCCACAAGCAGCAGCCAGAGGCCCCCTCGGGGGCCTCTGGCCTCTAATGGGGGGTGGGAGGCCCCCGGCGGGCGCCGGGGGCCTTCAGCCCCCCATCGACATGGAGATGGGGGGCTTAGGGGGTGGGGAGGGGGGAGGAGTAGGGGGAGAGGCCGGGAGGGCGGGGATGGGGGTCGGGATCGGCAGAGGGGATAGAGTTGGGGATCAGGATGTTGAGAAGAACAATAAGTATGACTTGCCGGCCACCTACCAGCTCCCAAAGTGCACAGCCTGGCTGGAGGAGTATCGGCAGTGGTGCGATGGACAGCAAGCCTGGGAATGTACGACATCGCTATACCAGCCTACCGCATGCACCAACTCCGTGGCCCGAGGACACTGGCTCTTCATGGCAGATTTCTTTAAGGCGTTGAAACATGGTTTCCAAGACTGGTTGGGACGGCAGCGACGAACGGGCAGATCCTTGGCGGCTTGGGCGGCGGAGGAGGCGTTTGGGCCGCTAGGCGAGCAGGCTCAGGATTGGGTCGATAAGGGATTGGTGGTCAGGTCTCCATGGGACAGATGGAGAACGGTAAATAGTTGCAAAGGTGGCAGCTGTGCGTCCAGCAGGGACGGCAGCCCTTGTGTCTGTCTAGACGCTCCTCGATTTTTCTGGCGTATCCTTCTACCCGTGGTAGGCCGGACGTTCCAAAGACGACACCAGGAACTCATACTATCCTGGAATGTGGGGCCACATGGATACGACAACAGCATTCAGGAAATTGATCAGATCCTGTCAGAGGGCAGAGCCATTGTCTGCCTACAGGACCTTCGTATACCCCCAAAACGAGTAGAGGCCATCAAGAAGGACATCGAGAGCAGATTCAACTACCAATGCTTCGTAACCACTGCGAGGTCGGACAACACTGACACGACTGGACGCGGATATCTATTCACCACCCTCACCGCCTTCCATAAGAGTATCCTACATGGGGCGTCGTCAGATGAGCTTGACTTTAAAAAACAGAGCAAGGGTCTACTTAAGGGACGAGCGCTCTGCGTCAAGGCCAAGTTATCGTCAGGCAAGGAGATCTATGTTGTGAATATCTACCAATTCACGGCGGGAGCTGGCGACAAACAAAAGCTACTTTGGGATGTACTCTTCGACTGGGTAAAGAGGCGTGGCGGGAGTAAGATTGTGCTGATCGGAGATTTCAATTGCACCCTCTTAGACCCAGACACGCTACCGGGGCGAGTGTGCAGGTGCAGGGACGAGTGTGGATGTAATCGTCACGGTTATACACTCCCCCTGATGAAGTCAATCCAGCGTGCCGATGAACACCTGTCAGCATTTGTAAAGGACTCAAAGGGCACTCTCCTTTCTCCGCTAACGCACACGTGGAAGCGGGTCGATAAAGGAGCAATTCTAGACCACGCAGTTTTGTGGGGCATCGACAGTGATGCACCACCAACAGTGAGATGGCCAAGAGCAGTGGGGAAAAAATATGATCACGGTCAACTTCTTCTCCACATTGACAACACACTTCTGCCTTCTCCGGCCCTGACGCGGCAGGTCGAACAGAAATGCACACAGGTGCGAATCGACCCTGTAGCCTTCAAGAGATACCGCGACATCTTCACTGCACGGTCCCATCGCACGGTGTCTTCCAGCACTAAGCCCAACCACCAATCATGGCCGGGAGAGTGGCTCTACCAGTCGTATCGTAGAGAGGGAGAGTCCATGAAGGCGATATGCACTGACATTCAGCACAAACAGATGAAAGCTAGGAAGCGGGCTAAAGAGAGGCCGACGGATAGATGCAAAGACCAACAGCAGCTCCGAAAGACCCTTCACCTCCTCACGACAGCGCTCTATGATGCGTCGCATGCGGGCCCAAACACCAACCTGTCGCTGGCCTCTAGAACGTCAATGAAGCTGATGGGTGTCACAAGTGATCTAACGGTAGGACAGGCAAAGTGGGTTAGGGCATCTGATGTCTGGCGGCGGTCCCTAACACGCAAAATCAAACTACTCCAATCCAAGATTACGGCGATCAACCGCAAAAATAGACATGAATCGTTGCGACAGATCAGCAATCAGCATCGTTGGCTCTTTGACAACGGGGTCAAGGGCATGCGGAGGGTGATGGGAAAATTTGGGACTTCAGTCAAACTGGAGGCGGTTCGTCGAGGCCAACCGACTGGGATACGATGGGAGAAGGTAAGACAGTCAGCGCAAAATCTCTCTCCGGTACTGGCGAGACAGACGACATTGACTTGGTTTGAGGGACTAGGACTGGATCCGTTCACCACTAGCCTGCTGGACGAACCTGACTCAGTAACAGTATCGGTGACAAGCCTTCATTCACTGTCCCCACTACTGCACACGACGAAGGACAACGGGCCTCAAATTGCCACATCTAAACCCAAACTCACGTACGGGGACGGTCCTTGGACGGCCGAGAACGTCATGACAGCAGCAGAGTCATTTTTCCAGCGTAATGCATACAATCCGTTCGCCACGTGCCCTCAATGCCAGGGAGTCGAACCCGAGCCCATCACCAGAAGACGCGAGACTGATATTTGTGAACACAGGGTCATCGAACATTTCTGCCCAAACTGTATGGACTTCGTAGACTTCCGACACAACAGGACGTCGGTAAAAGATATGAGCTTCATGGACGACGACAACGTCTTCGGTTACTACACCATCCCATCCGGCTCTACGCTAAAAGGGATCGTCCAGTCTTTTCGAGAATTCGCCTCCTTCATTAAAAGGATGCCTCAGCGCAGGTCGCCCGGCCTCGACGGACTGCCGGCAGAGATTATTCGAAACGCCCCGGAGGCGTTTCAAGAACGCCTCCACGAGCTGGTGAATCAAGTCCTCACCTCCAAGTACAAACTGGAACCAGACGCGCTGATGTCCAAGGTAGTACTCCTCTACAAGAAAGGGATGCCAGATCTGCTTCAAAACTATCGTCCCGTCGCTCTTCTCAACACAGTGTACCAACTGGCGAATCTAGTGATCGAGTCTCGGCTAAAAGTTCTGACAGAAAGACACTGTGTGCAGCAATCCAGCCAATTTGGTTTCAGGCACATGCGAGGAGTGGCGCTTAGCGCACAAAAACAACAGTGGCTCTTTAAGCAGGCCAGAAAAACTGGAGGTTTCCTGATTAGAATTGACCTGGATTGCACGAACGCCTTCAACTCTGCGGGTCATGAAAATCTCTGGAAAATACTTGAACGATTTGGAGTCCCAGACATCGACCTCATACAGGACCTTTACGAGCACTCCTCCATGGTTCTAAGTATCGATGGGAAGCTCTCAGCTTCGATCTCAATGGACACCGGCACGGCTCAAGGATCTACTCTCTCCCCGCTACTGTTCAATCTGTTCATCAATGTACTTCTGCGCAGCCTGGACGCAACTGGCATTACACATAGTGTCCAGGGAGCGCCTGGATTCAATAATTTGGGATTTGCAGATGATCTATCGCTATATGTTGGCAATGAGCGAGATGGTAATGCGTTACTGGCAGCAGTAAAGAGGTTTGAGGACTGGAGTGGACTTCGAATCTCCATTGCCAAGTCCTTCGTTACTGGAGCTCTCACGCAGACAGGGGCGGGGAGGAGACGGGCCGAATCGAAGTTGGAGGAGCGCAAAAATAAGCAGGCCCCAAGACATGCTTCGGGAGGCGATGGAGATGCGCTCCTGGCAAAGCTGGCGTTCGAAGAAGGAGAAATGGACGCAACGAGCTCTCCTCACGGTTGTGCTCAAATCCACACTGAGCTGCGCACACGAGCAATGATGTCAAAAAGTCACCAAGCTCCCCAAAAACTCATCTGCAAAAACTGCCAAACAATGCGCCCGACTTTTGCCTTCAGGGATGGTGGATTGGGCGGGACTTGCATACAGTGTGAGGGCGAATGGAGGCCAAAAGGTATCAGGTACGGCGACGAAGAACTCAAGGTGATCCACGGTCGCGAGGCCACTCGTTTTCTGGGACTCCATGGGGATATGTATGGAGACAACTCGAAACAGGTCTCTATGGTGTATCGACAGACAGCGGAGGTCCTTGCTTTCTTGTCTACAAGTAATCTCACCACTCAGCAAAACCTCTGCCTGTTGGGACGGTCTATACCCTCATTCCTCCGGTTCTCAGCAGGTCCGATTGCATGGTCAGAGCGTGACCTCCATACCTTGTCGAAAATGTGGTTGCGAGCATACAAGCTAGCCTGGAGTCTCCCCACAAGCACGGCCTCCTGCATCTTCTCCTTGCCGGCGGAGCATGGCGGACTACAGGTGACTCTCCCACTGGAAGTCTTGACACAAACACTCTGGACTCACCTGGAGCGCTGCATGCAGTACAACGATGGAACGAAGAAACTGGCTGAATGTGAATACCAAGAGGCTATGTCAAAATACCATTGCCTGGACCTCGGTGAACTTCAGGAGGAAATGCGCCTACACACCTGGAAAGAATCTATGTCCAACAGCTTCACCAGAGCATGTTTTCTGGCTGCCAAGTTAAACATCAAGATTACCTGGTATCCTTTCCACCCAGACTCTTTGGGGTCGACGGCAGATGAGATTGTTGCGGAGGCCCTCTGTAGAGGCGGCGCCACTCTTAGGATGCCAGGCTCCGCGGACACGGACAGGGCGCGATGTGTGGGATTCAGGATTCCGGACAGGCTTCTCATAGTGGAGACAGCACAGGCAGGTCGCCGTCAGATCCCTTTCCAACAGTCTAGGGGCAAAGGGGGAGGATCTGACATGAGGGCGCTGGTACAGATAAATTTTCCGACTGCTAACACTTTACAGGAGTTGGAAGAGGATCTGTCTATAGCCTGCACCAGCTCAAAGCATCAAAATAGGTTGAGCTGGTCTCGAGGCACTATTCACCTGCGCCAGTCGAGAATGAAGCTGGAAGGCCCACAGGAAGGCGACATAGAGGAGCGGGAGCGGGAGGAGCTGAACAGGCTCAAAGAAGGAGAGAAAGCTTTCTGGTCGATCTTGCCTGGACTGATCCAAGAGGGCTACACATCACTTGATATGCTCCCGCGGGAAGGAAGCTCTAACAACCGAAACGTTGTCCGATTTAGAGTGCCACCTACAAAAGGCGTCAATCCCGATAGACGGCTCATTCTCCAGGACTGGCTGAACGAACGCTCTATCAAACAATGGAGCGAACTGCAGATGGAGTCCGTCAGGATGCCAGAGATGCGAGGAATAGATGAATTTGCATCTGTTACAAAACCTTCTCTTCCTGCGATCACGGACCTACAGCTGGCCCTGAAACATCTTCTCAAACTGCCTCAAGTGGAAGCACGAGCTTGGTGGGATAAGTTCCTTGCGGCACTGACCCCAAGCATTCGTCCTGAGTATGAGCACTTCAGGGAGGAAGTCCTAAATCTGGTGGAAGATGGCTGGGAATCGGAAAATTGGCAAGAGCAAGTGGAGAAGGCTTATCTGAAGCTGGGGCCCCTGATCCATCCACGTGTCAGGAGTAAACGCAAGATCCAGGCGCTGGAAGATAGGGGCTCAGCCAGCGCAGCAGAACGAGGATGTGCCCTAGTGGCAGAGGTCTTGAAACACGAAGAAGGCTCGTCCCCAGAAGAGACAATCTACTGCTGTAAGTTACAGGTTCCCACACGCGAGAGGATCCAATCCCTAGGCCAGCTTGGTGATAGGGCACTTATGCAAGAGTTGCGCAAAGGTCTCGACTTGATCCGCATGCCAACGTCCTGGTGGCCACAGCAAAAAAACGAGCTTAGGAAAAACAGACTCAATGGTTGGTGGGTCCGAGGCATCTCAATCGAGGGGACGAAACGATGCGTTTCATGCAAACGGTACAAGACAACTCATGCTTACGAAATAGGCCGAGCCCAATGCCGAGAGTGCAGAAGCGCTGGCAAGGAGGAAGGAGCTCATGACCCGGGTGATGTTTGGCAAGACGGTCTACTCCTTCGATCGGCTCTTCCAGAGAGAATCGAAGACGAAGGTGACACACCCCTCATCCCGGAAAAAATTAGAGCCTGTTTGAAACTTATGCTGCAATTGTACACCCAGTCTTCGTCAGGTTCTAGAGTAAGGCCAGAGGACAAGAAGGAAGCTAAACTTATGGCAAGAGCGGTTGCGAGACAAGATGTCAAGTCGGCAAAAAAGGCAAAAATGTCTGTGGATGATCTTCAGGGAATGCGCTCCGGCATGCAATCCTTCTTCCGTCCCTCGGTCCCCCAACAACAGCTGGAGCAGGATTTGGAAGAGGTAGACGAGGAGGTACAGCTGGACTGGGCAGAGGGCTGGTTTACAACGGCGCAGTTGGGCTTTCCCCTTTTAGAGGATATGTTCGAACGGAACTTACATCCATCGATCACGCAATACATCTCAACAAAGCAGTCACGCAATGCCACTCTAACTTCACTCCTCAAAAAGTGGAGTGGCTGTGAGGATCTGGTTGAGTGCGATGGGTGTGGGGGAGAGGTGGGAGCGGGGGTCTGGTGGCATTGTACCCAATGCAAGGATACGGATCTGTGTCAGAGCTGCCATCATGCCTTCCTGACGGAAGGCAAACACCACGACACGGATCACATCTTCACCCAACAAAACGCGGCAGGTGGGGTGCATGCACACAACACTGACCCAGGTAAGTCGTCTGACTGGGAGCCCTACTCAGTCCCCCATTTGGCAAAGGACCCGGTTCACGTGCCCGATGTGGAGCTCCCGAGTGAGGATATCATGACGCTACTAGAAAACCCACCACAAATGGGAGTAGTACGAGTATTCCTCGACCCGGTGGCTCATCAGCTGGACTGGCTAGACACTTCAGTGATAGTCAGACAAGGAGTAGCGACAGGCACAGGGCCTCTAGGCGGATTCCAAATAGAAGGAGCCCGATGGCATTTTCTCAGACAAGTGGTGGCACCCAGTCTTCAGGGAGCTTTTGTGCCTTTTCTGCTCTCGGAGATCAAGGAGCAAACGGCGGCAGAGAACAAGGAGGGTCATGTTTCATACAATTGGACCGTACTCCGAGCTGCGCAGGGCTTATTCGAGGCGAAAAATCTGGTGGGCACTACTCTACTCACAGCCCCTCCCTTCTTTGAGTGTGCAGCCAACTCAACCACCGTTTACTGGGGGCAGAGGTCAGGACCAACGGTATTTAATTTGGACGACTGGCGAGAAGACGAATGGAAACAGCTGACACTAGAACTGGAAACGAGCCAGACCTGGACAATACTAACCCAAGAACTCCCAAAATCATCCAAACGTAGGGCGGTGCTAGAAAAACTCGGCAGCCAAATAGCGGTCGGCACGGGCAAGGTCAGGAAATGGAAGGGTTGGTGGCGCAATGGCACAGACAATTGCGCATCGTTGACAAGTCCTACGGAATGCTGGATCTCCAAGTCAAGCCACCCGAATGCAGAAAGGGTAACAGCCATTCAACAAGCTCTAGCATCATCAAATGAGAAGGACTTGCCAGCGGCTGGAGATTCAGAACTGGAGAGGATCTACCTAGATGGGAGCGAAGTGGGGCTGTTGGGGATCCACCGGTTAGTGCGCGAGGGTAGGGTTCTACTTCGCTCGGGCGACGGCTCAACAGTAGGCCAAGATATGAGTGCAGGCGTCTATCGAGCCGAAGATGGAGAGCAGATGTATGTCAAGGTGGGTAGGGCAAACGAAGGAACGTCATCAACTAGGCCAGAGACGGGCGCACTCGCGATGGCCCTGTCCGAGACTCGTGAAAGAAGGAAGGCCCTGATCTACATCGGCGACTCATCAACCCTGCTCACAAATGTAGCGGCCTGTGTGGGTGAGGGCAAGTGCAAGTCCTTAGCACAGTTCCCAGACGGAGACATTCTTCGAGAGGTTGTAAACGAACTGCACTACAGCGTGCAACAAGGTGTGCCAACATTTCTGATCAAGATTAAATCCCATAGGGGGGAATTTTTCAACGAGCAATCGGATCGAGCTGCTGATAGAGGCCGTGACGAAGAGGCGGCAGTGATGCGTTGGAACAGGCCGAGCGGGCGCCCGATCTTCTCCTGGAAGGATTCAGAAGAGGGCCCCGAGCAGACGAGCTGCATGGGGCCGAAGGTGAAACAGATCATCAAGACCAGGGCGGCATATCTGGCGATGTCGGCGTCTGAAACCATCACATATAAGTTTTTGATGGTACCAGATTCCAGCAGGGACTTAATTCACCTCTTCCTGAAAGACGGACACGTACACGAAAAGGCGAAGAAGCGACTGATACAGACCATCACAAACCAGTTCCCATGCCAAGCCTATCTTCACACGCGCGGGATGACACAATCACCCTTCTGCGCGGCATGCCAGCGACGCAATATCCCAGACCAAACAGAAACTGTGGGCCACATACAATGTTGGTGCCCTGCTCTGGAACGACCAAGAATAGCGGCTCACCACTGCATATGGCGCGAACTCATCTCCTTGATTCAGAAACACTCCACTGAAAAAACTGAAGACAAGTTGGCCAAGGCTTGGTCTTTCCCGACGGCCAACGAGCTAGAAGCTGTCCATAAAGAATGGACTGTACAAGACATACTAACACACATTGGAAGGGACACGACGACGATCCATTCCAAGATCGAGCGGTTCTTGGAAAGGACGGGATCACCCTCCAATGACACAGACGTTAAGGCTTTCCTCGACAAGCGCCCAGATGGGGTTGCTTTCGATGAGACAAAAAAGAAGGTCTGTCTTCTTGAATTCACAAGAGCGATGGACGCGAGGGAAGAATGGGAGGAGCGCAAGGAGCGAGACAAGACCAAGCGCTATGCTCAAATTCTGACCTTCATCAACGACTCTTCACAGGGTGGACCAAAATGGGAAGCATCTCAGATCAACTTCACAGTCGGGGTACGCGGCACGATCCGCAAAGATACCTTCTTTAGCAAATTGTCAAATCTTGGAGTCAGCGAGCAAAAAAACCGGGAAAGCATCCGTAAAAAAGTGGGCAGACGCACTCTGGAAATGCACGACCTTCTATTGAAGAGCTACTACCAAGTCAAATTCAATCCAAGCACAGAACAAGACTCATTTCAGCTAGCCAAAACAGAAAAACAGTCACGAGCTGTACATCACAAATTATATGTATCATTAATAAGATAGAAACTAAACTCAAATAAGATAAACTAATAATATGAAGGGGAGGCGAGGGAGTGGACTGGATATGACGTGAGCGGCACCCCGTCAGAGCGGCCATTCCTGACCCGATTGCCTATGACTAGAGGAACAATTTATTTTCCTAGAACATAGAAACACATTGCACACCCAAAATACCTATATCAAAACAAAAAAGGGGCTTTCTAGATTCGCATCTACCAGAAAATAGAAAGACTTAGACTAGCTGCAAAATTGCTTTATATATTCAGTTCTGCATCTTATCGGCACGCTTGACTCTTCCCCCAGTGAGGGTTGTTCTCCTCAAGCCAGGACTCCTGATCGAGTTCCTTTTGTTCATTGCTATCAATAAACATACCGTAACCCCCCCCCAGGTAGATGTCTCATGTC
>Ga0209713_10001161_pt1 | contig 15527 bp, 7 predicted proteins | sample ArcOceMetagenome_3_FD_187444 | JGI IMG/M metagenome (GOLD analysis project Ga0209713, IMG submission 187444) | Marine eukaryotic phytoplankton communities from Arctic Ocean - Arctic Ocean- Svalbard ARC20M Metagenome (SPAdes) (version 2) | ecosystem: Environmental > Aquatic > Marine > Oceanic... | reverse complement strand
GTATATTTCAGAAGTCTTTTCCCTTTGAGTGTTACTCAGAGAAACCTGATGCCGCCAGCTCGCCAAAAGGGCTGGAACAAGCTCGTGCGGACGCCCGCCACCGCGGCACCGGCTCCTGCGCCGCCGCGGCTGCCGCTCGCAGCGCCAAAGGCTGCGGCGTCGGCCGCGGCGACGCACGCGGTCGTTCGTCCGCCTCAAGCAGCTGCCGCCTCCTCGAAGCTGCCTGCAGCTTCCGCCCCTGCTCGTCCGAAGCCACCCATCGCCCGACCGTCGGCTGCTCCGAAACCGGCCACTGCCCGCCCGTCGGCCTCGGCGGTGCACAAGCGTCGTCCAATGCAGTGGACGCGCCCTGGCATCACGACGGCGACGGCGGCGACGACGACGACGACGACGCGCCCCGCGCGCCCCGCGCGCCCCATACGCCCCCCCGCTGCCGCCACCGCCGCCCCCGCGCGCAGATCACTGACGCCCTCACGGCGCATGGGCTTGCTTCGGCGCGGCAGCTCTTACCTGCGCCTCACCGGTCGGTCGCTGGTACGAGTACCTGCAGGGAGCGGTGCCACCTCGACCGCACCCGCGGCCGCGCCCGTGGCCGCACCCGCGGCCACCGGCGCCAAGGCGGGCGGCAAGATCGTGCTGCGCGGCGGCGCAGCCTATGAGCTGGCCCACGGCGGCCGGACGCTGAAGCGGGTCGTGAGCCCCGCAGCGGTCGACAGCACCGAGCGCGCAGCCAGCAGCAGCGCAGTCGCCGCCACCGCAGCCGGTGTGGGCTCTTCCGGCGGGTCGAGCTCGACCGCCGCAGCAGCCGCGCCTGCACCCGCACCCAAGGCGAAACGTGCCGTCCGTCCGCCGGTGCGCGTCCAGCTCGGGCTTGCCGAGTTCGTGCGCTCCGCAGACGGCAAGAGCCTGCAGCGCTCCAAGAGCACCCGCCAGAGGCAGGCGGCCAGCGGCCGGCTACGCCAGTCGATCGACTTCAAGCGGCAGCGCGAGAAGCAGGCCAAGGCGGACGCGAGGCAGCAGGCGGCCTCGGGCGTGCAGTGCAGCTACTTCTCCAAGTTTGGGCGCTGCTGCCGCGTGGGCGGCGAGTGCCTCTACGAGCACGACCCCGACAAGATCGCCATCTGCCTGCCCTACCTGCACGGCACGTGCACCGACCCGGCCTGCCTCCTCTCGCACGAGCCGACGCCGCGGCGCATGCCCGTGTGCCGGCTCTTCCTGCTGGGCATGTGCCTTGACAAGGCGTGCCCCTTTGTCCACGTCCACCTCGGTCACACGACGCCACTCTGCGACAGCTTTGCGCGGTGCGGCTGGTGTGAGGCGGGCGCGCAGTGCGAGCAGCGGCACGAGCGATGGTGCGAGGGCTTCGGCGACGAGTGTCCGCTTGGAGATCATTGCCGGCTCAGCCGTCATCGCCGAGGCAGCAGTAGCAAAGCGGCCGCCGCTACCCGGTCGGCCGCTTCCATCGTGGCACGCCCGCCGGCCAACGTACCCTCGCCAAGCACATTTCCGCGACTGTCGTCAAGTCTGCTGATATAAACTGTAGCGTGTAACACCGGACACTCACAGGTCTGCGGTCCTCGAGTTGCGCAGCGGCTTGTGGCCGCCTTTGCCTACACGCGCCACCACGCCAGGCCGCCGAGCGTATGGCTCGTCCGCGGGCCCAGTCGACGCCACCGTGTGGACGAGCTCTCTCCGTTTTCTGAAGCAGCCGAGCAAGCAGCCGACAAAGATGAAGGCAAACAGCGCGGGTGTGATCCACAGCGGCACGTGCAGGTGGCCCTCGAAGTCCTCGCATGTGATCGTGGGCACCTCGTACACCGGCTCGGGCCCCCATGGGTCGGGTGCCACGTCCGGCGCGGGAAGCTCCACCAGCCCACGGCAGACCAGATCGCCGGAGACCAGCTCGAACTGGTACGAGCCGAAGAAGGCGTTGAACTCGATGGTGCCCTGCGAGTTGAGGCCGTGGCTGTACTCCGTGCGCCACTCCTCCTCGAAGAGCTTGCCGAGCACGGCCGCCGCCGGTTTGGGCGCCTTGTCGACCGAGTAGATGCCAGAGCCGGCCTTCTCGGCCGTCGGATCCCACAGGTCGCCCAGCGTAATGCCAGCCACTGCCGGGTGGCTGAACGCAATGCGCAAGAACTTTTCAAGCTCGTAGGCGTGCTTGGCCGGGTCGAGTCCGGCGATGGAGAGGCTCGTGATAAAGACGGGCAGCTGCACCTCTTTCAGCACGTCGAGCCGGTGCTTGACGGTCGATGCGTCTACCTCGCCGTCAAAGGCGGCCTGCACTCCAACGGCGCCAACGGGCACGCCGCTCGAGGTCATTGCCCAAATCATGTTGTGGTACGCCTCAGCGTTGGTCAGCGTCAGCGTGTTGAGCACGTCCACCTCGCTGGCCAGCTGGATCGCCGCCGAGTCTGCCTGGTTGGCCCACCTATACGAGTTCATCCGCAGCTGATCGCCGCACCGGTCGAGCCACTCGCGCCAGTGCAGCGCCCCACGCCAGACCTCGTAGCTGGTGAGGCGGCCCTTGAAGTGCGCAACGTCTCGGATCAGCCGCTCGTGCAGATGGGACTCAAGGTCCTTGCAGGCCAGCTGGTTGGACCAATGGTCCTTGCCGCTATGCCCACCGTCGAGGAGTACGCCGCGCATGCCGGTCCACCCCTTGTCCTCGGCCCAGTCGAGCAGCTCCTCGACGGAAGCCTGCGAGCCCGCCAGGTCGCCCGGCGTCGGCTCATACCGAAACCACTGCAGATGCTGCTCGATTGTGCCAGTCCAAAAGTGCTTTGCAGCCGTCTTCAGGTACCACTCGTAGTCGGGCGGCGTCATGCCGGCAGCGTATGCCATTGGCTTGGTCTTGAGGTTGACGCCAACCGGGAACTCATGCCGTAGCATCGAGATGGTGGCAGTGCCGTAGTCGATCGGCCAGTCCTCCTTGTCGTGGAAGGTGAGCTTGAACTTGCCCATGCGCGCCTGCTTGATGCGCTCCGGTGCGCGCTGCAGCCAGTCCATGCCGTCCTCGATCTCGATCTCCTTGTACTCGAACTCATCGAAGTTGTAGATGCCCATCTCGCGCCCGAGGTAGAGGTACGGCCGGATCGAGTGGCCGACGTGTTCGCTCTTGAGGTCGACCACCACGTAGTGCATCTGCCAGTCGGTGGTGAGCTTGATCGTCTCGCCCCCCAGCTGTTTGTTATTCTGATGCAGGTCGAGCAGCACGACCGTCACCGTGGGCTGCGGGTCGACCGAGTGCATCTTCTCGACGCGCGCCCAGAAGGCGAGGTGCAGCAGCGTCTCCTTGCCCGCACGCGGCACGTACCGTGGCAGCAGCACCTGCGCGAGCGCGGCCACCTTCCACGGCTTGTCCACCTCGACGTATAGGCCATGCGCCCCCGTGTGCGCCGAGCGCGGGTCGGGCACGGAGACGGTCCACGACCCGTTGTTGGCGAGCCGCTTGGACGTCACGCCGTCGTCCGTACCCTCAAAGCCGAGCAGGGCGACGACACCGGGCGGCGGCGGCGGCGGCGAGCGGTACGCCGCGTTGTTGTCCGGTGGTGGTGGTGCGAAACCGCTCACGATGTCAACTTGCAAGTCGTCGAATGAGTAGGAGCCGGTGCTCTCACCCACCCAGAAGGTCACGACAACAGCGTGTCCCTGGCGGTACGTGGGGATCGACAGGTCGACCTGGTACATCTGCCACTCCGATGTGAGCGGGACGGTGACCTGCTTGAGCGGCACGTAGTTGTCGTCGGCGTCTGCGAAGACGACCTTTGGCCGGCTCAGCGTGTCTTTTTCGGCCGCGGCGCGCGCCCAGAACGAGAAGGTGTAGCCGTGGTTGGTGTCGGGCGGCATGAAGGGCTTGAGGCTGAACTGGCCGCGCCAGTCGGCGTCGAACGCGCGCGTCACCGTGACAAAGAGCCCGTTGCGGCCAGAGTGCGCCGCCGACGGCGATTGCACGACCACCTGCATCTCACCCTCGGGCCACGCCTGGAAGGTGATGGAGCCCTTCTCGTAGCTTTCCAGATTGAGCTGCAGCAGGACGTTGGGGGGCGGCGACGGCGGCGGCGATGGCGAGTTCGGTGGCGGAGAGACCAGGCCGGCATTGACCACCTGGAACTCGTCAAAGTAGTAGACGCCCTCGAAGCTTCCCACCATGATGTTAGTGACCACGTTGTGTCCGCGCAGCTTGAAGGGCACGACGAGGTCGACGTGGTACTGGTGCCAAAAGGCAGACAGCTGCACGAAGTCGCCGTAGATGTACTCGTAGTTGGCGTCCTCATCCTGGAAGGTGATGTGCGGCCTGGGCTTTGGGTTGCCAGTGGCCTTGGCCCAGAAAGAGAACGTGTACACGCGTTCGTGGTCGGTTACGAGGAAGGCCGGCAGGCTGAGGAATGCGTAGAAGTCCTGCTCAAAGGTCGCGGTGACCTTCGCCTCGTACCCATACTTGCCCTTGTAGGCTGCGTCGGTGCTCGAGAGGTCGGCCTCCATGCCGCCCTCGGCGCCCTCCCGCACGATGCTCTGCACGCCCTTCGGGCCTCCCTCGCCATCCAGCCAGAGCAGAAAGCTGGGCGGCGGCGGCGGCGAGGGCGGCGGTGGAGAAGGCACGTCCAGCTCGTAGAGCTGGATGTCATCGAAGTAGACGGTGCCTTCGATGTCGCCGATCATGAAGGCAATCTGCAGCTCGTGGCCGCGCTGCAGCTCCTGGGTGTACACGGGCTCCATTGCGATGTGCTGCCACTCGTTGCTTAGCATCACCTCGGCACCACCCACCCAGTCGTAACCCTCGTCGACGTCGAGGATGCTCACTTCTGGAATCATTGTCTCCGCGCTCACCTGCTTTGCCCAGTAAGTGAGCTGGTAGGCCGCGTGCTGCGTGCGCGGCATGAAGTGTGGCAGCGAGAACTGCGCATGGAACTTCTTCGTGTACGCCTTCTCGATGCGCAGCTCCAGCCCGAAACGTCCGCCGTGCTTAGCGACCGCCGAAGGCACGATCATGCGCATCTTGCCCTCGGTGGTATTCCAGCCGCGCACCGCGTATGCACTGCCAGGCATTGGCACAAGAGAGTCAGCCATTGTCTATGCGTGATTTAGGCCGCGCGACCGGTCGCGACCATGGGTGGGGCATTTGCACAGGCACTTACGATGTGATGTCGTAATCTGCGAGAGGCGCGAGAGCACGTGGGGTCAATACGGAAGGAGAGGTCAATGCAGCGGGTGCACGGGCCCACGCGCGCACCTTTTGAGGTCTCAAAGGTGACATCCAACACGAGTCGCTTCTCCACGTGCTCGACCTCCCACACTCCCTCGGCGCACGGCCACCAGGCCGCGCATGCCGCGATGAGGGCGGTGGTCCGACGCATGCCCGCCGGTCCTTAGACTTGTCTGAATATTGTGCTACCGACCCTTACTTACTGCGTTTTGGCCCTTGCTTGCTCAGCAAGCCTCGCTAGGTAGAGTAGCCACCAAGGGCCAAGTCTGAATACGCCTGCGGAGGCAATGCAGCGCACCCCTGGAGAATTCCTAAAGATCCAAGCAGCGTCTCCAGGGGCTCCATGCCAAGGTCCATGGCGAGCCGAGCAAATCCTGCGCCGACGAGGTCGTCCTGAGCTACGGGCCTACGGCTTTCGCATCACACGAAATTCGGGAGGGGACCACCACCTAAAAAAGCTCTCTGCTTGGGGTAACCCGCGAGGCCGGCTGGCTCGGGATCAGTGTATCCCTCCTGGGGCCCTCCTGACCGGCGGCTTAGGCGAAGCTAAGATCTGAAGTAATCTAAAGTTTGAGCATGGCACCCAATGGGGAATTCCTAAAGATCCACTACAACTGATCGTGCAGCCGACTACACGGTAATCACCTCTGCTGATCTCCCTCTCCTTCGAGCGCGCCGGCGGCGCACAAGTGTGGGCGCACCTCGGTTGCACGCATCTGCGCCCGCTTGCGCCGACCGACCTGACTCGTGTTTGTTTGTCGTTCGCCGCGCTCCTCGGGCGTCGGCGTTGAGCATGGCGTTGAGCCCTAACCAATATCTCGCTTTTTGAGCCCTCCAGGACTCGCTCCCGGCCGCCTCCCACCAAATGTAAGTTTGCCTCCGCCTCTTTCACCTATCTTACATACATAAAATTCGCCACCAAAAGAGACCCGGATAATCGCCACCAAAGGCAGCAAAACCCACAGGAGTCCACTAAAGGCGAGGAAGACGGAGCCGCGGCGACACCAGATAGAGTGAGCTGATTGATCCCCGACCACGTGTCCCCGACATGCGCGGTCGGCGTGGGGCAACCCGCGAGGCCGATCGGCTGGCTCGGGATCAGTGTCTCCCTCCTGGGGCCCTCCTGACCGGCGGTCGGCTTAGGCAAAGCAATAAAGTATCTAAAAAAAGGCACCCAGAAGGCACCACGCCCCGCACCCGAAACCGACGGTTGACAGTCGATAAGCTGTTGGCTTTTAGACGGTGCCCGGGCCACAAACCGCGTCCGGCTATGAAGAATCACTGGGCTCTGTGTCACGGCAAGGGGTCTGAAGTGTGTAGTTGAGGTAAGCTAAACTTCAGTAACTAACCGCCTAAACAGCCTAAACAGCCTAAACAGCGTAAACAGCGTAAACAGCGAAGGACTAGCTATGGACCTATACAAATCGCAACCAAATGCACCAAGGTATCAAAGGACAAAGCCACCACCAAATGGGGAGAATTCCTAAAGATCCGGGAAAAATCGCCACCAAAAAGTACTAGCTTAGCCTAAGTCTCCGTTGAGCTTCTCAGGTCGCCGGCTCCAAAGGAGCCGTACAGTATAGCAAAGGCAAAGGCACCACATAAAGCGACGAAAGCGAGAACCGTAGCCTCGAGGCGATTTTCGTGTCAAAAATAAACAACACATACTCTCTACATGCCCTCTCTCTCTCGAGCTCAACGAGATGCACTCGCAAACGCAACCGGGCCCGCCCTGTCAGCGCATCCGCCGGCTCCCTCATCCTCCCGCTCATCTGTCTTCGCCTCTCTCTCTCTCTCTCTCTCTCTCTCTCTCTTAGTTTATTGCTAGTGTGTCTCTCTCTCTCTCTCTCTCTCTCTCTCTCTCTCTCTCTCTCTCTCTCTCTCTCTCTCTCTCTCTCTCTCTGTGTATGCCGTTCTCTCCCTCGCTCGCTCCCTCGCTCGCTGCACACACAAGTAGACGTTCGGGGGTGTCGCGCCGGCAGCGCGCTGCATAGGCCGGGGCGGCTGGGCGGGAGCTCAGACGGTCTTCTGGCCCTTCTCGGTGAGCTTCTTCCAAAACTCGTTGGTCTCCTGCACGACGGCCAGCGTGTACTCGCGGTTCATGGCCTTCTCGTCCATGCCGAAGGCGTTCTGCGGCTTGCCGTCGACCGTCTTGTAGTTGCGGAACCACTCGCGCATCACCGAGATGGCGCCGGGGATGACGGCCTCCACGTCGTCGATGTCATTGAGCTTTGGCGCCAACGGGTCGTCGCACGCGATGCAAATGACCTTCCAGTCGGTCTCGCCGTCGTCGATCATGGCGAGGCAGCCGAGCACCTTGACCTTGACCACCGAGCCCGAGCGGAAGATCTTGGTGCCGATCTCGCACGCGTCGATCGGGTCGTTGTCGCCGTTGCAGCCCGTGTCGGGCGTGACGTGCGCCGGGTCCTCCCAGGTCTGCGGGAAGCAGCCGTAGTTGAAGAGCATGTCGCCGTACTTGTACTCGCGCAGCTTGCCGTTCTTCGTGTCCTGCTTGATCGGGTTGTGGTCCTCGCCCGTCGCCACCTCGAACTTGGCGCGCGACCATTTGGGGATCTCGACGACCATGTGCACGTTGCCGTCGGGCGCGTAGAGCGGGATGTCGTGCCACGGCGAGATCTGCTTGAGCTGGCCGTGATCGTTGTAGTGGAATTGCACGCGGTACTCGAGCGAGGCCGCCGGGCCGCTCGTCGTGCACGTGAGGTTCTTGGTGTCGAAGGCGCCGCCGAGCTTGGCCATGATCTTCTTGAAGCGGCCGGTGTACGCCTGGCCCTTCTTCGAGAGCATGCCCGCGTTCGAGTGGGCGAGCGTGTACCACGAGAGGAAGTCCTCGAAGTTGACGGCGCCCGAGCGTGACGAGTCCATCGCCTTGAAGGCCGAGGCGACCTCGCCATCCGAGAGCGGCTCGCCGAGCACCATGTGCATCTGGCCGAGCTCCGTCGCGTTGATGAAGCCGTCGCCGGTCGAGTCGGCGAGCGCGAAGACCTGCCGGAGCATCGCCACATCCTCGGACGGCACGTCCTCGTCCTTGGACGTCAGGTTGACGCCGCGCGAGAGCGCCTTGCGCTTGAGCCGCTCGATCTCGGCCGCCAGGCGAGCCACCTCGGCCGGCGCCTCGCGGGACTCGGCGCGAGCGATGCCGGCGCCACCGCCGTCGTCCTCGCCAAAGAAGCTGGCGGTGGAGACGCGGCGCCCGACGCCAACCCCCATCTGCGGCTCCTCTGGCAGCGCCGAGTCGAGCGAGCCGAGCGAGGAGAGGCCGACCGGCGCCGAGGAGCCGCCCTTGGTCGGTAGGTGCGAGCGCAGCGTCACCGTCGAGTCGCCGTACTGACGCGAGACCGAGATGTCGAGCGGCATGCCGCCGAGGCTGGCGCCACGCGCCTTGCGCAGCGCATCCTCGATGAGCTTGAGCTGCTCCTCCATGTCGGGGGGGGGAGCTATGATCCCGTCGGGGTCAGATGCGCATTCTCTTCAGAGGAGGTTACTCCACCCAATCCGGCCGACTGAATTCTTGCTTGCGGATCGACTAGCCTGCGTAGGAATTCCTAGGCTGTTTAGGCTGTTTAGGCTGTTAGCTCACCTCAACTACAGGCTTCAGACCCCACGTGCTCCGTGTCGGTGGCGGCGACCGGCAGCCGGGGCGCCGTGGAGGCGCATACCCCGGCGTGCGGCCGCGCGCGGTGCACTTCCGCGGCGGGTTTGGTGGTGGGTGAGCGGGTAGGGATGGATGGTTGGGTCGGATGGATTGGGAGTGTCATAGCGTAGCCGTGTCCGCTGGGTACCCCGCGACACGTGGCACGCAGCCAGCAAAGTATACCTTGGAACTTACACGACATCGTGTCGAAGACCGACGCCGGGCGCCACGCTGCGCACGACGACCCGTGATGACTTCACACGACAGAGACGCGAGGAGAAGGTGCGCCCCAGCGTCGCCGCCTCTCCCCGTTCCAGCCGCGCTGGCTCCACCCGCCCGCCCACCCCCCCCGCGCCCCCATCCGGCAGGCAAGCCTCGTGGCGCTTCTCTCCGACTCCCGACGATGAGCCGGAAACCCAGCCGCGGAAGCGCGCGCGCCGTCCAAAGCAGCCTCCGTCCGAACTCTACCCTGGCGAGTCGGCGGCGCTGCCGGGCTCCTCCCTGCCCCGCAGACGCAGCTCTCGAGACTCGACGAGCAAGCAGTACCTCAGCATGCTGCTGTTTGAGAAGAAGAACCTGGGATTCCGGGACTTTGTGCGGCTGCAGCAGCTGGAGGAGCAGCTGGGGCCGCTAGCCTTCGATGGGAACGGCGACGAGCAGCAGAAGCTTGGGCTGCTGCACCGATACAATGCCATCCTCGACAAGATCGTGCATGCGGACCCGCGGGGAGCGCCGTCGCCGGGCAGCAGCTGCGAGCCGCTGCCCTTTGGCGACGGCATCTTCGAGCGAATGCCGACGCCGACGGCGTCCTCGTCGAGCCCCGCGCCCAACTCGAGCGATTCCGACGACGCCGCCTGGCTCTCGAGTGGGTGGCCGTGGGGTCTGGGCGAAGAAGTAGGGGAGCACTCCGAGAGTGGTGTGTGAGCGGTGTGTGTGCGCGGCAAGCCACCGTATATCGGTTTTCAGCTTCAACCACACTAACCCCCGGGGCGCGCCGCACGCACGGCAGAGGGGGTGGTCCTGCCGGGGGCCGCAGGGGAGCGGGAGGGAGCTCAGGCCTCCGGCGGGGCGCAGCTACGGGCACAGCCTACCCGGATAAAACCATCATAGTAGTACGGAAAACATCCGTGAAACTATATCGTGGTCCACTAGTCCGAGTCGCGCGGCCCGCCGTAGTCGACAATCTCCTCCTTGTACGAGACCTCCTCCTCCTTGATCTCCTCGACCAGCGTGTACACCGACTCGTTGTCGCTCTCGAGGCCGCTGCGCAGGTCGATGCGCGTCTGGCGGCTCGCCTTGTACTCGGCCTCGCACATCTGGAGGAACTCGTCCCACGCGCCGCTCTTCTGCTGCCGCTCCTTGAGCATCGAGCCCTGCATGCCCGCGCGCGCGATGGCGTCCTCCTCCTCGTACTTCTTCGAGTAGTCGCGCAGGTTTTTGCGCACGTCCTTCTCCTGCGCGTCGCTGAGGAGCGACGGCGGCCGTGGCCGCCAGAGCAGCTGGTACATCTTGTCGTGGCGCGTGTGCTTGATCTGCTTGCCCTGCGACGTCCAGATGTTGTAGCCGTTCTCCATCTGGTGGCGCCAGTGCGAGACCGACGTCGACACGTAGCGGCCCGTCGGGTCCCACTCGACGTCGGAGCACATGAAGTGCTCGGCCTCGCCGATGGTCTGCATCCCGTTGACGTCGATCCACTCGAGCTGCCCCGAGGTGCCCTTGAGGTTGGCGAGGAGGCAGATCGAGCCGGCGGGCGACCAGAAGAGCAGGTTGGCCGCCTTCTTCTCGAGCGTCTTCATCAGCGAGACGCGGCCGTTGTACTTTGAGCCCATCGAATAGAAGGAGACGTCGGTGCGGTTGGAGGCGCCCTCGGTGTGCACGATGCCGAAGCGGATGCCCTTGCCCTCCCACGCAAACGCGATGATCTGCGTGTCCTTGGAGAACTCGCACACCTCGATCGGGACGTCCTTGTCGCGCAGCCGGAAGAGCTCGAAGACCGAGTTGAGCGTCTTCTTCGACTTGGAGTGCTTGTCGACCTTGACGCAGAGGAAGTGGCCCTGGTCGTGCCACGTCATGCGCAGGTCGGCCACGTTGAAGAGGTTCTTCTGGCGCAGCTCGACGCGCGAGGGCAGGTCCATCAGCACGACCTTGGCCGGCTGGTTGGCGTACTCGGGCACCCAGAGCGAGACGTAGTTGTCGGTGGGCGACCAGAGGAATTGCGTGACGCCGTCGATGCGCACCGACGTGCGCTTGTCGGCCTTGTCCTTGATCAGCTTCATCGTCGACGACTCGTAGACGTAGATGCAGTCGTCGCCGAGGCGGCCGAAGAACTGGTCGTCGAACGACCACTGGAACGCGGGCCACATGATGTCCTCGCCCTCCTTGGCGCCCTGGAAGGAGCGCAGCTTGGAGCCGGTCTTGACGTCCCACACGATCAGCGCCTGCGACTGGTCCGAGTCGGGGCTCCACGTGACGAGGTAGTTCTCGCACGGCGAGAAGTCGATGAGCTTGACGCCGCCGTGGTTGACCTTGAGCAGCTTCTTCCACGACGGGCCGCCCCACAGCATGATGCCCAGCCGGTGGAAGGTGGCGAGGTAGGTGCCGCGCGGCGACCAGCTCAGGTAGGTGTCGCTCCAGTTCTTGCGCGAGTACTCGGGCTCGACGCTCGGCTTCTGCGCCTCGTTCCACCAGATCTCGGTCTCCTCGTTGTACCGCACCACGAACTGGTCGCGCGCCGACTCGTCGAGCAGCCAGTGCCGCACGTTCTCCTTTGGAACAAACGGGGGCGGCTTCATCTCGACCTCCTCATCGGGGACCGCCATGTACTTGGCGTGGTCCTCGAACGAGTTGACGACAAACGTGTGCGACTTGTCGAGCTTGTAGCCGTTGGCCTTCTGGATGGCAGCCGACGCCTCCGCGTCGCTCGAGAACTCGATGAACGCGAAGCTGCCGGCGGGGGGGGCACGCAGGGCCACGTGACGCATGTGCATGTGCATGCGAGCGCCAGCAGAGCAACCTCGGGCTGCGAGGAGGGGGGAGGGTTGCGTCGGGGTGCGCACCCGAGCGACATGCCGTTCTCGCCCTTGGGCATCTCGAGGCCGTTCTCCACGATCGTGCCGACCTGCGATCGCGGCGCGGAGCGAACGAAGGTCGGCGGCAACGAGTGCAAAGTGTCAAAATGAGGAATAGCTGTGTGTTGCAGGTGATCGCACCTGCGAGAAGAACTTGCGGATGACGTTGGCCAGCTTGTCGTGCTTCTCGGCCGGCACAACGGGAAGGCCGTCGACGACGATCGTCTGGTGACAAACAAGGGTGAGGCTAGGATATATGGCGCCTCAGGGTGGTTGGTGTGGCGGCCGCCGAGCAGAGGCAAGGCTCGCACCTGCTTCATCGACGTGTCCATCTGCGGCTCGGTCTCCTCAAAGGCGTCGTCCGCATCGTCGTCGTCGTCGTCGTCCATGTCGCGAGAGTCGCGAGGCATATCGTCGCCGGCGCGTGGACTCCGAGCCGAGTCACGCAGAAGAGCCACATGGAGGGTATAACACCGGAAGAGCGCCTGGCCAGCAAAGCCACCAAAGAGCGCCGCAAAAGGCGACCGAAGGCACCAGTAGTAGTACTACTAAGGCACCAAAGGTATATAGGTGGCGGGAGGGCGTGAGCGGCGCAGGCGCGAGCTCCGAGCGGCAGGAAGCGTGGCTGACGCTCAGTCAGGGCGACGTTCATCTATCTATCTACGTTCGTTCGGTGCTTCGGTGCCGTTCAGGCGGCGGACGAACGACGGCGTGGCGGCCATGAGCGAGCTCGAGCTGGCGATGGAGTACTCGGAGGTGCTGGCCGAGATGGACGACGAGGACGATCGCGTCCTCAACGCGCTCTGGGCGCAGGCAAAGGCAAAGGCAAAGACAAAATGTAAATCTAAACACTAAAGGCAAAGGCTCCCGGACAACACACGGGGAGGCAGGGAGGCTGAAGGCTGAAGTGAAGCTTGAAATAGAATCTAGGGAATATGAACAGCGCGTCTCGAGACAAAATTCAAAACGACAGCGACCCGTGCTAAATCAGTAGCTCGGCACGCCGTTCAACTCGACGCTGTCGACGCCGACCTTCCTCGTGCTCTTCTTGATGCGGCGCGAGAGGTTGTACAGGTTGACGACGAGGACCATCATGAAGAGGACGGTGACGCTGAGGGCGGCGCCGATCCACGTGGCGTACTGGCGCAGGAAAGCGACGACCTCGAGCACAAAGTCAAAGTAGCCTTCGCTGCCGAGCAGGCAGAAGTTGGCCTGGCACGTCTCCTGCGGGGCGATGAGATCGATGAGCTTGCAGATGGTGTCGGGCGGCGTCGCCGAGAGCATGTACGAGCCGGTGAGGTACGCGCAGAAGTTCTCCTGGCTCGGGTCCTCCATCGTGATGGCGATGTCGCTGCTGGTGCCCTCGTGCTGCTGCAGACACGTCCGGTTGGCGAGGGCGAGCGTCGTGGCGGCGCCGCTCCCCGCCTCGGGCACCGCCGGCTGGCCGAGCGCCGGGTCGCGGCAGCAGAGCTGGTAGGTGCGGCAGACGAAGCCCTCGACCTCGGCGAGCGCCGTCGCGCCAAGCTTGCCGTCGTGCATGCCGTCGGACTCTCCCTGCAGCGTGGCGAGCTGGTCGGAGGTGACGTCGTCGAGGGTGGAGATCCAGTAGGCGAGGAAGCCCGACGTGCCAAAGATGGCGAGCAGCAGCAGCACCCAGAAGACAAACATCGTCAGCAGCAGGCAGCGGCTGCGGCAGCACATGCCGCACAGCGTCGCAAAGCCGACGACCATCAGCGTGCCGCCCAGCCCGAGCAGCACGTACACGGCGGCCGCGTCGAGGAACGTGTCGATCTCGACGGCCCACAGATCGACGGTCGAGTGGACCTCGATCGCGAGCGCGGCGATGAGGAAGAGACCCGAGAGCCCGGCGCCCACCAGCAGCATCAGCAGCGAGACGAAGCCCATGATGTACGTCGAGCCCTCCTTGGGGCAGAACATGGTCCGGCAGACGCCGACCGCCATCAGGCCCGAGAGGCCGATCACGCCGAGCCACAGGTACTGCAGCCAGTGGCGGCTCACCGTCATCCCCATGAACTCGGACTCGCCCGCGCCCTCGAGCGCCGAGGTGGGCGCCGCGGCGCAGTCGTCCCGCGCGCCGGCGTAGCACTGGTTGTTGCAAAGCGCCACGCCGTCGTCGCCCACCAGGTAGCCGCTCGCCGCGGTCGACTCGCACGGCGTCGCGCCGCCGGCGCACTTGGCGGCGAGCAGCTCGTCGGGGATCGCGCCCCAGCGCGGGTCGCCCTCGCACTCGGCGGCGCTCGATGGCATCGCCGAGCGGTCGTCGATCTGCGCGCCGCATCGCGTCAGCACGTAGTTGCACCCCTGCGAGCGTCCCCACGCCATGCACTGCGCCGCCGAGTAGTTGCCCAGGTAGTAGCCGAGGTCCTCCATCGCCGCGAGCGTGATCGCCGAGACCGTCGACGAGTGGCCGTAGCTCATCACGTCGTCGCGCATGATGCGCGTCTCCCAGTGTGAGGCCCTTCCCACCTCGGGAACGCCCATCAGCGGCAGCCCCTGCCAGCTAGCCGACTCGGCGGCGGCGCACCCAAAGTAGTCCTGCGCCACCTCGTACGCGCGCCCCTTGGTGAAGTGCCACACCTCGTCGGCGTCGGCGCCCGAGTCGTCGACCGGCAGCAGGCTGAGCAGCCCCTTGCGCTCGCCCGCCGCGGACCTCGCCAGGTTGAAAGCCGAGTGCGAGAAGCCGAGCGCGTGGATGATCTCGTGGATGACGAGGCCGCGGTAGCCGTCGATGTGGTCGGACCAGCTGCCCGTGAGCGTCGCCCAGCTCTGGATCCACGCGAAGACCAGCCACGTCGGCCGGCCGCGCGTGTCCGACGCGCAGTACGTGCCAGTGCCGCCGACGCCCGCGATGGTCGGCGGCTTGGTGATCGAGAGCACCGCGTCGGCCGTCACGCCGGCCGTGCAGTAGCTGTCCGCGACCGCGACGCCGTTGAGGAGCATGCAGTCGGCCGCGCACGACGCGGCGGGCGTGTAGCCCTTGGCCAGCAGCGCCCTCTGGTAGCGGCCGGCGCTGACGCTGAACGTGAGAGGGCCATCAACCGGCTGCACCGAGAAGAAGGCGCTGACCTCGGCGACGACCTGGTCGACGATGCCAATGACGATGTCGCGACCCTCGGTCGTGATCAGGTCGTCGGCCGTGCACCTGCCCCAGCAGTCGGACGAGCCCCACTCCGACTCGCCGCGCACACAGGTCGCGACACCGTCGGCCGGCGGCGAGCCGCCACCGTCGGGCAGGCCACGAGCAAACCACGCGCCCACGGCGAAGCACGCCGAGTATAGCGGCGCCGTCTCCTCGTAGAGGCTCGAGTAGTCGACCACGATCCGAATCGGAGCCGTGTTCGCGGTGCTCAGCTCCTCTGTTCTTCGGTGGTTGTAGCGCACGCGGTGGACGCCGGCGCTGAGCTGGGCCTCGACGACGTCGCGGAGCTCCGAGGCGTGGTCCGGCTCGAGGCGGCTCGAGAGCGGCAGCAGCGAGCGTGGTGGGCGCTCGGCGCTGAGGAGAGAGGGCAGAATAGCGAACCACAAGCTCGTCATCAGCCGCCGTTCCCTCATGTGCTTGGCGGTTGAGTGCCTAGGAACC
>Ga0209713_10001159_pt1 | contig 15538 bp, 5 predicted proteins | sample ArcOceMetagenome_3_FD_187444 | JGI IMG/M metagenome (GOLD analysis project Ga0209713, IMG submission 187444) | Marine eukaryotic phytoplankton communities from Arctic Ocean - Arctic Ocean- Svalbard ARC20M Metagenome (SPAdes) (version 2) | ecosystem: Environmental > Aquatic > Marine > Oceanic... | reverse complement strand
CGCCGCCGCCCGGCACGCGGCCGAGCCCGGCTCGGTGAGCGAGACGCCGGCGGCCGTCATGAAGTGCAGCGGCAGCTCGGTCAGGTTGCGCACCGCGCACGGCTGCACGCCGCGCCGCGCGCCCGCGCCGCCGCCGCCGCCGCCGCCGCCGCCGCGCGCGCCATCGGTGTCGGAGGAGCTGCCGCGGCGGTGCGCGTGCTGCACGTAGTCGACCTTGGCCGAGCGCGTCACGAGCAGATGCGCCGCGCCCAGCAGCGAGCAGACCAGCGCGTGCGACGCGTTCAGGTTGAGCGTCTCCGACGCCGTCAGCGCGATCGTGTGCAGCGAGCGCTGCCGCGGCCGGCCGTTGCCGCCGTGCGAGACCGAGCCGTTGGCCATCGAGGGGCGCGTCGAGCCGTGCCCCGAGCCGTCGCGGTCGACGCGCAGCGGCAGCGCGGCGGGGAGCGGCGGCGCGAGCGAGACGGTCAGGTCCCACGTGGCAAAGAGCGACCACGGCTCGAGCACGGGCTCCCACGCGCCGTTGAGGGGGTTGAAGTTGCTCGCCTGCAGCTGCAGCGTCAGCTGCGCGCCGCCCTCGAGCAGCTCGCCGTCGCCGCTCCCCGCGCCGCCACCCGCCGCCGCGCCGTCGGCCCCCTTGGAGCCGAGCGAGCATCGCGCCTGCCCAAAGAGCTTCGCGACGCCGAGCTCGAAGACGGGCATCGTCGCGCCCTCCGAGTCGTCGAGCAGCCGCAGCCACACGCCGCTCTCGCACTCGAGCAGCAGCATCAGCCCCATCCTGGCGCGCCACGCCGCCGCCGCAGAGGCCGCCGCCGCCTCGTCGGCGCCCGCGTCCGACCTGGCGCTGTCGCGCCCGCTCGTCGGCATCGGCCGCCGCCCGCCCATCCCGATGGGCGACCGGTTGTCGTACCGATACGGATACGGCGACGGCTCCGGCTGGTCGCCGACGAGCGCCGCGCGCGCCGCCGCCGCCGCCTCGTCGGCGGGCGCGTCGAGCGCCGCCGCCGCCGCCGCCGCCGCCGCGAGGAGCGGCGTGATCTCCTCGGCGAGGTCGTGGATGAAGAGCAGCTCCGAGTAGGCGAGCGACACGTGCACGCCCGAGAGGCGCACCGCCACCTTGGTCTCGGGCGGCGCCGCGATCGCCGCCGCCGCCTCGCCCACCATCGGCGCGGCGATCTCGTCGGTGTCGGCGGCGCCGCGGCGCGTGTGGTCGAGCGTCAGGCGCAGCTCCGAGTCCTGCAGCACCCAGTGCGGCTTCGAGCCCGGCTTGAGCTTGTACTCGGCGTCGAGGGCGCGGCCGCCGCCCGCCACGAGCAGCTGCGACTTGGAGAGGCGCAGCTGCAGCTTCTCGTTGACGACGGCCTCGCCCGCCTCGAGCCGCGCCGCCGCGCCCTTAAGGGGCCGCTCGAACTCGTTGGTGACGTGGACGTCGCCCAGCCGGAGGAGCACCGCCGCGCGCGGCGCCTTGGGCGACGGCAGCACCACGAGGGGGCCGTGGAGCATCACGCGCAGCCTGACGAGCGGCAGCAGCCCCGCGCCGCCCATCCCGCCCGCCGCCGCGTCGTCGCCGGCGCCGTCGAGGTCGGCCGCGTGCGCGCGCGCCGCGGCGGCCTCGGCGGCGCGGTCGAGCGCCTCCTTGAAGCCGCCGAGCGCCGCGAGCAGGCAGACGTGCACGCGCGCGAGCAGCTGCACGAGCAGCACGACGCGCAGCGGCAGCAGCGTCAGCCCCACCTCCATCTGGTGGCCCGCCGCGTCGGCGTCGTCCTCGTCGAGCGCGCGCGCGCGCAGCGCGAGCATCGGCGGGCCGTGCGCCGCCTCGTCGTGCTGCCGCGGCATCCACGCCCAGCACGAGGCGCCGTCGAGCCGCGCGTCGCCGCGCGTCGACAAGACCTGGTCGTCCGGCTTGAAGAGCACCGCCAGCGGCACGCCGAGGTGGCCAATCGGCGGCTCGGCGTAGACGTCGATCTCGTCGCGCATCGACGGCTGCCCCTCGCCGCCCGCGCCGCCCGCGCCGCCCTCGCCGCCCGCGCCGCCATCCACCTCGGCCTCGGCCTCCGCCGCGCCCTCCGCCATCGCCTGCTGCTCGGCCGCGGGCATCGGCGTCACGAGCGGAGGCGCCGCCATCTTCTCGCCGCCCGGGATGGCGTGCGCCTTGGTCGCGGCGCGCACCGAGAGCGAGTGGATCGACGCCGCCGCCTCGAAGAGCCCGTCGCGCACGCACACCCGCGCCTGCTGCCCGTAGAGCTGCACCTCGCACAGCTCCTGCCCGCGCGACGCCGCCGCCATCGCCGCCTCCGCCGCGGCGGGCGCCGCGCCCGCCACGAAGCTGTTGGCCTCGGCGTTCTCCACCGCCGACGCGCGCGCGGCCTCGTTGGAGCGCTCGCGCAGCCCAAACGAGATGTTGCGCGTGTACCACCTCACCTCGAAGATCGGCTTCGACGGCCTCTTCTTCTCGCGCCTCTTCGTGGGCGACCGCTGCGCGTCGTCGTCGTCGGCCTCGGCCTCGGAGGTGCCACCGGTGGTGTCGGAGATCATCGTGAGCACCGGCGGCGGCGCCGATCCCATCGACTCAAAGACGAAGCCGTCGCGCGAGCCGGGCTGCGTCCCGCCCATCGTCGTCGGCGGCGCAAAGAAGAGGAACGAGGTGCTCGCCGCCACGCCCGACGCCGTGCGCCGCGGCGAGACTGGCGCCGACGTCGTCGACGTCGTCGCCGCCATCGCGGCCGTCCGCGCGGCGGCGATGCGTCCGCCGTCGTTCGCGCCGGCGCGCCAGACGGCGGCGGCGGCGTTGTTGGCGGCGACGTTGGCGGCCGCCGCCGCGGCAAAGCCGGTGCTGACGTCGCCGGCACCACGCGGCGTGCGTGGCGACATGTAGCCGGTCGAGAGCTTGCGCAGCCGACCGCCGCCGCTGCCGCCGTAGGCCTCGTCGTCGTTGACCTCGATCCCCGCCGCCTCGAGCTCGTCGAGCTGGAGCTTCTCCATGCTCCGCTGCTTGAACCTGAGCTCCTCGATCTCGGCGGTCGAGGCGCCGACGCGCAGGCTCGCCACGGTGTCGTCGGGCGCCGCCGCCATCGCGACCTCCTCCATCGAGAGCTCGGCGAGCATCTGCGCGTCGAGGGGAAGCTCGACGAGCGGCAGGTCGGGCAGCATCGGCTCCTGCCCCGTGAGCAGCTGCTCGAGCCCCGACACGACGCGCAGCGTCAGCCCGCCCACCGTGCCGACGGCCGCCGGCTCGATGTCGAGATGCAGCCCGTGCAGCTCGCCGAGCAGCGACATCTGCGCCGCCGCGCCACGCCACTCGGGCGACCCCGCCACCGCGCCGCGGAAGACCAGCTGCAGCAGCCGCCCCTCGTCGTGCCCCGCGCCGCCCTCGCTGCCGTGAGTCGTCGACTTGTGGCGCGACGCCAAAAAGGGCACCAGGCGCCGCCCGTCGCCGCCGCGCCCGCCCGGGCGCGTCGGCGTCTGCCTCTGCCGCGTCGTCACGGCCTCGCCATTCTCGACGGCGCACCGGCCGTTGAGCGCGTCGAGCGAGAAGCCCATGTAGATGTCGTGCAGCCTCACGTCGTACAGGTAGCCCAGCGCCTCGACCGACAGCACCACCAGCGGCGTCTCGGCGTCGAGCGCCGCGACCGCCGCCGAGCCCGCCGCCGCCGCCTGCGCCGCCGCCTTGGCGCGCGCCTTGGCGGCGGCGGCGGCGACGGCGACGAGCGACGTCAGCTCGAACGGCGCCGCGTCCCTCTCCCCGACGGCGACATTCGGGTAGAAGGAGAGGTCGATGAAGAGCGGCCGCACGACGAAGCGCATCATCAGCTGCTGCGCCTCGAGCACCTCGTCGGCGCGCGGCCGCCGCACCGGCACGTCGTCGGCACGCCGCCTGCACACGCCTCCTCCCATCATCGCCGCGATGTGGGAGCGCCACCGCTTCGCGATGGCGTCCGTCTCGCAGTGCAGCCACAGCTCGCCGCCGTCGGTGTCGAGCGCCGCGAGGATCCCCATCGGGCCGTGCGTGCCCGCGCCCCTCGCGCGGCGCAGCACGACCGCGCGCGGCGCCCGCTCGTCGAGCTCGAGCAGCGTCGCCTCGCGCAGCGGCAGGCAGCGCACGTTGCAGTCGCCCGGCGAGAAGTTGAGCATCCCGAGCCCCATCGAGACCCAGCAGTGGCCCCAGTTGCGCGGCGCGAGCGTGCCGGTCTCGTGCACGTGCAGCCACTGCGTGAGGCCGCCGCCCACAATCGGCCAGCCGCCGTTGATCGCCGCGTTGACGAGGAAGGGCTGCAGGCAGCGGATCAGGTTGGTGACGACCGCCGCGAGCGAGATGGCCTGGTCCTCGCGCAGCCGCAGGTGCGCCGTCGAGTGCGCCACCAGGTCCATCAGCACGAGCGGCTTCGTCGCTCCGCCGCTCCAGTCGAGCAGCCCGGCGATGCGCATCCGCGCCGAGAGCGGCAGCAGGCACAGCCCGTCGGCCGCGATGTGGGCCTCGGCCGCCGACGTGTCGCGCAGCCACACGGAGGGGTCGGTGGGGGGCAGGATGGCGATGCGCGCGGTGTCGCCCACAAACGTGAAGCCGTGGTACTCGGGCAGCGTGCCCGGCTCGCTCTCGGCGTCCGACTCGATCAGGATCTCGTCGAACATGACGTTGACGCAGTGCGGCAGCAACGTCGAGCGCGGCGCCACCGACTGCTGCCGATTCAGTGCCGGCGGCGGCGGAGCGGCCGTCGCGCCCAGCGTGGGCGAGGCGCCGAGCGAGGCGGCCGAGGCGCCGCCGAGGAGGTGCTGCGAAAAGCTGTGGCGCTCCTCGTCTAGCTGCGAGGTGCGCTCCTCGACGATTCGGCGCGACGTCGCATGCACGGGCGCGGCGGGCGGCGCGTCGCCGTCGCCGTCGCCGTCGCCGTCGGGCGGCGCGGCGTCGAGCTCGATGTACGGCTCGACCTCGACCTCGAGGAAGGGCGGGTCGTACCAGAGGATCTGCAGGTTGGGCACCGAGATCGCGATGTGCACCGGCGCGTACTCGCGCGTGAGAGGGTCGTAGACCATCCCGCGCAGCCAGCTCGCGAAGCCCGAGTTGTTGGTGCGGCGGCGCGTCGCGGCGACGCCCTCGTTCTCGCACATGGCGCCGTAGTGCGTCGGCGGCGACTGGAAGTACTGTAGCCACACGCCGAGGACTTGCGGGTTGAAGAGGATGCGTGTCGAGCGCAGCTCGGCGTGCATGTGGAACGGCGCCGCCGAGTGGAGCGGCCACGTCTCGATGGCGACCGAGACCTGGTCGCAGTCGGGCTCGGCGCACGCGAAGCACGGCACGAGCTGCGGCCACGGCGCGTCGAGGTAGTTGAGCTCGATGGTCTTCGCGCTGAGCTGCAGCCCGATGGCGCCGCGGTGAGGCCGCACGCGCAGCGCCGCCTCGACCGTGTTGAGCTTCACCTGCATCAGCCCGTGGTCCTCGGTGCCGTAGAGCGTCGCGCAGAGACACGGCACCAGCAGCGACGCGCGCAGCTGCACGTACGCCGGGTCGTACTCGTTGGGCTTCTCGTCGTCCTCGGCGCTGCCCAGCTCACCCGACGCGAGCGCGCCGGGCGCGTCGACGCCGAGCAGCGCGTAGAGCTGCGACATGTCCTCCTGGCTCAGCCCGCGCGGCCGCGTCTGTATCAGACCCTCGTCCTCGCCCGGCAGCACCAGCGGCGGCGGCGGCGGCGGTGTGGCGGACGACGAGGCGGCGGCGGCGGGTGCGGCTGCGTCGCCGGCGTCGCCGCCCTCCTTTTTGCCGCCGAGCCAGCTGGGAAGCATCGACGCCACCAGCGCGAGGCCTTTGAGCGACGGCGCGCCGCCCTCCTCGCCCGCGGCGGCCGGCGCCGCCGCGCCGCTGCCGCCGCCGCCGCTGCCGCCGCGCTTGGCGCCGCCGCGCAGGCTCGCCTCGAGCGCGCCGCCGGGGCCGAGGGCGCCGGGCGGCGCTCGCGGCGGCGAGCGCGCGAGCGTGCGGTAGTGTACGATGTCGTCGTACTTGAGCTGCTCCTCGAGCGTCGCCAGCGCCGCCTGCCGCTGCGCATCGGCGGGCAAGGCGAGGTAGACGCGGTAGACGGCCAGGTAGGCGCGCCGCTCGTCGCGCCGCCGCCGCAGATCCGACCAGCGCAGCCGCACGCCCGTGCCGCGCTGAGACTCGGTCACGGCGCGCGCCGCGTAGCCCCACCAGGCCGCGGCGGCGCGCATCGGCGGCAGCGCGGGGCGGCGGCACTTGCGCAGCTCGTGGCGGCGGCTCTGCCGCGCGGCCAGCTCGCCGAGCTGCCCGAGCGCGAGGAATTGCGCGTTGCGGATCGAGATGCCGAGCTCGCCCACCACCTCCAGGCGCAGCAGCGCGCGCGGCGGCTCGATCGCCGAGACCGTCTGGCCGCCCGCGCCGCCCAGCCCTCCCAGGTCGAGCTCGGCGCCCAGCGTGAGGCTCAGCGGCTGCAGGATGTAGTCGGGCGACGGCGCGCCGCCCACCATCGGCAGCATCAGCTCGTCCCACCGCGGCGCCGAGATCGGCGGCGCCGCGAGCTCGGCGCCGACGTGAGTGGCGGCCGTCGACATGTACAGCGCCACGTTGTCGACGGTCACGCTCTTGCGCGCGAGCGCCGCGGGGTTGCGCGCCTTGATGCCGCCGTCGACCGGTGCCGCCGCGCCGCCCTCGAGCCGCAGCGAGCCCAGCACCACGCCGCCCGCGAGGCAGGCGCCCTCGCTCGTCGTGCCCTCAATCCTAACGTGCACGTTGGTCACCGAGATCTGCAGCTGCTTCAGCAGCAGCGAGGCGAGGCGCTCGACCATCTTGTTGCCCATCTCCTCCTTCTTGTCGGCATTCTGCTGCAGCGTCTCCCACGCCGCGAGCGCCTCGGCCTTGGCGCGCGTCTCCGCCGCCGTCTCCTCCGTCTCGTCGTACTCGCTGCTCGCCGCCTTAGGCGAGCACACCAGGAAGACGCGGTCGACGCTGATGATCAGCGGGTCGTTGCCGAGCATGCGCCAGGGCACCTTGATCCGCACCTCGCCAAGCGTGCCGCCGAGTACCCTCACGGGAATCGGCAGCGCGTCCAGCGCCTCCGTGCGGAGCTGCAGGCCGTGCAGGCGGATGTCGCCCGACCAGACCGACAGGTTGAGGCTCTGCCGGTCGAGGCCGTGCACAAAGGGCCCTAATACCTTGTCCAGCACGTTGAAGACCGTCTCCTGCATGAAGCCCATGGTCCTCCCACGCTGAAAGTAGGTGAAGCCTGGCTTCACAGCCTCGCAAAGCGGCGACCCCTCGGAGGGGATGCAACACCTGGCCTCGCGCGCGCGCGCGCGCGCGTAGGCGTGCGCCGCCTTCATGGCCGAAGAGGCCGCGCGAAAGACAGCCGATCTCACGCTCCAGGACCAGATGGCGTCGTCCAACGGCCTCGACATGAAGCGGTACGACCGCCAGATCCGCCTCTGGGGCGTGGAGACGCAGGCCGGAACGGCGCGCGGGTGCTCATGACCAGTATTCAGGTACTCATTCTATAAGGAAGCTCTCCAGACACGAGAGAGCGTCGTCGACGAGCTGTCACCAGCGCCCCACATTACCTCCCGTCCATCGCCGCCACATTGCAAAGGGTCCCCTGCTCCTACGCACAGAGCCGCACATCCAGTCGATCATCGCCGACTAACGCGCTCAGTCGAGCTCGACGCAATCGTGCTTCGCGGCCTCCGCCGCGGCACTGAGGACGGGCGCGGCCTCCTTGAGCGGCGGTTGGAAGTCGTCGGGCGAGGGGAGCGCCACCGGCTTGCCCTCGTCGACGCCCCACGGGCAGTCGAAGCTCGGCCCGAGCCGCTGCACGTGGCCCTCGGAGCTGTCGAGCGCGTCGAAGAAGAAGGCGTTGTTGATGGGCGCGCCCTTGCCCGAGATGATCTTGATCACCTCGGACGCCACCACGCCGCCCACGACGGCGCACACGGGCGCCATCTCCGCCTCGGCGTGCCTCGCCACGCCCGCGACGAAGCTCGCGCTCAGCCACGAGTCGGGCCGCTTCGCCGCCTGCAGCTTGGCGAGCCGCTGCTGCTCGAGCCACTGCAGCTGGCCGTCGAGGTCGGCGCCGGCGGCGTCGGGGGCCGTCTGCATGTCGCAGAGCAGCTGCAGCGCGGCGTAGAAGGGCGGCGCGCGCGTGCCGAGCGCGGCCCAGTCGACGCCCATCGCCTGCTTGACCGACGGGTACACGACGTGCATGCGCTTGGGCGGCGCGGCGGCGGCGCTGGTAGCGGGTGCGTCGTCGTCCTTCTTCTTCTTGGGCTCGAGCGGCAGGTAGGTGCGCGTGCGCAGGTCATGCACGCAGAAGCCGTGCATGCCGAGCGTGCCAGCGGCGATCATGTTGGGCAGGCCCTTGGCGGCGGGCCTCATGGGCAGCACGACGTCGCAGCCATTGGACGCCGCCTTTGCGCGCGTAGGCGCGACCTCGGGCTGCTTGCCGTTGGAACGCGCCCGCTTGACCGGCGGCTCGTCGCTCGTCGGCTCGAGCATCTCGGCGCAGGCGATCAGGTCGGTGACCTGCTTGTGCGGGTGCGGGACGCATTCGGGGATCAGGCTTGCAGGGTGCGTGGGGCGGGGGTATCGAGAGCGACGGCACGCACCGCCGCCGCGCCGTGCGTGCCAATGATGAAGCTAAACTGGCTGAGCGCGTCGGCGCCAAGGTCACGCACACCGCCGACGCACACGGCCGAGATGTCCACCTGCGGGTTGAGCTCCCGCAGCCGCTCGACAAGCACCTCGGCGCGCGGCCTGCCGACGTCCTCCGCGCGGAAGTAGAAGGTCGCACCGGTGTCGACGTCCTCCTGCGAGACCTGCCCAGGGTCGGCGACCGTCACGTGCCCTACACCGGCAAGCACCAGGTTCTTGGCGACCTCGTTGCACAGGCCCGTCGCGCGGAGCATGAGCACCCGCGCGCCGTTGAGCCCCGCCTGCGTCTCCACGCCCCAGAGGCGGATCTGGCGGTCGTACCGCTTCATGTCGAGGCCGGTGGACGACGCCATCTCCTGGAGCGTGAGATCGGCTGTCTTTCGCGCCGCCTCTTCGGCCATGAAGGCGGCTCACGCTTGCGCGCGCGCCCGGGCCAGCCGCTTGGTGTTGCATCCCCTCCGAGGGGTCGCCGCCGGGGCAGCGGTGAAGCCAGGCCCGGCGCACCTACTTTTAGCGTGGGAGGACGGCCTGAGCTCAGATGCGCGTGCAGATAGCAGAGCGACACGCGGCTGTCGTGTTGCTTGGCGTCCATATATTTCGTCGCGTGAGCGTCGGCCTGTAGTTAGTTTCCCAACACGCATCGCTCGACCCTTCGCGTTCCATGCTCGCCAGATTTACTGCGCTCACAAAATACGAAAGTTACCAAAACCACTCTGTGAGATTTTCATTTTGATTGGCTAACCGTCGGCTCGTGCTGATCTATGGAGAGCATTTTGTCCACGACGTGCATGGATCACGCCGATTGTGGGCCCAGTCTGATGTGCGAATTCGCTGGGAGGAAGATGAGAGGTCCTCTTGGCCTTGCGCGCCGCACAGGTGCCGTGGCCTTCGGTGACAAGGGCGTCGCGACCAACGGCACGTGCAACCGTTGCGCTAACGCCCGCGTCCCACCAGCGCGCACACGCCTGCGCTGGCCGGTTGTGCCCTACTTTGAGTTCTGGTGCAAGGCGCCCGAACACTACACGAGCCGCTGCTGCACCGACGATGTCCGATGGAGGCCGCAAGGGAGGCAGCGCACGCCGACATTGACCGGCCGCCGGTCGAGGGCCAAAACCGCCCGGCGCGGCTGCCGGTGGGCGCCCACCGCGCACCACTGGGCTCGGAGCGGCGATGCGACTTTTCTGGAGCTGCGAGGTGGGTGCTCGCAGCCTGGCGTGCAGATGCTTCACGCCCTCGCGCCTTCTGGAGAGGCGGGCGGCGACGATGAGGCGTGGTGCATGGCCGAGTGCGCGGAGCGACGCGAGTGTGCAGGAGCCTCGTGGCGGCCTCTGTCCGCCGCAGCCAGCAACGCCACCGACCCCCGCCGCCTGCCGCTCGTTCAATCGCCCCTGACCGCGACGGATTTGACCCGCGACGGCTTGACGTGTGTGCTGTGGCGGGCGATGGGTCCCAAGGGGTGCGCCCTCCAGCCTGTCGCTGGCGACCCGAGAGAGCGTGCGCAGACTCGCAAGCCCAACGCAGCGCCAGACCCGTGGCGGCACTGGAGACGCAGTCAGGGCGACGGCGACGGCGACTCGCAGGCGGCGCAACCCTCAATCGAGGGCGCAGGACCGGTGCTGCTGGTGGGCGTGGGGCCTGCCAAGTCGGGCTCGACGCTCCTCTTCGAGCGCGTGGCAGCCTCGGCTGGCGTGCGAGCGGCCGCGTCGGGCCACGGCCGCCTCGCGCCCGGTGCGGAGCGCCACTCGGGGGCGCTGCGCATGCCCGCGGGCGCCACGGCGTGCTGCGGCATGGAGACGTACTTCTGGGCCGACCCGTGCGTCGCCTCGCGCGGCGACTCGGCCGCCGTGTACAGACTGCTCCACTTTGACTTTGAGGCGCCTCCACAGCAGCCGCAGCCGCAGCCGCAGGCCACGTGGCTTCTGGCGGAGAAGACGCCTCGCTACGCCGATCATCCGATGGCCCCGTGGATGCTGCACGGCGCGATGCTGGGTGGCGGCGGCGGCGGCGGCGGCATCGCGGGGGGCGCGAGGGTGCGTGCGGTGCGCGCGGTGGTGACGATGCGGCGGCCGGAGGAGGCGCTCGCTTCGCTCTTCGACTACCACCGCGTGCGCGGCAAGGCGGGGCTCGAGTTCGACGAGTGGGTCGCGATGCAGCTGCGCGCCGAGGAGCGCCTCACGCACTGCATCCAGCGCGTCTACGGCAGCCTCGGCCTCACGCAGCATGCCGCACGGCCGCACGGCGCCACCAGCCTCCTGAGCGGCGGCACGCGCTATCCTCACCTGCAGCCGCAGCCGCAGCCGCAGCAGCAGCAGCAGCCGCAGCCGCAGCAGCAGCAGCAGCAGCCGTCGCCGCGGCGGTCGTCGCAGTGGTCGGCCGAGGCGATCGACGAGGCGCTCCACGATCGGTGCTGGCGGCCGATGGCGTACGATCGCTGCTGGGGCACGCAGCGGAACGGCGTCACGCCGCGGGCGGTGGGCGGCGGCGAGTGCGTGGAGGAGCACGTGAGCCACTACCTGTACGCCGACATTGTCGCGCGGTGGCAGGCCGCCGTGGGAGCGCCCAACGTGCTCTGCGTCTTCCCGAGCGCCGACATGGCGGCGACGGCGCGCGCGGTGCTGCGCTTTGCGGCCGACGGCGAGGTGGTGCAGCCGGGCGTGGCAGCGGCGGAGGGGAGCCAGACCAAGGCCACGGCCACGAGCGCCGGCTGTCGCGAGCACGCCAAGGAGCATGGGCTGCGGGTAGCGAGCGTCTGCCGCCAGGGCGGCCCGCGCAAGCGCACCTTCAATCTCGGCACCACAAACAGCGCCACGCTGCGCTTACTACAACAACTCTACGCTCGGTACGAGCCGCGGCTCGAGCGCGCGTGCGCTGGGCACAGCATAGGCACGCCGTGGTGGGGAGAGTGAATTTCTTGAAGGGGACAAAACCACCCACCATGCATGCTTTAGCATTCGCGGTTGTTTGCGCATGCGGGAAATAGTCGTGGTTTGTAGCGCCGCGGACGATGAGCACGGCTTCACGCCTCCTCCAGCTCTGGAAGCCCGCCACCGTCGCGCTCATCGTGGCGCTGCTCCTGCCGTCCGATTTGAGTGAGGTCCTCAAGCTGTCGATGCGTGCTGGCGGCCGAACGCCGGCATTCTGGCTCGGCCAGGCGGTCGCGCTCGTGCTGCTGGCGGGCTTCACCTACTTGATCAACACGGTGTGGGACCGATACGCCGACGCGACCGCCACCAAGGTCATCGGGTGGATCATCGACATGCTCATCTGGTTGGGTACGCCGATTGTGCGCCTCGCTGTGCACATCGCCAAGCTCGTCTGGCACCGGCTGCCGCCCTCCTTGCGAGAGCCAGAAGGTCAGTGGCAAGCGCTGCTGCTGACGGCGTGGATCGCCACCTCGCTCTCGCTCCTCGTGCAGCACTTGCACAACGCACGTGACGCCGCCGACCAGAAGGCGCTGCACCGGAGCGAGCTGCCGCAGCTCGCGTCGGGCGTGCTGCACTGGAACTGGAAAGGCGCGTGCATCCGCCCGCAGGACGGCGTGCTACCGATGCAGCTGGCCGCGCTGCCGCTGCGCCTGGGCACGCTGCGCCTGTCGACCGCCGAGGCGGCTGGCGGCTGGACACCAAGGACGGGCCCGCCGCCGCAGAGCTGGGCGGCGGCGGGGGCATCGCAACCGCCGGAGCGGTGCGGCGGTGGCGCGTCGGACCTGTGGCGGATGGGCCGCGCGCTGCTGCTGCCGCGTCCGGGCGCTGAGGAGGTGGCCGGCGGCGCCGAGCGCATGGCTGTCGATCACGCGGGCGCGGCGGCGCTGCTGCGGCAAGGGCGTGCGTGGCGGCTGTGGCTGGTGGCGGCGCCGTTGCAGCTGGTGTGCGCGGCGGCGGCGTACGCGCTGTGGGGTCGGCTCGGCTCTCTGCTGTCGCAGCTGCTCGCGACCTTCTGCCCGACGATGCTCGCGCACGCGCCGCTGCTGACGGTCGATGCGCCGGCGTGCATGCTGCTGCATGCGGCGCTGTGGGCGTGGTGGCGGCTGCTCCACGTGTCGAGCCCACACTCGGTCTGCGCGGCGGCCCTCGCGACCGGCCTCCTCCTCTGCTGCGGCCCCATCGCGTGGCTGCTGCCTCCCGCCGTGGCTGTCCTCGCCACCCTCCGCCTCGTCTCGAGCCGCCCCACCCGCTGCCTGCTGCTGCTGCCGGGCTTTCGGCGGCGCGGCGAGGTGGGCTGGCGGCTGGTGCTGCGCCGGCGCGGCAGTCGGCTGCTGTGGCAGCTGCTGCTGCTGCCGATCGTCCTGCTCCCCGCCGCCTCCCTCGCCGCCCTCGCGCACTCGCCCGCGCCTGGGGCGGGCATGGGCGCGGGTTTGAGTGCGGGCGTGGGTGCGGGCGTGGGCGCGACGTGCGATGCGGCGTGGCAGCGCGAGTGGAGCCGCGCGATCTCGGCGCTGCAACGGCCGCTGCAAGACGACCCCGACGACGACAAGGCGAGCAAGGCGAGCAAGCGGCAGGTGGCGCCCGCATCGTGGGCCGACGCGGCGCACGCTGCGGTGGCGGAAGGCTCGGCGGCGCCGGTGGTCGTCGTCGCGGCGTTGGCGGCGGCGGAGCAGGGGTGGTCGTGCTCGCTGCTGCTGCCTCTCGTGCAGCAGGCACAGTGGTGGCGGCGCGTGCTGCGTGGGCCTCCCGGCTGCGGCGCTGCGACGACGGCGACGGCGGCGCGCACGCGTCGAGGCGGCAAAGGCGACGGCGCGCTTTCGTGGTGGACCGGCGGCGATGGCGACGACCCCGAGCGCGCGCGTGAGCCCCCGCTCTCTTACCGGAGTGGCACCTTCGGGCTGCGTGGCGAGTGCTTTGCAGCGCAGCCGGAGCGGGCGTGGCACGGCTGGGCGTTCCTGCTCAAGACGCCGCCCACGGTGCTCTACCTGCTGCTGCTGCTGCTGCTGCGCGCGATCTTCACGCCGCTCTCCATCGCGACGGTGCGTATCGCGCGCCGCACCGGCGTGGCGGCGCTGCTCGAGGCGGCGCGGCGGCGCCTCGTGGCGGCGCTGCCCGCGCGGCGGCAGATGACGCCTCGGCAGCTCGAGGTGCAGCGCGCGCTGTCGGCGCTCATCCAGCGGCAGGGGCGACAGCTGCCGCCGCTCGAAGCCGCCGCCGCGCTCGAGGCGGCCGCGGAGGACCTTGTCAAGGGCATCGACGTCGTCAAGGCTCCTCCTGCCGACGGCGCGACGACCGCAGCACCGGCCGCCGCCGCCGCCGCCTCGTCGTCTGCGTCGGCGACGACGGCGGCGCAGGCAGCCGCCACGCCCACGCCCGAGGCTGTCGAGGAGACGGACCACGAGCGGCTGGCGCGCTGGCGGGGCGGCGCCGCGTCTGCACTCTACCTCGCGGCTCCGGCGTGGTCGGTGCCCCTGCTGTACTGCGTGGTGCTTGCGTGCGACCCGCCCGCCGCCCTCGCCCATCGCTTCCTGCTGCCGCTCTACCCCGCCCTCTACATCCTCATCGGCGGCATCGGCGCCACCGGTGCCGCGCCCACGGCCGCGCCACCGGCCGCCAGCCCCGAGCCCACTGGGCAGCGCGACACCGGCTCTGCCACCGCAGCTGCCACCGCAGCCGCCGCCGAGCCGCCGCCGCCGTCGCTCGCGCAGCTGCTGCTGCTGGTGCTGCTGCTGCTGCCGCTGTGCCTGCTGCATCTGGTCGAGAGCGTCGCCGCCCACCCCGACTACCTCGCGTACTTTGCACCGCTCGCGGGCGGCAGCGCGCACGGCCACTTCCACCTCCTCGGCGCCTCGCTCGACGAGGGGCAGGACCTCCCGGCGCTCGCCGCCGTGCTGCGCACCATCGGCGCCGACAACCCAAACTACCGCGGAGAGCCGACGCACCTCGCCTACTGCGGCGAGGCGAGTGTCGCCGCCCACGGCCTGCGCGTGTCGCGGCTGCCGACGTCGTCAGAGCCGTGCCCGTTCTGGCGCGAGCCGCTGCTGCCGCCCGCGCCGCCACCCGAGCCCGCGGCGCCCGAGGGCGTGTCGCTGCTCGACGGCTCCGACGGCTCCACCGGCGAGGACAATGCGACCGCAGCCGACGCGCCGCCAATCGACGGCGCGGCGGCGCTGGCGGGCGACGCGACGGGCCATGCGACGGATGACGACGCGATGCAGATGCGGGAGGCGGACGGCGGCGAGTTCTGGAGCGGCGGCGCGGCGGTGGCGGCGGCCGACTCGGCCGAGCTGCGGCCGGGGCTCTACTGCGTCGACGCCAACATGCTGCAGGGCGCCGCCAACCGCTTCAAGGGGCCGTGGTCGACCGAGTACGAGGCGGGCTACCGCCAGCTGCGCGCGGCGGGGAGGCTGCTCGAGCCCAAGGCGGCGGGGCTGCGCTTCGCGCGGCTGTGCGCCTTCCTGCGCCGCACGCCGCCGCTCGCGAGCGCGGGGCACACGATCCTCGTCTGGCGCCTCTCGCACGCCGACCTGCTCGAGGCGCTCGAGCACGACGCCGCCGAGCTCGTCCCGAGCAACGCACTCTCGCCCGCGCTGCGGCAGCAGCAGCGACGCGCGCTGAAGGAGCTGGGTGTGAGTGGTGGGTGGCCGTCGCCGTCGGCGCCAAAAACAAAATGATTTCCCCCGTCTGTTTTCTCCGGGGATATGGCCTTTAGATACTTTTTAGATCATTGCTTTGCCTAAGTCGCCGGTCAGGAGGGCCCCAGGAGGGATACACTGATCCTGAGCCAGCCGGACCCCGGGTTGCCTCGCGCCAACAGGTCGGGGATCAGCTTGGTGGCGTCCGTGCGCGGTCACCGCGGGAGCGGCGCTGTCCGTCAGGGTTTGCGGCCTTCCGGCGGAGCACGCTTGCTCTTTTCCTCCGCATGCGTGTGGGGGTGGGAGGGTGTGGGTGGGGGGGGGTACACCACCGC
>Ga0209713_10001158_pt1 | contig 15541 bp, 9 predicted proteins | sample ArcOceMetagenome_3_FD_187444 | JGI IMG/M metagenome (GOLD analysis project Ga0209713, IMG submission 187444) | Marine eukaryotic phytoplankton communities from Arctic Ocean - Arctic Ocean- Svalbard ARC20M Metagenome (SPAdes) (version 2) | ecosystem: Environmental > Aquatic > Marine > Oceanic... | reverse complement strand
CTGCCGCGCCGTGCGCGGAGCATCCCGTGGGGCGCTGGCATCATGCACCTTTCCGCTGCCAACCACCTTCTCGACAACAGACCGGCTGTGTGCGAGCACGCATGCACGCCGCGCTGCTGCTGATTGGCGATGGGCGATGGTGTGCGTGCGTGTGCGGTTCGAACGACCCATCGGGCATGTCGGGGCGGTCACGCTTGCGGCTGTTCAAGGCACGCCTTTGCGGGCTTTTTAGCATTTTTGCGTGAGCAGGACTGACTGACTGACTGACTGACTAGCTTCTGTCACCCCCCAGCTTGTGGCAAGCCAGCGCAGACAAAACTTGACGCCGGACCCAAGTCTTGTGGTGAACCAACAGTTCAATGGCCAGCAGCTCTGGGACGCCATGGCCGGCGGGGTGCGCCCCGCCGTCCGAGAAGGGCGACATGCAGGTGATCGTGCCGTTTGGGCTGCTCGTGGTCGCCTCGACCGTCGCCGGGCCTCTGGTCAAGAGGTTGACCCACTCTCACGAGCTGGCGGGCTACCTCTTGCTGGGCTTCGTTTGCACCGACTCTGCGCTGGACATGGTCGTGCACGCCACCGCGATGGACAAGCTCAAGTGGGCCATGGTCATCTGCAAGGCCTTCGCCGCGTTCGAGTCGGCGACGCACCTGGCGCTGGCGGCCGAGATGAAGTACTACAAGAAGTTTGTGGCGGTCGTGGCGGTCTCGCATGTGACGCTCTGCTTCGTCGTCTCGCTCCTCGTGCTGATGGCCATGCTGGGCAAGGAGGGCTTTGCCGCGATCTCGGGCTGCGACTCGAGCACGTGGGAGAATGCCGCCGTGCCGGCCGGCTCGCTGCTGATGGCGATGGCCGCGGCGATCGGGACCATCACCAGCGCGACGGAGCCGAGCACGTACCTCCACATCGTCTCCGAGGCGAGAGCACAGGGGCTCTTCGTTGCCACAGGCGCGCCCTTCGCACCAGCCGCACTACGACACGCCAAAGCAGGCCCACCGCGCGCGGCCCCTCCGCGATAGCCGCGCCCGCACGCGCCCGCACGCCCGCAGCCACCGACGCCCCCGTGCGCCCCCGCCGACCCCTCGGCAGGCTTGCGCGCGTGCTCGGGCACGGCGGTGCTGTCGACGCTGCTGCTTCTCGTGGCAACGCCGCTCATTGGCAACGGCCAGCACGGCGTCGGCTACGCGGTGCTGTCGTCGCTCGTCTCGACGCTGTTCACGGCGCTCGTGGCGCTAATGGTGTGGCAGGTGATCGTGCTCACGATCAAGATCCCGTTCAAGCCGATGCTCGGCCGTGTCTCGCCCAAGCTGGCGCGGCTGTACTCGGACGCGACCGACCGGGTGTGCAAGGGCGTCATCGTGCTCGCGTTTGCGTGCCTGCTCTTTCTTGTCGCCGAGAGGCTCGAGCGGCTGCCGTACGACGGCCCCTGGTACGAGCACGCGGCGCCCTCCGACGGCGGCGGCGGCCTCGCCAAGGTGCGCCACGCGTCGCTGCCCAGCGACGGCGACGGCGGCGGCGGCGGCGGCGGCGGCGGCGGCGGCGGCGGCGGCGGCGGCGGCGGCGGCGGCGGCGGCGGCGGCGGCCTCTGGTGGTTGCCGTTGACCGTCTCGTTCCAGCCGTGGCCCGCGTGCTTCTTTGCGTCGTTCATGGTGTGCAACAACGCGCGCGGCAAGGCGCCAAAGAAGACGGCGACGCGATGGCGGCTGCTGCTGCAGCCGTTCACGCCGTACATGCTGCCCGCCTTCGGCACGCTGTCGGGGCTGTGGCTCTCGTCGTCGTCGGTCATCGGCGGCGCCGGGCTGATCGCGATCGTGCTCTTCGTGCTGCGGTTTGTGCTGGTGTGGCTGCTCGGCCTCGTCACGGGCGCCCTCAACCCGTCGTGGCAGTCGGACGGCGCCGGCAAGGACCACCGCAGGCAGAAGATGCGCGGCGCGGGCCTCGACCGCGTGCTGCAGGGGCCGCTCGCGCTCTGCGTGCTGTGGGAGCTGCAGGCGCGCTGCCCGGCGCTCGGCGCGCCGCCGTACACGTACGCGTCGGTGGGCGGCGCCCTCATCTTCCTCGATCTGCTCGTCGGCTCGCAGATGCTGCAGCTCGCGTGCGCCGCGCCCTCTCGCCCCCCTCGCCCCGCGACCCCCCACCCACCGTCCCACCCCCCACCCCCACCACCCTCCCCTCACCAGACTCATCTCCGACCCTACCGGCGTCTTTTGTCGTGCCGTGTGTCCGTGTGCAGGCTGTGGCTGACGGGCGAGATGCGAGTCGACAAGATCGGCCGCGCGTGCGTGCTCGGCGCCGAGGGCGCGCCGCCCGTGATCACGCTCAAGCTCATCGACTGGGAGGTGCGGCAGGGCGCGCACGGCACCAAGTGCGGCAAGATCGAGTGGCGCGTGCGCGACTTCGAGGTGACGGACAAGGTGGACGAGGAGAGCGTGCGGCGCATCCTGCTCAAGGCGAGGCCCGACGCCTTCGTCGCGATGATGCACGACGACCAGCTCAACTACGACGCGTGCGAGCTGCTGCAGGGCGTCTTCGACATGCCGCGCTGCGTCGTGCAGTGCCTCGACCCAACCTCGACCTGGTCGGAGCGCTTCCGCTCGCTCGGCACGCTCGGCTCGGGCGGCTCGGGCGACGTCTGCATCACCTCCTCGACGGGCGGCTCGATGTCCAACATCCTCGACCGCTTCGTCGCGTCGCCGCAGTCGGCGATCATGCTGCTGCACGACGACCCGGGCGCCGACGTCATCAAGGTGACGATCACGGCCAAGGAGGCGGGCATCTGCATCCAGGACATGAAGCTGCCCGACGACATCCAGGTGCTCACCATCCAGCGCGGCAAGGTGCCGATCGTGCCGCACGGCCACACCAAGCTGCAGGACACCGACGAGATCATGATCTGCGGCCGACCAAACTCGCTCGCCTCCGTCACCGCGATGAAAAAGGGCAAGGTCGTGCTGGTCATGGGCCGCTGAGTTACTTAGCGCCCCGTGCAAAGAAGCGACGCGGCCTCTATCGAGCCCTTTTTCGTGCCGTGGTGCGTGGTGGTTTATTGCATGATCTTGATCACGTTTAATTTCCACGACACGCAGACCCGCTGAAGCCCCCGAACAAGCGTCCCACGCGCGCATGAAGTTCTCGTCCCACCCGCGACCCGGCTCCGGTCCTTCCCTTTAGATGATCGTCACTGCCCGAGCCACGTGTCCTTGGCCTTGGCGCCGAAGAAGTGGTCGACCTTGGCCGTCTGCACCTGCGCGCGCGGCGTGCTCGAGCGGAGGATCCTGCCGCGCGACCTCTTGAGCGCCGAGCGGAGCTGCCCCCAGCGCGAGCGGCCGCCCGAGGAGCGCATCTCCGTCTGCAGCAGCGCCGCCGTCCCCGGCTCGCCGTCCCCGGCGTCGGCCGACTCGGTGAACCAGCCCTTGAGCTGGTCGTCCGACACGAGCGGCACCTGCGACCGCCGGCCGCTGCTGCGTCGCGGCGACGCGTGGCGTGATGAGCCGCGCCCGCGCCCGCGCGAGCCCGAGCGCGTCAGCGCGGCCGGCGGCGGCGAGCGCGAGCGCGAGCGCGAGCGCGAGGCGGCGCGCGCCGCCGCGAGACGCGCCGCGACCTCGTCCATCCGCCGCGTGACGGGCGTCGAGACGTCGAGCGGCGCTGCGCTGGCGACGCCTCCCTGTGCGGCGGAGCGATCGACAGCGGCCGCCGCCACGTCGCACAGCAGCAGCGTCATGTCGCAAGCGACGCTCACCAGCTCGTCGTGACGCACGCGGCTCAGCTCGGCGCGATACGCGGGCGTGGTGGCGGCGGCCGTGGCGCGCTCCACCTCGAGGTACTTTCGCACCTCCTCGCGGTGGCGCGCCGCCGACGCACGCCGCTCGGCCGCCGCACGCTTGGCCGCGTCGGCGGCGCCGCGCTTCGCCGCGTTGAGCGGAAGCGTCGGCTGCCGCACAATCTTGGCCTTTGGCGGCGCGGGCGCCACCGCGGCCGTGGCGGCGCCAGGCGCGGCCGCGGGGGCGTCGACCTTGGCGGGCGGGCGCTGCGGTGCGACGCGCGGCTTGGTGCCCGGCGGCAGAGGCGGCAGGAAGGCCACGTCGGTCCGAGGCGTGCTCGACGACGCGGGCGTCGCAACCGCCGCCGCCGCAGCAGCGGGTGGGTGAGGGGTGGTGGCCTGCCTCTCCTCCTCCTCCTCCTCCTCCTCCTCCTCCTCCTCCTCGTCAGAGTACGCGTCAGTGGTCGCGTAGCCAGCCGCCACCTCGGCCGCAATGGCGGTGTCGGTGCCGCGCAGGGGCGGTGTGGGCGGCGGCTCCAGCGGCGGCGGGCCCAGCCTCTCCAACGATGTGCGCCCCGCGTCCGACGGCTCGGCTTGCGCGCGCACGTACGGACCGAGCGTCTCCGGCGAGTGCAGCTGAGATGCGCCGGCGGGCGCGGCGGAGCGCTGCTGCTGCTGCTGCTGCTGCTGCTGCTGCGGCGGCGGTGGCGGCGGCGGGGCGACGATGCGCTCCTGGAGTCCCTTGGCTGTCGTCGCGAGGATGCGCTCGGCGAGCCATTGGCCGGCGGGCGTGCAGCCGCTCGGCGGCGGGCGAGGAGGCGGCAGCGTCGTCGTCGGAGACAGCATCGTCGCGGGTGGAGGCGTCGGCGGCACCACCCCCGGCTGCTCGGGCGGCGTCGCGGGAGGCGGCTGCGTCGGAGGCGGCGGCGTGGGCGGCACCAGCCCCGGCTGCTCGCGCGCCATCGGAGGCGGCGCCGCACGCGGTGGCGGAGGCGCCGGCTGCGGGTCGGGCGTCGACGGCGCGACGTCCCATGCGGTGCGATGGACGGCGGCCGCCGGCGCAAACTGAGCCTCGCGTCCCAGCGTGCGGGCGTACTGCGTCACGCCGTCGCCTGACGACGAGCGGGGCGGCGCGGTGTCAAAGCGCGGCGAGAGTGGCGATGCCTCCCGGTGCGACAGCGGCGGCATCTGCGTGAGCTCCGAGACGCACAGCCGGTTGACAGCCTTGCACCGTCGAGCGGCCAGCGCGACTTGAGCGCGCAGCGACGAGAGCGACTCTCCTCCGGGCGATGCGCCGCCCCCATCCGAGGGCTCCATCCGCGGAGGCTGGGCCGCGGGAGACACGGGTGCGCACCAAGCAACGACGGGCGGCGTCAAGGGTGGATCCACTGTGACGACAGCGTCCTCAAAATGTCCCTCGAGGCGGCAGCGCACGACGCCGCTGCGCGACAGCCGCATCGCCTCGGTAGCATCGGAGATCTGCTGCGCGTCGCCGTCCACGGCGTCGCCCTCTTCCAGCACGCTGAGGGTGCGGCCCATGTCTTGCGTGCGCATGCTCGGCACAGGGTCGGTGCCGCTCTGCAAGGACCATGCCTTCTCTGGGAACATGAGGCTGGAGTCGGTGGCGCACTTGTCGCAGCGGCACGCGGAAGTGCGCAGGCAGTACTTTGGGGCGGACGGCGTGCTCGGCGAGCAACCCGCTGCCCTGGACCTGCCGAGCGCCGCCTTGGCCGTGGTCGGGCGCGACGCTGGGCCCGTCGCGCCCGGCGCCGGGCCGGAGCGACCGGCGGACGATGGGCGCTGCTGCTTCTTGCGAAGCAGCCGCAGCGCGCTGGCGACCACCTCGCGTGAAGGAGGCGTGGCGACCTGCCTGTGGTACGCTTCTAGCGACTCCATTAGCCTGGCGGTTCAGCGTCTGTGTCGATCGCGCCAAACGCCGGCAAAGCGTTTGCTTCGAAATTCACGCGCCAAAGTTATAGTTAAGCAATCCTACGAGCAGTTATAACTGTATCCTATGAGCAGCAGTTTAGGGCAAGCAATGATCTAAACTATCTAAAAGGTATCGGCTAAACCAGCTTAATCTGGTGCCGCGGTTTCCGGACGCCGTCGTTCGTACAGTCGAGTGGTGTTGCCTTTACTTGCCGAAGCTGCTGGGCCAAGCTGCGCGAGCACGCCAGCATGGCGCAGGAGCAGGTAGGCTCCGGGCAGCAGCGCTTCGTGGTGGGTGCGATCACGACGCGCCTCACCGTCACCGTGCCTGGCTCGATTGTCGGCGGCGACCTCGTGCGCGTCGCGGCGCCCGACGGCTCCTACCACTCGGTGGTGGTGCCGGCAGGGCTGTCGGCCGGCCAGCAGTTCAGCGTCGAGTTGCTCGCCGGCAACTCTTCGGAGGGCGGCGGTGCCGCCGAGGTGGCCAAGCTCAGGGTGCGTGGCGTGCCCCCTACCCCTTGCCACGCACGTGGAGGGTGCCCGAGTGAGCCCCGCTGCCCCCGGCAGGTGGAGCTCGAGGCTGAGAGGCATCTGAGACGAGACCTGCAGCAGGAGGCGATCCGGTTCCGGCAGGTGCGTCGGCCACCCACGCCGCACCCTTCCATTCACCACGAACCCCACGAGTGACTCTCGCATGTGCCCGCAGGCCTATGAGGCGCTGCTGCAAAAGCGCAACGCCGACCACGCCTTCTTCCGAGATAGCATCAAACGGCAACGGCGCGCCATCGGAACGGCCGACTCATGACGGGGGCCACCCAGGAGGTATGTTCCCGCGTTTGGAGAGAGCGCGGTGTGGTGTACTGTGCTGTCACATCCCTGGGAGAGAGGCGGTTTTGACTCAGGCGTTTTTGTTGGCTAAAACTGCTGTAAACTGAGAGAAGTTTGAGGTGTTCACCTGTCACTGTAGCGCCCGCAACGCGCGCCGCGCCCACCGTGCCGGTGCCGACACGAGAGGCAGGCGCCGCCCCGCTTCCGAGGGCACCGCACGGGCGCCGACCTTCTTGGCCGCCGCCGCGTCGTTGCGGACGGCCAGCACAAGCACAAAGGCGACCAGGGCGACGGGCACGAGTAGGATGACCAGCTCGGGCCGCAGCGCGAGCAGCCGGCGTCCGTGGTTGGCCCACGTCTCTGGCTCGAGCCGATATGAGGAGAGGCACGTGCCGTACACGTCGGGAAACGGTGCGCCCAGCTGCAGCGGCGGCACCAGCCCGGGCCAGCGGAGCGAGACCTGCCCGAGGTCGCCCGAGAAGGGCGACTCGGCCAGCGGCGCGCGCGCGAGCGGCAGCCGCTCGATCACCTTGAAGCCGAGCGCGAGCCGCCACTGCTCGGCCGCCAGCTGCTGCCGGTCGGTGCGATGAATCTCGAGCTGCCGCACGACGAGCGCGTCGCCGACGCCCAGCGGCGTGTTCGAGACGCGCGGCTCGGGCACGTCCGCTGCCGGCGAGCGCATCAGCTGCTCTCGGCCGCCGTACGATTTGAAAAAGGACGTCGGAACCATCGACGGCGCGCCGTCGCCGCTGCGGTTGTGGCCGCCGCCGCCGCCACCCACGAGCTGATACAGTTGCTCGTACATCCATCGGTTCTCGCCGACCTCGTAGATGTCGATCGAGCCGTTGAGCCTCTGGTGGTCGAGCAGCACCCACAGGTTGAAGGAGGTGCACGCGCCGCCGGTGAGCCAGAACTCGTAGTCCTGGTGCCAGCCGGGGAAGAGCCGTCGCGTTTGCGCGCTGCGATACGAGAAGAAGTCGTTGACGACGACGAAGCGATCGCCGAACTCGCGAGCGATCCGCCGCTGGATGCGTGCGAGCACCGCACGCAGCTCGCCGAAGTCGGCCTCGTCCGCCTCGACCAGAGCACGCAGCAGGTTGAAGTATGTCAGCGTAGATGACACCTTGCCATAAACACGGCGCCAGTACACATTGGCGAGCAGCTGGCGATCCGGCTCCGAGATCACGCCGCGCAGGAGACGCGGGTAGCTGTTTGCCGGACACGCCTCGAAGGCCATCGCCTTTGTGACGATCGTACGGTAAAAACGCGCCGTCTTGGTGAGACCGGTTTATGTAAAGATTATGGCGCGCACACAACAGCTGACTCTCAAGGCGCTCGACGGTCTCCGCGGCCCGCTATGCATCGGCGTCGTCGCCATCAACATGGGCCTGTACAATGCCGGCGCCAACCTGCCGGTCGGAGTCTTCCTCGTGCTGTCGGGCCTCACGGCGTTCGTCGCGTATCACGACTGCAGCTGGGACGACGCGGCGGCTCGTGCGCAGTTCTTCCGGCGGCGGCTGGTGCGTCTGCTGCCAATGCTGCTCGTCTCGACGGTCCTCCAGCTGATCGCCACGCTCCCGTGGCTGCTGAGACCAGGCCTGCAGATACCGGAGCGCACGAGCGGCGGCTACTTCACCGCGGGGACCACCCTGGCTGCGCTGATCCTCATACTGGCGGGCTGCGGCGCCCTCTGCAGAGGCAGAGCGTGCGGCTGCTGCCAGATCGACCGCTGGCCCCGTCCGGCTTGCGCGCTCTTCCCGCTGATCTTCGGAGCCTACCTTCACGGCACGGGCTGGTATGTGGGGCTGCTGCTCTTCCTCAACGCGTACTTCCTGCCGAAGCTGCTCGCCGCGTTTGGCGACAGGTGGCGCTCCGCCCCACCCTCGTGGCCCGAGCTCGTCGGCTGGGCGCTGCTCGAGGCGCTGCAGTTTGGTCTGCCGCTCCTGGCGCGCGAGGCGACGCACTCGGCCGACGTCTGGTACGCCGCGACGCTCTACGTCTACCTGGGCGGCCCACCTCTCTTCCGGCTCAACACGTTCGTCTTCGGCCTCCAGCTCGGCCGCTGGTCGCTCTTCGCCGCACAACGGGACCCGCAGCTGGACGCAGCCGTCTGCGTGCGCAACCTCGACACGGGCGTCGCCATCACCGTCTCGCAGCTCGAGCAGCTGTACGCGACGGTTCACGCGCGGCCGTTTGAGCCGATCACGCCCGAGCGCGGCCGCATCGGCTCCGGCATGGTGGGCCACGCCGTTGCCGCCGCGACGACCCAGCCGCCCGCCAGCGAGCGCCCGCCGCGCGCGACCGCAAGCAGCGTGGCCACGGAGGCCACGACGCTCGTCCCGACGCTTGCGACCGCGCTCGTGGTGGTGTGCCTGCACGGCTTCCTGCAGCCCGAGAGCGAGATGCACCGGCCCGACACGGGGACGACCCTGCCGCGGTGGGTCCTCATCCACGCCCTCCACCCGTTCAACGTGCTCGCCCTCGTCTGCAGCCTCGTGCGCGCGCCAAGCAGCCTCATCGCGCGCGCCCTCGCGTCGCCGCCGCTCGCTAAGCTGGCCGAGCTCTCGTACGCCATCTACCTTCTCCACGTCGGCGTCGTCATCGTCTACGTCTGGGCCTGCGACAAGCGCTGGATCGGAGAGACCGAGGCGCTCATCGCCTCGCGCGACGCCTCCGCGCTGGACGCGGCCGACTACGGTCGCGTGGTGCTGCTCAGCACCGCCCTCGCCTACCCCGTCACGCGATGGGTCGAGCCGCGCGTCGCGACGTGGCTCAGAGCGCGCGTGGAGCCGGTGGCGGAGCCCAGTACGAGTCTCCTTTAGTAGTATCCTCGGATGTAGAACCGTGGGAGGCAAAGCCCCGCTGAAATTTCAAGCGTGCATGCAACACCTTCGAAGGCATGTGCAAAAGGCGGCCGCGGCCAAGAATGGCAAGATCCGCCGCATGGGCCGCCGCGCGAGGAGCGGCGTCGACCGGACCCGCTACGCGGGCCTGGACCGGCGCAAGCTCTCGTACGTCCGCCACCGCACGCAGATGATCTGCAGCAGCAGCATCAAGAACAACGCGTACGGTACGGAGGTTTTCCCCCTCAGCACTCAGCTCTCGGGTGTCGATCCGTAGGTCGAAGTTACTTCGTGTAGCGAACTATGTGCGGTGCTTTTGCTCCGGATTTCTGGCTGAGACCGCGCGTTCGTTCGTTTGAAAGAATGTTTGTCGCAGCAGGCAGCCTAGGGCAGGCAGTGGCCTAGGGTCCCAAAGAACACTACTTTACTGGTGCGTTGGTTGCTTCAAGAACCTAAACACCCTCGTCACAACGGAGCCGATTGCAGGCGCCGCCCCGCCGAGTATACCATACGCCAGCTGCCAGTTAATACCCGCTTAATTTTTAAACGGCCAAAAGTACAGTATCGTCCTGCGATACTATCGCGTACTACGACTTTATTGATTTCGACCTCTAGGGCACACAAGGTTGATGGACTCGTCGCTCGGGGGCGGGGAGCCGATCAAGTCACTAGAGTAGAATCCAAAAATCAGCCCTTTTTTACTTAACCACGTACCAGATACCAGATGACCTCACGTTCACTCCACCCGCACCCGTCACCCATCCCTTGGCCTTGCGACCCTTGGCCCGTCGCCTCAACCCAACGACTCCCTAGAAGACCAGGTTGGCAAATGGCCACGCGCCGGAGTCCATGTACTCAGAAGGCAACAGGGCTGGCGCCGCGCCGTCACAGCCGTGCCGAGCTGCGTCCAACGCGCGCTGTGTTTCCTCCGTCTCGCGGCTTCCGTACACATCCGTCAGCCATTGGCACAGCAGCGTCATCCGCTCCCGTATCTGGGGCCACGTGAAATGGTCCTCGTCGCTCAGCTCCTGGAGGGCTGAGGGGTCAGCACCACGGCGGGCAAGCAGGCCAACGGTAGCAGCCAGCTTTGGCTTCACCGCATCTGCGGCCTCGAAGAGGCCCGCGTTCTCACAGGCTCGCCAGAGGAGGTTGAGCGCAGATGCAGTGAACACATGGTAGTGCACCGCGCGGCTTCGGACCTGCTCCTCCGGCATCAGACCCGTCGCGCCCTCCACTGCAAGCGCGGCCGCTTGCGCGTTTCGCCACAAGGTGTCATTTGAGGCAAGGGGTTGATTGGCGCAGTGCTGCACCGCCGAGAGCTGCACCGCATACCACCACCTGTGGTTGTTCTGTGCGTGTTGCTCTTCGCTTCGTGCAAGCCACGAGGCATATTCGGCGCACCACGCACTCAGCGCGTTGGCGTCGTCCGCCGTCCATGCCGTTGTTGCATGAAGTAGCGCAATGGCGTCGAGCGCCATCGCAATCGAGCGCATCTCGATGACGCCAGAACTGCGCTTGCTCTCGGCACGGTCGGCCTCTGCGAACGTCATGCGCGGCAGCACGCCAGTGCGATTGTCCAGCCACCAGTGCCTCGCGATGGCTGCCGCCTTTACGCTGTATCGCGGGTCGTTGCTGTAGAAGGATGCCAGAGCAAAAAGTGTCAGGTTGGAGTGAGCGTCCTCGGTCCGGGCTCGGTCGCCGCGGCCGGCGTCCCCGCCGGGACGCACGTGGCCGTCCCATTTCACCCAGTCGCTTCCATCGTCCGCAGTCCAATGCTCCTCTGAAGACACTTGCTCGAGCTGCGCCGACGACAGCTCCTTCAGCTGCCAATCGTAAAGCCCGATCGACTGGTAGTCACGCTTGGACGCTTCCTCGTTGTAGGATCTCGTTTTGTCCGTAACCGACAGGAGTGGCGAGTCCAGCCTGCTCTCTGCAAGCTGCAGCAGCTCGTCCACCTGCCGTGTCGCGTTGTCCTGGAAACCAACGAGCCAGGCACGCCTCGTGTGCTCCATCGCGGCAAGGTTGAAGAACACAGGCTTCACAGGAGCGCGACTTGCAAGAATTTCGCTCTTGCGATCGTATGCGTCAATCTGCCTGACGACAGCCTCGACTCGCAGCTCACCGCGCAGCTTCAGCGCATCGCCCGACTGTGATGCCGACTCCTCATCGCCGTCGGGCAAGCGTAGCACGCCAATCTGGGGAGACGCCGGGTCCGTCAGATCAAGGACGCGCTGGCTCTCCTGCGGGTCCTTGCTGACGCCGCAGCTGCATATCTCTCCCAGCTCGGGATGAGCTTTCCACGCGAGAACCGTTTCGCCGTATACGACCGGCGAGGATGTGTTCGGGCATACGGGGACCGCAGAATGCGTGACCTCGAAGCCGAAGCATTTGTACTGATCCCAGACGCCCTCGACGCCCAATCGCCAAAGCAATTCGACCTTGGGTCGGCGGCCGTAGAAGACGCTTGGGTCGAATCGCAGCTTGGCTGTGCGATGGAACGCAATCTGCGGCTCCCCTGGCGTGATGTCCGCTGGCACCCGCCAGATCCTGTCATCGCCCTGTCGCTGCTCGGGCGGGACGATGTCGGTACGTATCAGGGGTAAAGTGACGTACGTGTGGCGTGAGCCTTCGGCGCGCTGCAGCCCGTCGCGCAGGGTGCGCCATTCTTGCTCCGAGAAGAAGCAGTTCCCGTCGAAGGGGAGCACCCATCCAAACCCACGCCGCACACCATCGTCCAAAGCAAAGTTGCGAGCGCCGTTGTTGTTCATGAGGAAAAGATTCGTGTCGCGGCGGCTGTACCACTTGCCCAGGTCGTCAGGCAGTCGTGCCCAACCACCGGGCGTCCCGTCGGGCATGCCGAACGTGCTGAGCTGCGCGAAGCGCTTGTACTTCCCCAGCTCCAGCGGGGCTTCGATCCACGTGTGCCCTGCCCCTGTGATCATCTGCTTGACCACCATGGCGTTAGTCGTGTTCTCCAACCTGTTGAGCACGAATATCTTGGCCGCTCCCGGCAGCGGTGGCTCGTGCTCCAACAGGAATTCAAGGTTGCGGAGCAGCTGCCCTTCATCATGGCGCGGCGGCAGTGGATTGCCCAGGATGCGATAGAGGCCGATGTGCTCGGTGGCGCTCTGCGATGAGCCGCCGCCGATGGCTGCGTCGCTGGCCAACCCGAACGAAAACACCTGCGGAGGAAGCTCCTTGACCCGCTGCTTTGCAGAATGCAGAAGGCCAGCCTGGCGCTGGATGTGCAGAGCGACGGGCTTGGTCTCCGTCGACATGGGAGCTTTCACGAAAGAATATGGGCGCTCGCCAAGCAGCTCCCCTGTGGCGTGGAGAACACAGCCGGTGCGCTGGATACCAGCATGTTTGTACCCTTCCCATGCAGAGCTGTAGTGTTGTTTGATCCAGGGAAGCGTAGTATTGCTGCCTTCGCGCATTGCTGAGGCGTCTGCGCTTTGCTCAATTGTGCATTGGTTGGTGGTCGTAAGATTTGCAGCGAGGACGGCACAGGGCACGTTTCCCGGCAGCTCGTGCGCCAGCAAAGGGCACCATACATCGCTGATTCCCCAGTTGTTGTGAGCAAAGAGCTCCGGGGGAAGTTTAGATAGCAGCTTGGAGTGCACGACAGCCCAAGCAGCCTTCGTCAAGATCGGGGCTTGGTTCTCCACGTATGTGATTTGTTGCACCTCGCAGCCAGTTGCGAGGGGATTGCTGCTTGAAAGGTTCTTGAACCTGTCCTCCATGCCATCCCGTGTCGACCATAGAGCATTAGCAGCAGTTGGGCACGAGTCGTGGCCCTCCGCGATGCTGACGAGCGGCTGCGCCATCGAAACGGTGGATGCGAGCATGGAGCTCGCTGCACGCGCCAAGTCAAATCGACCAATCTCCATATCGTTGTCGAAAGCGAAGACAAGCTCGTACGCGCCGGCCTCGACAAAGTGCGGCGTGATCTCGTGCGCCCAAAACATGGACTTGTGCCCCGACACGTTAGTCACTTGGAGCACGCACGCGGGCAACTCGTCAAGTCCGCAAGTGTGGCCAACGTTTGTGCTCGGTGGGGCATCAAAGACGTTCAAGACGATGTGGAGTGAGGGATAGGCCTCACACGCACGCTGGAGTTGAGAGAGTAGATCCAAGTTGTGTTGTTGCTGAGCGCAAGACGTTTCGGTGACACCCAGGACAAGATGCTGCTCCTCAGCAGCATTCTTCTGGAAGTCAGTGGCGAGGAGCGAGGGCGGCGCCGGCGGCGGTGGGGGACACAGGCAGGAGGACTTCTCGCTCAGAACGGTCGAGTTGGCGAGGGCGGCCGGCTTGAGCGCAGCCTTCGTCGCCTCCGACATCGGCTTGATGCCCGCGAAATCGGCAAACGTTCCGCTGGCACTGGCCGGCAGATTGGTGCCGAAGTCAATATTAATGTGCGCGTACTTGGAGCGCTCGGCTGGGTCGTTGAACTTGGCCGCGACGGCGTGGAAGATGCGCATTTTGAGGCCACCAAAGGTGACATCGGCATCACCTTCCTGCGGCACCAGTGCGCCGCTGCTCTTGGCGACCATCTTGCCCTTCTCCATGTAGAAGCGGGCAACGGTGTCGGTCCCGCGCTTGAGGCGGAACTCGTCGAACCACTGATGGTTGGTCGTGGGGTGGCCGAAGGTCTTGCCCTCGATGGACACCAGGCTGCCGGTCTTGGGGTCCTTCCACGTCATGAGCTGCTGGAGACTGCCCTCCTTGACCCAGAAGTGGACTCCCTGACCGTTGACTTTGAACATCGGGTCGCCGTGCATCACGGACTCGAGCCTGAGGTGGCAGCCCGGCGGGCAGATCTGCTGGGCCGGCTCCATCTCCATGGTAGCACGGAGAGCATTCGCCACCGCTTGCTGACGCGCAAGCGCCGCGAGCGAGTAGAGGGCCGCGAACGCGAGGGCCGACATGGGACGCTTGCCAAAAAGGGCAGTGGCAACCTCCGGCGCAAGGTCGCGACGGAGCCGCACGCCGTTGACTGCGAGGAGGAGGGCGCCGTCGACGGCGCCAACGGCGGGCGCGCACAGCGGCGCCGCGCCGAGCTCGTCCCACGCCGCACCGCGCAGCACCCGCCGCACCCGCCACACCCACCTGTAGCCTACGTAGGCCCTTGTACGCAGAGCCCTACGTACGTGTAGGGGCCCGAGCCGTAGCCTACGTACGTAGGAAAGACCTACGGGCTGCCGCCGCCCCGCCACAGTGGTCACGCACGCGCACGTTGATGTCGATCGACGTGCGCACCAGCCTGGGCGGCGGGCCGGCGGCCCGAGCCTGCAAACCTGCCTGGTTCGCTCATCGCGGCCGAGCGTGCGACGGTGCGAGGCCCGGGGCGGCGGCCAGAGAGGCGCCGCGCCGCGACCTGCACGCCGCTGGAAAAGAGCATGCAGTGAAAACACAGCGCAGCTTGCGAGTTTCGTCGTTGACACTACCTGAGCGATCTCAACCTTCGCGGGTGGTTCAACCCCTGCTCACCTGCTAATGGCGGCCCTGAGCCACCGAGCCGTAGCCTACGTAGGAGGGACCTTGGCAGCACAGCTACCAGGTAGTACGAGTGTTCGCGTGGAAGGCTTCTTTACGAGAGAAAGCGGTTTTGTGTGCAGGGCTTAGGTCTTTAGGTGGAGCCTCGACTGAGTTGAGGAGGTACGCTACCTAGTAAGTACGAAGCTTGCACCTCACTCACATTACTCAGACAGACAGACAGATAGATAGATACGCGCGCTCGCTTCGGCTGCTTCGGCCGTTTGGCCACGCACGTTGGTTGGCGAGCGTGTGACACCCATCGTGTGGAGTGTGGAAGCGGACGGAGAACTGCGCTCATTCTTATCAGTGCACCGTGCTGGGGTGGTGCTCTATCTAGCGCTGCCCGCGCATTCCGAGCTCGTTTTTTCCGAGCGGCGCGCAGCGCCGCCGGTCCTTTGCTCGCGCGAGGGTCGGCGCGCCTCGAGTTCGGTGGTGACAAAATATACACACTCCTTCTCTTGCGCCGCAGGCGCCCTGGCGCGCAGCGCCGCGCCGAAGGCGCCCGCCGGAGGCTTCTCCGGGGGTCCAGGGGGGGCGGGGCCCCCCTTGGTTCACGCGGGCTCGACCACGCGCGCCTCTGCGCCTCGTCAGGCTCTCGCGCCAGCGGCGCTCTCGCGAGACGACGAGCGAGCGGCTGCTGCTCCTC
>Ga0209713_10001154_pt1 | contig 15571 bp, 6 predicted proteins | sample ArcOceMetagenome_3_FD_187444 | JGI IMG/M metagenome (GOLD analysis project Ga0209713, IMG submission 187444) | Marine eukaryotic phytoplankton communities from Arctic Ocean - Arctic Ocean- Svalbard ARC20M Metagenome (SPAdes) (version 2) | ecosystem: Environmental > Aquatic > Marine > Oceanic... | reverse complement strand
AAGCTGAGGGTTACAACACCACCGCAACAACGAAGCCCAGGACGCAGCTCTCTCGCGCAGCGACACGCACCAAAGCGGCGGCGGCCCTCGGCCAACGACCCGCAGCGCCGCGGTTAGCCATGCCGAAGATGATTCGCCGCGCCCTGGGCGGCAAGCGGATGTCGCGCGCCGAGTCGGACGACGACGACGATGACGACGACGACGACGACGAGTCGACGCGCCAGGAGACGGAGCCCACTCAGGCGGCGGGCCCTTCGTCGTCGGCAGCGGCCGACGACGACGATGAGGAGGAGGAGGAGGCCGAGGCGTCCGATGACGAGGAGGCGGACGACGTCGTGGTGAAGCGCAAGAAGGACAAGGACCAGCCGGCCAAGAAGAAGCAGCGGCGCGTCGAGCGGTTCATCGACAACGAGGCCGAGGCGTCCGACGACGACGAGGAGGAGGAGGACGACGGCGAGGAGGTGGACGACGCGCAGCTGGGCGACGAGGGCGCCGAGGACGTGAGCCAGGAGATGGCGGAGCGGCAGGCGCGCCGGCTCGACGCGCAGCGGCGCAAGGAGGAGGACGCCAAGCTGCAGGAGCAGGTGAAGCAGCGGTACGAGTCGGGCGCGCAGCAGCGGTACCTGGAGGACGACGAGGACGCGGGCGACACCCGCTTCCAGGAGCTCCCCGACGCGCAGCGCGACCCCAAGCTGTGGCTGCTGCGCTGCAAGCCCGGCCACGAGAAGATGCTCGTCATCCAGCTCATGCAAAAGTTCCTCGACGCGATGCACACGGAGAAGCACCTGCAGATCTCGAGCGCGATGGTCTCGGACATCAAGGGGTACGTGTACATCGAGGCGTTCAAGGAGGCGCACGTGCGCGAGGCGTGCCAGGGGCTGAGCGGCCTGTGGGCGAGCCGGATCATCATGGTGCCCGTCGACGAGATGACGGACGTGCTGCGCATCCGCAAGCAGGCCAAGGAGGAGCTCAAGCGCGGCAGCTGGGTGCGCATGCGCCGGAAGGACGACTACGTGGACGACCTGGCGCAGGTGGTCGACCTCGAGCCCGACGGGCAGCGCGCGCGCGTGCGCATCATCCCGCGCCTCAAGATCTATTTGCAGCAGGACGACGCCGCGCGCAAGATGCGGCCGCCCGCGCGGCTCTTCCGGCCGGACGAGGTGGGCAAGATGGGCGGCGACGTCGAGGGGCCGACGCGCGTGGCGGGCGGCCGCTCGCAGTTCACCTTCGAGGGGCTCACCTTCGAGGACGGCTGCCTGATCAAGCTGATCTCGCTCAAGGGGCTGCGGTGGGGCGACGACGTGACGCCGACGATGCCCGAGCTCGAGCGCTTCCGCGCCGGCATCGGCACCGACGCCGACGCGCAGGCGGAGCTGCTGCAGGCGGCGGCGCCGTCGAAGGGGTCGCGCCAGCAGTTCGCCGTCAACGACCTGGTCAAGGTCATCGACGGCGAGCTCAAGAACCTGACGGGCAAGGTGCTCTCGATCTCGGTCGACGGCTCGCTCGTCTCGATGATGCCGATCCACGACGACCTCAAGGAGCCGCTCTCCTTCCAGGCGGAGCTGCTCGTCAAGTCGTTCTCGCTCGGCGACCACGTCAAGGTCGTCAGCGGCGCGCGGCACGTCGGCGAGACGGGCATCATCGTCAAGGTGGGCGGCGGCGGCGACGCCGACGACGACGGCGCGGGCGCGCGCAAGAAGACGGGCGCGTCGCTGCTGACGATCTTCTCGGACACGACGCAGGTCGAGATCGTCGTCTCGTCGGCGCTCGTGCAGGAGTGCACCGAGGTCTCGTCGGGCCTCGAGCGGCTCGGCAAGTTCGAGCTGCACGACATGGTGATGCTCGACCGCGCGTCGGTCGGCGTCGTCGTCAAGGTCGAGCACTCGTCGTTCAAGGTGCTCAACACGACCAACGACGTGATCACCGTCGAGCTGCAGCAGATGGGCGCCAAGCGCACCTCGCGCGGCGTCGCGGCGCTCGACGGCTACGAGCAGAAGCTCGAGGTGAACAACGCGATCGAGGTCATCGAGGGGCCGCTGATGCGCACGCAGGGCACCGTCAAGCACATCTTCAAGTCGTACGTCTTCGCGCACTCGACCGACCTCAAGGACTCCAACGGCGGCATCGTCTGCCTGCGCGCGCGCCAGTGCCGGCTGCTCGGCGGCGGCGGCGGCCCCGCGATGCAGGGCTTCGACGGCGGCGCCGACGCCGAGGTGGCGCCGCGCTCGTTTGTGCCGATGTCGCCCTCGCAGCTCGGCGGCGGCGGCGGCCCCGGCGGCGGCTTTGGCGGCGGCGGCGGCTTCGGCTTCGGCGGCGGCGGCGGCGGCAAGGGCAAGGGCGGCCGCGGCGGCGACGAGGGCGGCCGCGGCAAGGGCGGCAAGGGCGCGGGGCGCGACCCGCTCATCGGGATGAAGGTGCGCGTCACCAAGGGCTCGTGGAAGGGCTACATTGGGATGGTCAAGGCGGCGACGTCGGACACGGTGCGGATCGAGCTGCAGAGCAAGTGTAAGATCGTCGCCGTCAAGCGCGAGCACATCCTGCAGGGCGACGGCAGCAGCGGCGGCGGCCAAGCCGCGTCGGGCGGCGGCGGCGGCGGCGGCGGCGGCGGCGGCGGTGGCTTTGGCGGCGGCGGCGGCGGCGGCGGCTTTGGTGGCGGCGGCGGCGGCGGCGGCGGCAACTGGGAGAACGACGGCAGCCGCACGCCGCTGCACGCGTCGATGCAGACGCCGCTGCGCAACGACGGCTTCCGTACGCCGCTGCACGGGGATGGCTTCGCGCCGCGCACGCCGATGCACGACCCGACGCGCACGCCGCTCCACGAGGGGCCGTTCGCGCCCAACACGCCGATGCACGCGCCCAACACGCCGCTGCACGAGGGGCCGTTTGCGCCGGGCACGCCGTCGCACCTCAACCGGCCGTCGACGCCCGGATACAACGACTCGTTCGACGCGCAGTGGGCGCAGATGAACGCGGGCGGCGGCGGCGGCGACGGCGGCGGCGGCGGCGGCGGCGGCTTCGGCGGCGGCGGCGGCTTTGGCGACGCGAGCGGCAGCGACCTCGGCTACGACGGCCCGCCGGGCGGCTTCGGCGCGCCGGGGACGCCGATGCACGACGACGCGCCCGGCACGCCGATGCACGAGGACGTGGCGGTGGAGCTGCTGCCGGAGGGCGTCGCGGTGCGGCTCATCTACGGCGACCACGAGGGCAGCCAGGGCGCCATCCGCAGCGTCCTCGAGGCGGAGCAGGCCTACGACGTGTCGCTCAGCGACGCCGGCAAGACGGTGCGCGTCGCACACGCCGACGTCGACGTGGTCAAGCCGGGCAAGAAGGAGCGGCTCGTCATCATCGCCGGCGAGCACAAGGGCAGAACCGGCACGCTCATCGGTATCGACGGCGCCGACGGCATCGTCAAGATGACCGAGGATCAAGAGATCAAGATCCTCGACCTCCAGCACTGCGCCAAGATATTCGCGGCGTGAGCGAGCGCGCCACATGCGATGAGCGAGGCTCTCCACGCAATGCAATGAGTGCGCTGGCTAGGGACCTCTGCGATCTGCGGTGATTTGCGATGAACAGAGTCTGTTCACCCGCTCGTTGTAGAGTGGGGTTCGGTCGTGGTTGTGGATTTTCTTTCACAAGAATGCTGCACTTCAAAAATGGACACACGCCGTACAGACCAGGGACTCTGGAGTTCTCTCTGGGTACCCCTCACTCTGTCTGTCTGTCTCGCTCTCAGATGCTCGCGGTGACGACGTTGTTGACTCCCATCACGACGGGAGCGATGTCGGAGGCGCCGTCGCACGCCACCCCCGCCACGACGACCGTGGAGTCGCCCTTGGTGAGGGGGGCGTCCGTGGCCACGTATGGGTCGGGGTAGGCGCCGGGGTACTGCGGCACGTCGCCGCTGCTCTGGCCGGCGGTCGGCGTCATCTCGATGTCGTGGTTCTCCTCGGCCGCCGCTGCCTTGGGCGTGTTGTGCTCCATGAGCTGGGGCTCGGGTGAGTCTGCGCTGACGCTCCACCGGGGCTTGCCGGGCACGAGCGGCTCGGGGCCGATGGTGGCGAGCAGCGGCATGAGGAAGAGCACCGCCCACAGGTAGGCCCACAGGATGGTGAGCAGGAAGAAGGTGCCGAACTTGGCGAGGAACTGCATCGTGCAGCTCGCCAAGACGGCGCCCGAGACGGCCGAGGTGAGCATCCCCCAGAAGACCGAGACGCCGAGCGTCTTGAGCGCGTCGTGCGTGCGCTCGAGGCGCGGCTTGGCGGTGCTCTCCATGTAGGCGTGCGCGAGGTGGACGACGTAGTCGACGGCGAAGCCGCACAGGATCATGATCGAGAGGCACTCGGAGAAGCCGAGCTTCCACCCCATCATCTGGATGGTGCCGAGCACCGTCAGCAGGCACATCGTGATCGTCAGCGTCGAGAGCGCCGCGACGATCAGGTTGCGCGTCGCGACGAGCAGCACGACGAAGGCGACCGTCAGCCCGAGCGACATGCCCGTGACCGCGAGCTTCTGGAAGAGCGTCTGCAGCTCCATGAAGACCCACCGGTTGCCCTTGCCGATCGGCTTCGGGTACGTGTACCGGTCGGGGTCGAGGTTGCCCGCCACCTGGAAGCACGCGCCGAGGTGCGTGGGCGCGCCCTCGTTGAGGAGCGCCACGAGCGCCTCCCACTGCTCGTAGAGCGCGCGCAGGTCGGCGGCGGCCAGGAAGCCGTCGGCGGTGATCATCGACGAGGCGCGCACCTTGAACCAGCGCAGCTCGATGCTGCCGCCCGCCGAGACCATCTGCACGTCCGAGTGGTCGTTGTCACCGTTGGCGCCGTTGGAGGACGACGACGAGCCGGACGTGATCGGCTGCACGAAGCCGACGTCGCCCTTGTAGACGTGCAGGTAGCGGCTGTCGTCGTTGCCGGAGTTGTAGTTGTAGTTGTTGTTGGACGACCAGCACGCGTAGCAGGCGTTGTACTCGTCCCACGTGAGGCACTCGTACGGCGGGCTGGCGCAGCTCGACTCGCCGCAGCACGTGCTGCCCGGCGGCGCCGACGGCGGCCGCGGCGGCAGCGGCGGCGGCGGCGGCGGGCTCGGCGTGGGCGGCGGGCTGATGTGGTAGTAACTGGCGACGCCGCGGTCCTTGAACCAGCGCAGCAGGTCCTCGTCGAGCGCCTCGCCGGCGGCGCGCGCCGGCACGCTGTTGGCGCCGCGCCAGGCCTCGAAGCTCTCGGCGAAGCAGCCGACCATCGGCTCGACGTTGGCCGAGTAGTCGTGGAGCAGCACGCGCTTGACGAGCGGCGACGCCTCGAGCAGCGCGCACGCGCGGAGCAGGTGGGCGTGCGCCTCCTCGTCGTACCTGAAGCCCTCGTGGTACCTGAGCTGGCCGGTGTCGAGCGGCTCGAAGAGCAAATTGACGCCGCCGGTGTCGATGCCGTCGATGCCCCACACGAGCTGCATCTCGATCGTCTCGTCGGTCGACGCCGACATGAAGGCGTTGTACGAGTTGATCAGCCGCTGGATCGGGTGGCTCGGCAGCAGCAGCTGCTCGGCGTTGGTGTCGGGCCCCAGCTTGGAGGCTTCGCCGATGCAGACCATCCCGAGGACGAAGAAGGCGCCGATGCACGCCAGCCGGCCGGGCAGGGGCTTGATGATCGCGTACGGGAAGACGTCCTCGAAGACCTTCGTCAGCGCGCCCTTCTTGACCTCGCCGGCGCCGCCGCGCGCCGCGATCTGCGTCGTCGTCTCGCCGCGGTCGCCCGTCAGGCAGCAGCCGCAGCGGCGCTCGCAGCACGTGTGGTAGACGATGACGAGCGTGCACAGGAAGGTCATCACGAGGAGATAGTCGGAGGCGATGACGCACGCCGCGAAGATGCCAAAGTTCTGCAGCACGGGCACCGGCGACGAGGCGGCGCTCACGATGAAGGCGGCGCACGTCGTCACCGACGTGATGAGCATCGCGAGGCCGGCGCGGCGGAAGACGAGCGACATGCGGTGCGCGAGGCTCCTGTTGGCCTCGCGCCCCGCGTAGAAGCTCTGCTTGTAAGTGTCGAAGAAGACGAAGACGTCGTCGGCGCCGACGGCGAGGATGATGTACAGGGCGAGCAGGTGCTCGAAGGTGAACCACGTGATCTGGAAGACGACCGCGGCGAGGAAGATCGCCGACGACATCGAGAGGAAGATCTCGGTGATCGTCGCGACGGCGACGATGAAGGCGCCCGTCTGCAGCCACACGATCAGGAAGACGAGGACGGCGGGCGCGAAGCTCTTGATCAGGTTGGGCACGAGCAGCTGCATGAGGAGGTCGTAGAAGCCAAAGATGAAGAGCGTCGGCTGGAGGGTGCGGAACCTGATGCCGCCCAGCACGCCGTCGAACCAGCGCTTGTACGCGGCCTTCTGCGCGTCAAACTCGGGGTTATGGACGCCGTTGGAGCCGCCGGGGGGGTAGCACGTCTTGTCAGCCGACTCGTAGCCCGCGAGCGGGAAGCCGGGCGCGAACTGGTTGCGCGTGAAGCGGCTCTTGAGGTTTGTCCGCGAGAAGTCCTTGTCGAAGAAGGAGTTGACCGAGCCCCACAGCGCCGCGAGCGACGTGTGCTCGCGGATCCACGCGACGACGTGGAGGACGTGCGTGCGGTTCTTGCGCAGCGCGTCGCTGCACGCGAAGACCTCGTTGCGCGGCGTGCTCCCCGCCCACGACTCGGCGTGCTCCCAGTGGCCGCCGCTCACGTAGTAGGCGGCGAGCTTCTCGAGGACTGCCTGCACGGCGCTGACGCGCGCGGCGGCGTACGACGACGTGTCGGCGCCCGCGTTGATGGCGGTGGCGATCGCGTCGAAGTCGGCGAGGCCGAGCGTCTCGAGCGCGACCGCCTCGATGTCGTACGAGGGAGGGCCGAAGAAGAAGTGGAGCGGCGAGAAGCGCATCATGCACCGCTGCGCCGCGCCGCCGCCGCCGCCGCCGCCGTCGCTCGACGAGTCCGACGACGAGTCCGACGTCTCGCTGCGGCGGCAGAAGAGGTGCGACTCGGGGCCGAGGTGGAAGGCCTCGTGCACGGCGCACAGCTCCCGCAGCCCCTCCTCGGAGAAGACGCTGTGCTCGCCGCCCACCGCCTCGTACGCCGCCTGCGGGTCCCACTCGGACGACGACGAGTCGAGCGGGCGAGTCTGCTGCTCGTCGCTGTAGCAGCCGTACGCGTTGCGGCCGCTCGAGCCCGTCTGCAGCTGCCGCCGCCGCCGCCGCTGCAGCTTCTGCGCCGCGTCGGGCGCCGCCGCCTCGGCGGAGGAGATGAGCGGCATGTCCTCGCGCGCGAACGAGCGCTCGACCATCGCGCCGAGCAGCAGGTGCGGCGCGGTGCCGCTCGGCCCGAGCGCCGCCGACGTCGAGTTGAGCAGCAGCCACGCCGCGTCGACGATCCTCCGCCGCACCACCTGCTCGAGGCTCGGCGCGACGCGCGGCGCCCGCTGCCGACGCGGGGAAGGGTCGTCGACGGCGCTTCCGAGATCGAGCTCGGGCGCGGGCGCCGGCATCGGCTCGGGCGCGAGCATTGGCGCGAGCTGCTCGTCGTCGTCGTCGGCTTGGCCGAGGCGGCGGCCGCAGTAGTAGTTTTCCGAGACGTAGAAGGAGTCGCTACTCTCGTAGCTATACGTGCCGGGGTACATCGTATTGCTCTGGGGCGAGTCGCAGCTGTCGACCGCAGTGAACCTGACGAAGCCGGTGTAGCCGTCCTCGTCCCGACCCCACTGCGTGCGATCGTAACAATTGCCGTATTGACTGCACGACTTGTAGGGGTTGCGCATGTACACCATGCTGTTGCTGCCCGACGGCAGGCACAGCAGCTCGGTGCCGTTCTGGCTGATCGTGCGCCAGTCGCCGTTCCGCTGGTCGTCCTCGACCTTCCACTCGGCGGCCTCGCCGGCGTAGACGACCGTCGTGGCTTCGACCGGCACGCACGGCGAGAGCGGTGGCAGGGGCGGCGGGCTCGGTGGCGAGGGCGGCGCCGGTGGCGTGGGCGGCAGGGGCGGGGTCGGTGGTGGCCTCGGGCGTCGGGACGGCTCAATGTAGTAGAGCTCGTCCGAGACGGTCTGGGCCTCGGCGATCGCCTTGATGAGCGAGTTGACGTTCAACGCAAGCTTCTCGCTGCTGCTGTACGGCTGGTCCATGCCGTCGAGGCTGAAGCCGCTGATGAGCGGGCCATGCGGCTGCTGGTAGCAGCGGTGGCCAAGTGGGTACTTGTCGCTCGCGTCACGACCGCTGAGGGAGTAACCCTCCGGCCAGCACGCCCGGGCAAGCACCACGCTGATCCCAATGCCGGTGGCAGCCAGCGCGGCGAGCAGCCAGAGCAGGGCGATGCAGCAAGGGCCGCAGCACGTGCCGCAGCCGAGGATGCACTTGACGATGCGGATCGGCTCGCTGCTGCCCTCCTTGTGGGGGCGGAGCTGGTGGAGGAAGCCGTAGGCGAACACATGGCCTGCGGGTGGCGCGGGAGGCACTCCGACGGTCACCACCGTGTCGCCGTTGTCGGCGCGGTTCTTGCTGCGGTAGAATGCGCCGCCGGCGTTGGAGAGCATCGGCATGGCGCGCCGGGAGAACGCGAGTTGGGGAACGGCGCGAGTTGGAGACGGCGCGAGTTGGAGACGGCGCGAGTTGCAGAACGAGGTGTGAAAGTTGTGGCGGGTGAATTGAACTCGCCGGTGTGAATTGACAAGTTTGCGCATCCACGTGGTTCTGCCATCATCAATGGTAGAGCACGTCTGGATCCGAAACGCCGAGTTGAGGGAGCAGGAGCTGCTTGAGCAGTGGCAGCGGGCGCACCCGCTGCGGACGGCGCTCTCAAAACGGCTGAAGTATCTGCGCATCAGGCTCACGCTGGCGTGGCGGAGCTTCCTAGCGAGCCCGACGGGTACGGAGCTGCAGGCACGCGTGGCACGGTGGCGCGCCGCGCTAGGATCCTTCCAGGTGGCATGTGTGCTGGCTTTGACGCGGCGGCTGGGTGCTGTATGCCGCGGCGAGGCTCAAACCCTGGACTAGCGCTCGCCCAGATGAGCAAGCAAGCTGCTACTCACGTGTCTGTGCCCCGCCGCCGCAACAGGCGCCGCCGCGGTCGCTGGCCGAGTCGCTGCCCACCAAGGCGCTGCTGCAGGAGCTCGAGCTCCGAGGCCTGGACGCGTCGGCCTGCGTCGAGCGCGGCGATCTGCTCGAGGCGCTCTGCGGGCCGCCACCGCCCACGCCGGCGCCCAAGCCGAGGACAGAGTGGTATGGCGAACAAGAGGACGAGTATGTGAGCAGAGACGCGCAGGTTTAAGTATTAATGGCCAGTGCTACGCTAGAAAACCTGAACCGCCTGCTGCGGCGCCACCTCGACGACGTCGGCCTGCAGCGAGACGAGGATGTACGCGTGGTTCTTGTACGTGTTGTCGGTGAGCTGCACCTGCGTCAGCCGGTACATGAGCGCGGCGTTGCCGCCGCGCGAGGCGATGTGCGCGCGCGCGAGCGCCTGCGCCTCGGCGATGCACGCGTGGCAGAAGGTGACGCCGCCGCCGTCCTCGCGCAGCGTCCACGTCTCCTTGATGAAGTGGAGGCAGAGCGGCCCGAGCGTCTTTTCGACGTCCATCCCCGGCACAAACGAGAGCGGCGTCAGCTGCACGTCCGACGCGTCGGTCGGCGAGGCGCCCGCCGCCGCCGCCGCCGCCGCCCCCCACGGCGTCGGCCCGCCGGGCGTCGTGGGCGTCGTGGGCGTGGCGGGCGTGGCGGGGGTCGAGGGCGCGGCGAGGGCGGCGGCGGCGGCGGTGGGCGGCGCCCGCGGCGAGCCGGCGAGCTCGAGCGAGGCGCGAAGCGAGGCGGGCGGCGGCGCGGGCGGCGGCTGCAGCACGAGCGCGGTGAGGCGGAGCTCGACGAGCGACGCGTCGTCGCACAGCGAAACGCGCGTCGAGTGCTGGAAGACGGCGAGCGGCGGTGGCTGCAGCCGGCGCAGCTTGAAGGCGAGCGAGGTCTGCAGCTGCTGCAGCAGCTTGGAGAAGTGCTGGTTGAGCTGGTTGGGCGGGATCGAGGCCAGGTCGAGCCGCTGCCGCCGCAGCAGAGAGAGCATCGTGCTCGCGCACGCCGTCGGCACGCCGCCGCCGCCGCCGCCGCCGCCGCCGCCGCCGCCGCCGCCGCCGCCGCCCTGCAGCCTCGAAAGCAGCGCGCGCAGCTCGGACTCGGAGGTGAGCGACGCGCAGACGGGCGTGACGCCGTGCGGCAGCGGCGCGTCGAGCAGCGCCGCCATCATGTCCTCGTCCATCTCGTCGTCGACCTCGACGACGAAGGCGCGCCCGTCGCCGCCGCCGCCGCGCTCGCCGTCGTCGCTGTCGCTCGAGTCGTCGGCGTTCTGGCCGTCGTGGCCGTCGTCGTCGGCGTCCCAGTGGGCGGGCGGCGGCTGGTTGTGCAGCGAGATGGCCTCGATGCGCCGCTGCAGCGCGACGAGGTGCACGTCCTCCTCGTCGACGACCTCGAGGTTGCGCCGGATGTGCAGCGGCCGCGGCCGCGGCAGGAACGGCAGGCAGACGGCGGTCGCCTCGGCGACGGCGGTCATCATCGTGTCGCCGACGCTCACCTGCAGCCGCAGCCCGAAGACGGCGTTCTTGCCGAAGATCTTGAGCTTGTACATGAGCTGCCGGTGCAGGTCGAACTCGAGAAACGGCAGCGCCTCCGAGATGGCGGTGGCGTTGGCCTCGCCCTGCAGCCGCTTCTTGGCGCGGCAGACGCGCGCCTGCACCGAGCACGGCTCGCCGACGCACGGCAGCGAGTCGGGCTTGTCGACGGTGGCGAGCAGCAGCTCGGGCACCGCCTTGCGCCGGCACAGCGCGCACAGCTCGAGCCGCATCGGGAACGGCGAGTCGGAGCGCAGGTACGGCGTGTGGCCGAGGGTGCCGACGCACGGCGCCGGCGGCGCGCGCGGCTCGTAGTCGGGCGTCGCGCCGCCGCCCGCCATGCCCGCCGCCGCCGCCTGCGCCGCCGCGTGCGCCGCCGCGTGCGAGAGGTCCTGCGCGCCCTCGGGCAGCTTGACGAGGGCGGCGGTGCCCGACGCCGAGAGCACGCAAAGGTCGTCGTGGTAGCACGCGTACTCGTGGTAGCCGAGCACCGACGAGCACGAGAGCGAGCGCGCGTGCGCGCGGATCTCCTCGCGCAGCTCGGCCCACCACGCGTCGCGCTGCGCCTGCGGGTTGCGCGACGCCGAGAAGAGCTTGACCGACCGCGCCGAGACGACGCCGGCGATGCGCGCGGTCACGCCCGCCGGCATGTCCATCGTGAGCAGCTGCACCTCCTGCACCGCCGTCGGCCCGCGCACCAGCGAGCGCGACCACGAGACGCCACGCCGTGTCGGCGGCGGCGCCACCGGCGGAGGCGGCGGCGGCGGCGGCGGCGGCAGCGCGCCGTGCTGCGGCGCGGCGCCGTCCTCCGGCGCCGTCTGCGGCGACGAGGCCACCACCGAGCCGCCGCCGCCGCCGCACGGCGGGCAGACGAGCTGCACGCCCTCGGCGGGCGCGAGCGGCGGCGAGCTGAGCGGCGTGAGGACGTCGGAGAAGCGGCGCCTCTCGTCGCCACCGAAGCCGCCGCCGCCGCTGCTGCCGCCGCCATCGGAGCGCGCGCGAGGCGAGAGCAGATTGAGCGTCGACGAGCGGCCGTCGGCGGATTCGGGGCGCAGCTTGAGCGACGTGCCGAGGCCGCGCGCCACGATGAAGCCCGAGTGCTCGCCCTCGAGGTCGTACGACTGCTGGTAGCCCAGCACCGTGTTGCCGCCCGCCTCGAGCACCTTCCGCCCCATCTGGCGGCGCAGCTTGCCGGAGAGCTCGTACAGCAGCAGCTGCCGCCGCTCGTTGGAGAGCCGCGCCGTGCGGAACGAGTCGACCCAGTGGTACTCCGGGTCGTGCACCACGATCAGCTCCTCGACGAGCCCCACGACGCTCACGAGCCGCTGGCCGGCCGGCACGTGCTCGGCCGAGAAGAACTGCACGCCGGCACCCGATTCCTTGAACGGGTTGACGTCGCCCACAAAGTCCATCTTGACGACGATGCTCAGCTCGCCACGCACGCCGCGCAGCGTGTCGTACAGCGGGAACCAGCCCGCCAGCTGCACCTGCTCCTGCTGCAGCAGCAGCGGGTTGAGGTCGATGAACACGGCGCCAATCTCGTCGTCGGCGGACATGATGTCCTTGTCCCAGCACTTGAGCACGAGCGGACAGTCCTGCAGGTCGCAGTCGTCCGCCACCTCGATGCGGAACTCCTGGTTCCACGTCGGGTTGAGCGTGCGCTTCGCCACCTGCGTGCGCATGGGTGCCGTGTTCGAGAAGGAGACCTCGACGTAGGCGTCCGTGCTCTCCGTCGGCGAGTCCATCACCGGCAGGTCGCGCGCGCCGACGACGCGCAGCTTGATGGCCGCGGGCATTGCTCGGGGTGACAAGGGTAAGTATTCGCTCAGTGGGCCCGGTGATCCGCGCCAGCCCAAGTCTTGGTGGGAGAGGCATTTATAAATGAGAAAGGACGCAAGTCAAAAAGCTCTCTCAAACAGCCTACTAGCTGTTCACTGGATTTCCGACGGGCTGGTCGTGATCAGGGTTTGATCGGTGAATCGCAGAAGCTACCTGCCGGACCTTCGCTTACCGTAAAATTAGTAGAATAGGAATTAAATTCACATCTTTGCCTCGCGTTGTGAGTGCAGGCGCCCCAGCGCTCGTACCTCGCGCGTCCAGCACGTCGCCGACCGAGCAGCAGCTGTCATCTCCGAGCCGAACTCAATCGCCATGTCGTGGAGCCCGTCGTCGTGGCGCAGCAAGCCGGCGCAGCAGATGGCCGAGTACGCCGACAAGGCGGAGGCCGCCGCCATCTTCGACAAGCTGGGCAAGCTGCCGCCGCTCGTGCAGCCCGGGGAGGTCGACCGGCTGATCGAGGTGCTGGCGGCGGCGGCCGCCGGCGACCGCTTCATCATCCAGGGCGGCGACTGCGCCGAGCGCTTCATGGACTGCGAGGCCGGCCGCCTCGACCAGCAGCTCAAGCTGCTGCTCCAGATGGGCGCGATCGTGACCCAGAAGACGGGGCTGCCGAGCGTCAACATCGCCCGGATCGCCGGCCAGTACGGCAAGCCGCGCTCCAAGCCGACGGAGGTGCACAAGGAGCTGGGCGAGATCATGTCGTTCAAGGGCGACAACATCAACGGCTACGAGCCGACCGAGCGCAAGTGGGACCCGAAGCGGCTGCTCGAGGGCTACTACCACTGCGCATCGACGCTCAACTACCTGCGCGGCCTCGTCGGCACGTCGGGCGCGGCCAAGCTGGCCGAGCTCAAGGCCGACGTGCTCAAGGGCCCCGAGCAGGCCGCGGTCGGCAAGGCCATCGCGGCGAGCCCGCCCGCCGCCTTCACCGAGTTCTTCACGAGCCACGAGGGCATGCAGCTCGATCTCGAGGAGGCGCTCACGCGGCCCGTCGGCGGCGCCTTCTACAACCTGTCGTGCCACATGCTGTGGATCGGCGACCGGACGCGCCAGCTCGACGGCGGCCACGTCGAGTACTTCCGCGGCATCGCCAACCCCGTCGGCTGCAAGGTGGGGCCGTCGATGAAGGACGACGAGCTCAAGGAGCTCGTCGCCATCCTCAACCCGAACAAAATCGAGGGCAAGCTCGTGCTGATCACGCGGTACGGCGCGGGCAAGATCGAGTCGATGCTGCCCGGCCACATCGAGGCGGTCAAGGCGTCGGGCGTGCCCGTCGTCTGGCAGTGCGACGGCGTGCACGGCAACACGGTCACCGCCAAGGCGTGCAACCTCAAGACGCGCAACCTCGCCGACGTGCTGAGCGAGTGCACGCAGGCGCTCGCCATCCACAAGCGGTGCGGCACGGTGCTCGGCGGCGTCCACCTCGAGATGACGGGGCAGGAGACCGTCACCGAGTGCCTCGGCGGCGCGATCTCGTCCGAGGAGATGCTCACGCAGAACTACGAGACCTTCTGCGACCCGCGCCTCAACTACGCGCAGGCCATCGAGGCCGCCTTCGCCATCTCGTCGTCGATCGAGCTGCCGCCGTCGAAGCGCGCCAAGGCCGCCTGAGCCCCGCGCCTGTGCCGTGCCTCTCGGTGAGCCGCGAGCGTTGAGCTCGTGCGGCGCCGCTGGTGCCGTGTCGCTATCTATGCTTGTGCCGCCGTGCGAAATGTCCGCATGTGACCATGCGTCCGTGTCCGAGCGCCGAGACCCGAGCTTCTCAGCTCGTGAGTCTTGCGTGATCTGCAAAAAGAGATATTGTATTTCAGCACGGCCACTCGATCCACAATACCGTAGGAACCTAAGCTCTAATTCCTTATTTCCCACCAAAAGACTTTTCGAAGCGAACAGCGTGGTTTTCAGCGCCGTGAAGCGTGATCCGGTGCTTTCATCTGCGTGGAGCCTGTGCACCTTTCATTGGCATTGGCACGGTGGGCAACGGCGGTGGTACGAAGTTGAGGGCGCGCGACTTTTCTGGTGGTGCTGGCCGCGGCGGCACACAGGCTGCTGGCGGCACCCGCACGCCAGCTTGCTTCGGAGCCAGCGGTGGCAAAGGCCGCGCCATCTGCAGGCACGCCGCTTGGGCTGGCTGCGCTGCCGGCACACGCTGTGGCGTGCTCGTGACGGGCAGGTCATAGAGCTTCGCAAACGCTCGTTCGTCGTCCTTGGACTCGAAGCGCAGCGGTTGAGGTGCGAGAGCCGCGGGCTTGGGCGCGGTCGGGGTGCCCCCCTCGACGCGACAGCTGGAAGCGCGGAGGACGACCACCAGCACTGAGCCTTCCACGTAGCTCTCGAGGACCTCGAGCGCCGTCAGTGGGCTGAAGCAGATCTCGTGCTCGTGCGGATATTGAGATAACCACGTGAGGTCGGCGCCGCGGTCGACCATGCCCTGCTGGATCTCCAAGACCGTGCCCGCGTCGCCGCGTGCGTAAGACATGGCGACAGATCTATCGGATGTCGTCGACATGAAACCATATTCCACACCGCCGCGCACGTTGTACTCGTTGATGAATCGGAAGGCATTGGGCAGCGACGAGCCCAACAGCCCACGGTAGACCCTTTCGGCGCGCTGCAGCCGACTGAGCTTGGTGAGGCAGGCTTGCACCATGTGGATGGTGGCCTCGTAACGGTTGCCACAGCACAGGGCATCCATCTTCTGTCGAAAAAACTCCACCCTGCCAGAGATGCCTCGGAGCACTGTCGAGTACTTGATGAAGCATGGCCCGGTGTACATGCGGCCCGCGATTACTTCCGAGTCGAGCATCGACGGTGAGCCGAGGGCACGGAGTCGTTCGTCAACTCGAGCACGGGCATCCGCGAGAGCGTGGAGCGGTAGCGGCTGCCGCCTCTGCTCCGGCCGACCGCTCACGAGCTTCTCTTCCATGGGCCACTCATCAAGCCCAACGGCTTTGAGGCCGTCGGTTGGGTCGGTCACAAAATGCCATTCGGTGGCGGAAGAGGTCGTTGTGCCGTCTGAGATACGTTCGCGAGGGCAGGGGTCACGTCAGCGGCGCACTCGGGTGCTTGTTTCGTGGGCGGCGGGGCGGCGGGGCGGTGGGGCGGCCGGCGCATGCTCACA
>Ga0209713_10001152_pt1 | contig 15578 bp, 10 predicted proteins | sample ArcOceMetagenome_3_FD_187444 | JGI IMG/M metagenome (GOLD analysis project Ga0209713, IMG submission 187444) | Marine eukaryotic phytoplankton communities from Arctic Ocean - Arctic Ocean- Svalbard ARC20M Metagenome (SPAdes) (version 2) | ecosystem: Environmental > Aquatic > Marine > Oceanic... | reverse complement strand
GCAGCGCGGCTGTGTGCGTCACTCAACGAAGCGAGGCGCCTCGAGTGCCAATGCGCGCCGCTGCTACGGCAAGCTGAATCGCTGCTCGTCCTGCTTGAGCGCGCCGCGGCCGACGAGTACGCCCGAGGAGGTGTTGCGGCCCGGAGTGGTCGTGCTGCTGCTGCAAGGCGGCGACGAGCCGACTCAGCATGAAGCCAAGTCAGCCAGTCTCTGTGCGCCTCTGGTTCAGTAGTGTCAAATAACCGGTAAAAGTGAAAGCCAAGGAAGATCACGAGCCAGCCCCCAAACTATTTTGCACACCACACGGGGTATCCCACGAGGCGGCGGAGGTGTCCTACTTGCTCAACAGGAAGTGGTACCCGGGCCAGCCCTCGGGTGCGACGTACGGCGTTTCGGCGAGGCCATAGTCCGGGCAGTTCTCCGCCGTGTCCATGTGCATAAGCAGCCGTCTCGCCGGCTTGTCGCGCGGGCAGATCTGCAGGCACGTGTCGAAGCAGTCCTTGCCCGCCTCCCAGTCGCCCTTGACGAAGCAGTCCATGCCCTCCTCGAAGATGCGGTGGAACTCCTGGACGACCTTGTCGGCGCCGTACTTGTCGATGGCCGTCTGCTCGAGGTAGAGCGCGTTCGAGCGGTCGCACGTGTAGATGGCCATCGGGATCGACGAGCCCTTGAGGCAGACGACGTCGACGCGGCGGAGGCCGCGCTTGACGGGCGCCGAGAGGTGGTCGTAAAAGTACTGCGACATGAGGATGTTGCAGCCGTACATCTTGGTGGCGCTCTCGAGGCGCGCCGCCAGGTTGACGTTGGGCGACAGGTACGAGCAGTCGATTTTGATGTTGGTGCCGACGGCGCCCTCGATGGCGTAGCCGTAGTTGAGGCCGTAGCCGATTTTGGTGTGGTAGGAGCCGTCAAAGTACTTTACGATCTCCTCGTTTTTGTTGTAGGCCTGCAGCTTTGGCGACTTTGAGATCTCGCGCACGCAGCGGCGGAAGGCCGTCAGCGCGCCGTCGCACATCTTCGTCTCGGCGCGCACGAGGTCGGACGTCGAGTAGGTGCCGTCCTGGTCGAGCTGCGGCTTCCACACGCAGAGGAAGGCGTCGCCGAGGTTGCGGTTGGGCTGGCCGCCGTTGCGCGTGACGGCGTCGTGCACGACCTGCGCGGCGAGGTTGGTGAAGGGCAGGATCTCCTCGTTGAGGCAGTCGAGCACCTCCTCGTAGTCGTCGATGATGCAGAAGCCGTAGGCGCCGAGCAGCTTCTTGCCCGGCACCATCGGGTCGACCGTGTCGCCCTTGCGCAGGTTCTCGGCGACGAGGTTGTTGCCCGCCTCGCCGAAGCCGACCTGCAGCAGCTGCGCGATCTTGTTCAGCGAGACGCGCAGCGCGTCGGTCTCGTACTTGACCGTCTTGACCGCCTCGAGCTTGTGCGCCGGGTTGGCGGCGAGCTGCGTCACCGAGTCAACCATCGACTCGATCGGCCGGATCACGAGGTTGTCCATGTCGCGCGAGAAGAGGAAGGCCATGAGGCCGAGCAGGATGGAGATGTACACCGTCTGGCAGACGCCGAGGATGGCCGTGCCCTGCTGGAAGGTCTCCTTTGAGATCCACGCCGAGGCGTTGAGCGGCATCTGCGTGCACGACGCGTCGTAGTCGTCGCTGCCCACCTCCTTCTGCGACGACGTGCACGAGTTCCAGTCGGTCTGCTGCGTCGACGAGAGGAAGACCTCTTCCGTCTTGATCCGCTCGAAGGGGACGATCGCCTCGAGCTCGTTTGCGCGCAGCCGCGCGATGTGCGCCGGGCACATGGCGCGCAGCTGGCCGAGGTGGTCGCACGACGGGCAGCCAATCTCCTCCTTGACGTGCGCGAAAAAGTTGCCGAGCGTGCAGTCGGGGTACGCGTCGTTGAGGATCGGAATGTCGTAGAAGACCTGGTCGCGAATGTTCAGCCGGAGCAGGTTGTCGCGGGTGTCGACCCCCTCGCCGCACGCGATGGGCGACGAGCACGACTTGCTGTCGTCGTACGGGTTGTTGAACAGCTGCCCATACTGCAGCACCATCGAGCGGTACGGCTCGGCCTCGATCGCAGGCGCGGCGGGCAGGTAGGGCGGCGCCGCCCAGTACAGCTGCGCAATCCCGATCTCGGCCGAGATGTCGGTGGCGGTGCCCGAGAGCACCTCGACGCCGATGATCAGCAGCATCACGAACGCGATGACCTTGTGCGACACCTTGTTCTTGAGCATCTTGCCGAGCTCCGACGGAGGGTAGTCCTTGGCCTCGACGGCCACCGTCTCCTCCTTCCCATCCAGCTTCTTCTTGCGCGCCGCCATGAAGAGCTTGAGCACGCGCAGCACGCGCAGCAGCCGCAGCAGCCTGCCGATGCGCGTGCCGACGCGCGCCGAGCGGCCGACGCGCGCCAGCTGCAGCTGCTCGCTGCCGGCGCCACCGCCGCCGTCGCCGCTGCCGCTGTCGTCGTTGGGCAGGAACGCTTGGATCCAGTCGGGGATGAGCGTGAGCGTCGCGACGATGTCGAGCCAGAAGAAGAAGGAGTTGAAGTAGGCGCGCTGCACGTAGCAGCGGATGGCCGCCTCCATGAAGAATAGAATCATCACGCACAAGTTGACGCAGGCGATCCACTGGTCGTTCTCCTTGTCGAGCGCGGCGACGCGGAAGTCCTCCATCAGCAGCGCCCAGATGGTCAGGACGAACATCAGCCCCTCGGTGGCCTTGTGGTCAATCAGCTTTCGACACCTCACCTTGGGGTTGTTTTTGTGTCTTCTCGTGAGCTTCGAGGCAAATCTTGACGCTGCGCAAGCGAAGGGAGGAGGGGGGCGAGCCGACGCGTGTGAGCACAACGTAGAGGATAGGGCGGCCTTGCCTTGCATCCCTTTTTGTGTGTGGATGGGCTGGGAGGGGATGGTGTGTTTGCTGTCGCTGGCGAGGGGGAGGCCGGCTGAAGGGGCAGGAGGGGAGAGAGGGGGTGCCGACAGCTGCGGGGGACAGCGGCGGGTGGAGGAGGAGCGGGATGGGATGTGTGCGAGGGGGGGAGAGGGGATATCTCACGGGAGCTGGCCAACGCCATTGCCGAGGGAGGGAGGAAGGGGGAGGGGAGTCTGACCACGGGGCGAGGGGGGCGCCACTGCGGGAAAGCTGCCGACTTGACGTAGGGAGATGGGGAGAATGGGTCGGTTCCTGGGCCGCTGGGCCGGGGGACGACGGGATCGATGTGGGGTCGGGGAGGGAAGGGGGAGGGAAGGGATGCAAAGGCGTGGCGCCCACGATTGGCAGGGTCTTCTTCACCTGTAAGGGTCGCTTCGGTCGCGAGAACCTCGTCATCGGACTGCTTTTTGATGAGCGCCTTGACCTTCTCGAGCTGGGGGTCGCTCTCCTGGTTCCGCGGCGTCCATATCTCGTCGTCGAGCCCCGTCCACTGAGGCCGCGGCACGTGCCGGTAGATGTCCTCGTCGTCATACAGCTTGTACCTGTCCCTCGGAGGCTCGACCTCGGCGAGGTCTCTCAAGAAGAGCAGATCCTGCGCCATGGCCGCCCCGTGCGGAAGCCCCAGCTAACGGACCGGGACGCAGCGCTCGCCACCTCCCGAGACTGCGAAGCTCGCGGTTACCCAGCTGCAGCCACAGCTTTTGTGGCGCCCAAACATGCGGAATGCGGAGCGTTGGGTGGTTAGCTTTTCGATTCGGTTTGGGAGGGTAAGAGAAACGACGCGTTTGCATAAAACCCCTTAGTAAGTTCGAGGCAATAAAGCCTACACGCTACCTGAGCTTCGTAGTTTTTTACGATCGTTGTGCATATTTGTTTCCGGCTACTGTAATAGTTTCCTAGTAGTGTGGTAGTGCTAAAGTAACTTAGCTTGCGGTGACGCATTTGGCCTCATAAAGTGCTTAGCGCCACCGTTCGTGTCCGCTGGATGTTTTCGCCATGTGATTGATGGACACCGGCGACCACAGACCGCTGAATCTACTCGTTCGCTAACATGAAGGCGCTGGCACTGCTGCTGGCCGTCTCGTCCTGCGCGGCCTTCTCGCTGACCCCAGCGGCTGTCCGGAGTCGCGCCCACGCCGCGAGCGCTGCGCGGTTCGGCGCTGCGTGCATGGAGATGCAGGTGGCCGCGTCGCCCGTTGCGAAAATAGCCTCTCGCCCCGAGCGGTGCCGGCGCAGCCCCAGCCGCTCCCTCGCCATCCCACGTGCACCGCCCCAACCCAACCGCAGGAGCTCGAATTTATCATCTACCCCGACGGCCGCGTCGAGGAGAGGGTGCTCGGCGTCAAGGGCGCCGACTGCCAGGCGCTGACGCGTGAGATCAACAAGGCCCTGGGCGAGGTGTACGAGACGGAGGCGACGTCGGAGATGTTCGAGCAGAAGGTGGAGGTGAACGTGGAGGAGGAAAATAGCAACACGGTTGGGTGGTCGTCGGAGGGCTCGGGTAGCTCGGGCAGCAGCTGGTGAGGGCGTGCGCAGGCGCCTTTGTCCTCTTAGATCGATGCTCTTGGTGGTAGGTTTTGACATGTCAGCAGTAGCATGTAACGCATATCTTTGACTCTACCTGCGCACTTACTTGTCACGTATATTCTGCAGCTGCGCAAACGTGACGCGGCCGCGGGGTGCAGCAGCGCCTCGCCCTCGGGCTCGGCCGCCCTCGGGTGCGCTCGCGGCGACGGCGCGCGAGGCCCGCCCCCGTGCTCGACGGACGTGGCCTCGGCCCTCCTGCCGCCGCGCGCGCGAGGCGCGTGCGTGTTTGGGGTGGAACGCAGGCGCGGTCGCCGCCGCGTGCGTGGGCACTGCTATTGTCGTCGCTGTCGGCGGGTCCGCTTCTGCGACGGCGGTGGCGGCGACGCGAGCTGCCGCCGCAGCAACTTTGCGGCGACGTCCTCGCGCGGGTAAGGGCGGTAGAGAGCTCTCTACCGCCCTTAGCGCGGGCGACGAGGGATGCGTCCGCCAGTGGGCGACCTGGGACGCGCGGCTGGCCGCGTGCGCCACGAGCGCCTCGCGCAGCCCGGCGAAGACGGCGTCCCAGAAGACGGGCGTGTAGCAGAGGTGCGTGCAGTCGCAGCACGTGCCGACGCGCTGCTGGTCGTTGTACGAGCAGAAGTGGGCGCGGTGCATGTCGTGCCGCGCCGCCGTCAGCTCGAAGAAGGGCACGAGCCCCACGCCCGTGCCGCTCGCCAGCTGCCGCTCGAGCGCCACCGCCTCGACGTTCAGGTTGGTCGCCTCCTCGTGCGCGCGGTGGGTGATTGAGCGCGTGCACTGGCACGGCTCGCCCGGCTTCACCTTCTCCGCGCCGCGGAAGTAGGCGCCGCCGGCAAAGTGCTGCGCCGAGCCCTCGCGCCACAGCGCCAGCCGCCGGCCGGGCTCGCGCGCGCGCCACTCGGCGAGCTGCGCAAAGGCGCTGCGCATCATGGTGCCCATCTCGCCGCGCTCGAGGTAGTGCAGCCCAAAGTTGAAGATCGCGACGTCCGTGTGCGCGAGCACCTGCTCGACGCCGCGCGGCTCGTACTTGCCGAGGCCCGAGCCGAGCAGCCGGACGCCGTTGACGAGCTCCGTGTGGAACAGGTTGAGCCCGCTCGTGGCGGACAGCGCGTTCACCCACGCGGGCCTGCCGCGACCCGACAGCGCGCTCGCCGTCGCGACCTTGCCGTCGCGCAGCAGCGAGCACAGCGCCGCCGAGTGCAGCTGCAGCTGCAGCGAGTCGCCGTGGATCCAGACGGTGCGGTTGGGCAGCAGGCGCAGCACGCTCCAGATGCCCTTGAAGTGGGGCTGCCTCGTCACGTGCGGATCGGTCGTGGGCCAGTCACCGTCGCGCTGCCAGTTGCGGCACCGCTGCGTGGCCACCGCCATACGCGAGCCGCCGCGCCGCCCGGGCTTGATCCAGAACTCGTGCTCGAAGAGCAGCTCGGTGACGCACGGCGGGCTCGTGTCGCACATGACGGCCCGCGTCACCTTCCCACGCAGCCGGTGGTGCGTCTCGTTGCGGAAGGCGTCGTTGGCCGCCTCGCACGATTGCGACAGCATATAATAGCGTTCGGCAGAACACAAAAGACTTCATGTTCGGGCGCATGCAGGTCGCCATTTTCAGGAGGTCGCTCTCCCGTAGCTCGGCACTAGGCTGCGTCAGCCACCGTTGCTTCTCGGCCAGCAGTCGACTCAGCGGTGGCGAGCCACCGATTATCGACTCGTTCGAGCCGAACCGCGGCTTCCTGCGGAGCTGGCGCGCCTGGTCCGAGTCGACGTTGGCGATCGTCAACCTCCGACAGCGCCTACCCGGCTGGGGCGTGCCTACGTTCCGCGGCGAGGCCGGTGAGCTGTATCGGCAGGTCAGCCTAGCGCTGGCGGCCGCCGATGTCAAGCGGCTCAAGAAGCTCACGACGCCGAGCTGCTACGCGCTGCTGGCCGACAGCGTCAAGAAGCGACCCGCGGGCCAGCGGCATGCCTGGGAGGCTACGGAGGTGGCTGCGAGCGTCAAGCAGGTGCGGCTGGCGCACAACGCCAAGGACCCGGACCGCCAGTACGCGCAGGTGACCTGCAGCATCGCCGCCAAGCTGGTCTGGGTCATCGAGGACGCGTCGGGCGCCAAGGTCGGCGGCCTCGGCACCGCGGAGGCGCCGTACGCGACGGACGACTACTGGGTCTTCGAGCGCCTGCTGCCCCCTGCGTCGCCCGCGCCGTCGATGCCGCTCGGCGAGGAGGGCGTGTGGAGGATAAAGTCGCGGCTCGTCGTGGATGGAGCGGAGGGGGTCGCCGCGGGCAAGTCATGAGTGCCGGGCCGGGCGTGGTGCCGGGGCGCCTCGTGCGTAGGTAATAGGAATATGAAGCGAGTGCGTGAAACTGCGTATCGCGCATTCCCGACGTGGTTCGCTTCGCGAAACTTTAGATCCAAATTTAAATTACCCTTGTCCAAAGTACTGCGGCGCGAGCTCGGGCAGCCACTCGCGCTCGATCTGCGTCACCTCGCGCATGTAGAGCCGCGTCGTGAAGAGCAGCTCGTTGAAGAGCACGCACGGCGCGCGGCGCGAGAAGAGCGCCGACGACGGGTGGACCGAGACGGGCTGGCGCGACGTGAGCGCGAGGTACTCGCCGCTCGGCTGCCGCTCGGCCGCCTGCATGAAGAAGGCGCTCGTCAGGCAGCGCCGCACGCGCCGCCCCACCTCCGCATCGACGCGCAGCACGCCGCCGCCGCCGCCGCCGTCGCCGCCGCCGCCGCCGGTGTCGCCTCCTCCGCCGCCGCCGCCGCTGCCACCTGCCGACGGCGCCCCAACCTGCGTCGCCTCGAGCTCGTGGGCGGTGCCGAGCTTGAGCCGCACGGCCGCCTCGGCGAGCTGCGCGCGGATCTGCACCGCCGTCTCGAGCGAGCGCCGCGACACAAAGTGGCTCTCGCAGAAGGCACGCGCCGCGCCGCCCCCGCCGCTCCCGCCGCCGCTCCCGCCGCCGCTCCCGCCGCCGCTCCCGCCGCCGCTCCCACGTGAGCCGCCGCCGCCGCCGCCGCCGCCGCCGCCGCCGCCGCCGCCGTTGCCGCGCGTGGCGGCGACGAACGAGCCGAAGACGTTGAGCAGCGTCAGCGAGTCGCCCTGCGCGTTGAGGAAGGGGCGCTTGGCGTCGTTGGCGGCGTCGCGCTGCGCCGCCGTGCTGCCGCCGTGGAAGATCGTCCCGTCGACCGAGAGCATCGCCACGAGCGTGAGCATCTGCGGCAGGCACTCGTGCGCGGGGTCGGCGCCGCCCACCAGCGCGCGCGCGTGCACCGGCGCGAGCGGCAGCGCCGCCATCGTGCGGCCGAGGTCGGTGAGCTCGCCGCGGCGGCCGAGCGCGCCCAGCGCGAGCAGCTGCTCGAGCGCCGAGGCGAGCGCGGCGCGCGCGGGCGGCTGCACGAAGTCAAAGTGGAGGACGTCGTCGACGCCGAGGCTCTTGAGCGAGAGCACCACCCCCGCGAGCGAGACGCGGTGCACCTCGGCCACCGCCGCCGGCTCGAGGCCGCCGAAGGTCGCCTCCGTGTAGAGGCGGTAGCAGATGCCCGCCGCCTGGCGGCCGGCGCGGCCGGCGCGCTGCCGCGCGGCCGCCTGCGAGATCGGCAGAGCGAGCAGCGAGTCGATGCCCTTGCCCGCGTGGAAGGCGCGCGTCTTGGCGAGGCCGGCGTCGACGACGTAGACGACGCCGTCGATGGTCACCGACGTCTCGGCGATGTTGGTCGCGAGGATGACCTTGCGCACGCCCGGCGGCGCCGGCCGCAGCGCCGCCATCTGCTTGGCGGGCGGCAGCGCCGCGTAGAGCGGCCGCGGCAGCAGCGCGGGCGTGCCCGGCGGCAGCAGCCGGCCGCGCTGCAGCAGCGCCGCGCTCGCCGCCTCGATGTCCTCCTGCCCCGTCAGGAAGACGAGCACGTCGCCCGGAGACGCCTCGAGGTGCAGCTGCATCACCGTCGTCACCGCCGCCTCGACGTAGTCGGGCTGCGGCTCGGGCGCGTACATGATCTTCACCGGGTACGCGCGCCCGAGCACCTGCACCGCCGGCGCGCCGCCGAAGTACGCGCAGAAGACCTCCAGCTCGAGCGTCGCCGACATGACGATCAGCTTGAGCGGCCGCAGCGTCGTCGTCGTCGCCGCCGTGCCGGCCTTGCCGCTGCCACCGGCCTTGCCGTTGAGCTTGCCGTTGGCTGTGCCGCCGCTGGCCCTGCCGTTGGCCTCCGGAGGCGTCGCTGCCGCCGCGCGCTTCGCCTGCGCCGCCTTGAGGATGGCGATAACGATGTCCGTCTGCAGCGAGCGCTCGTGCGCCTCGTCGACGATCAGCACCGAGTAGCGCGACAGGAGCGGGTCGCCCATCGCCTCGCGCAGCAGCATGCCGTCGGTCAGGTACCGTATGCGCGTCTGCGGCCCGCTGCAGTCGTCGAAGCGGACGCAGTACCCGACCAGCTCGCCGAGCCGCGTGCTCGTCTCTGTCGACACACGCTCCGCCACGCTCATGGCCGCGACTCGGCGGGGCTGCGTGATGCCGATCATGCCGTGGGTGCTGTAGCCCGCCGCGTGGAGGAACTGCGGAATCTGGGTCGTCTTGCCGCAGCCCGTGTCGCCCGTGAGGATGAGCGAGGGGCTCTCGGCCACCTCGCGCAGGAGCGCCTGCCGCGCAGACCAGATCGGCAGCGCTCGACGCGCTGCGAGGAGCTCCTCGGCCGTCTGGGTTGGCGGAGGCCGAGTCGCAGCAGGTGAAGATGTGCGTGGGCGCTTGTGCGGCGCGCCGGTCCGTGCACGGGACTGGCTAGACGGGACTGGCGTCGCCGACATCTCGATCAAAAGTGATGCAGAGCGTGCATGCAACAATGACCGTATAGTGAATCTGCCGTCCAATTCTGGCTTGGGGTCCGAGGTGTGTAGTTGAGGTAAGCTAACAGCGTTAAACCGTTAAACCATAGCACCCGGGCCATACACCGGGTCCGGCTATGAGCAGTTGGGGTCCAATTCTGGCTTGGGGTCCGAAGTGTGTAGTTGAGGTAAGCTAACAGCGTTAAACCGCGTTAAACCGCTTGGTAGGTAAATTTCTTGCGCACGCACAAGGGACACCAGCACTGGGTCAATACCAGCCTAGCGCGTCATGCCGACGCGGCTGTCACACACATTCTACCGGCACATAACATGGGTGGATTTAGGTGGGGTGATCTGGCTCACCCCAGGCGAGAGGTAAACGCAACAATCATAGGCTGCAATAGCCTCTAAATCCACCTCACGACAGCTACGAGCGGGTGCCGACCCGCGGCCGCCCTAGTGCAGGGCCCTGGGGTAATCGCTGGCAAACGCGTCGCCTCAATAGCCTCACAATAGCGGGGTCCGAGGTGTGTAGTTGAGTGAGGGAAGCTAACAGCTTGAATGAAACGCTTGAAACGCAATAGGCTCATATAAGCTGCCTCATACGGAGTCCGAAGTGTGTAGTTGAGGGAAGCTAGCAGCTTAAAACGCTTAAACCGCTTACAAGCTGCAGTAAACAGTAAATAAACAGACTGACCGCCTAACCCTACGGAGGCACAAGAGAGAGACACAGGCCGAAGCTGCGCCGTGCAAGCTGCGCCGTGCAAAGCAACTGGCTACTGGGGTTTGGCCTGATCTAGCGGGCAGCCAACAAACTGGCGATATCAAATTGCCAACACAGGAAATCAGCTCAGTTGGGTCCCTTCCAGCTCAGTCCAGACTCCAGTCCTAGCAGAGCGCAGTGGCACTGCTAGAAAACAAGTCGTGCAAAGCCTCATACCTTCTTCATAGCCTCACCATGTTGGATGCTACGGTAATACACCCCACCTGAGATCCCTGCACCGCGTGCTCGACGCGCACACGACATGGCACATGGCGTTGTGAGGTCATGAGCCGAGGCCCGAGAACGGCGACACCGACCTCGACCTGTGCTGCTTGCCCGACTCGTCCAGGCCCGGGACCTCGCCGTTGGGTCGGCTACCGGTCACCAGCGGCGAGCTACCCGGTGAGACGCCGCGCCGCCGGCGAAGCCCGGAGCTGTCGTCCTTGATCAGCGAGTGGCCGTTGCTGTCCTTGCCGCCGCCCTGTGCCGGCGTGGCTGCGTCGACGCCATTCGGCGTGGGCCCGGCGGCGGCGGCGGCGGCGGCGCTGCCACGGAAGACGGCGGCCGAGACCTCGAGGCAGGCGAAGCGCGTGCCCTCGAGGAAGGCGGCCGTGTCGAAGGCGGACGGGTCGTGCACGTCGAACGGGTTGAGCATGAGCTTGCCGACGCACATGAATCCGTAGAAGATGAGCGTCGTCACAAAGGAGCCGGGGACCGCCATCCACAGCAGCCGCGGCACGAGCCCGACCGGCGCCATCAGCACGTAGATCACCACCATGATCTCGAGCAGGTGCGTGTACGCGAGCGGCACCGGCGTCGACAGGTACATGAGCACGTCCGCCGCCGCGCCGCGCATCGCCGAGATGTTGGCCTGGACCGCGGAGAAGAGTCCGGCGTGCAGCGAGGGTGGCACGTCGCGCAGCGCCTCGGAGAAGGCCGAGGTGAACCAGCCGTACGCGATGCTCAGCGGCGTCGACGACGCGAGGCTCGTGCAGCGCTGCAGCGCCTCGTGCTCCTCGCCCGGCTTGAGCAGCCCGTCGGCGACGAGCTGGTCGAGCAGGCCGTCCTGCCCGTTGGGATCGACCGAGCGCACGTGCAGCGCGTGGGCGAGCCAGAGGTACCGCAGCATCTCGTTGAGCTGCTCCTCGTTCTTCACGTACGCCGAGAGCAGCACCGTCGTGTCGACGCTCCTGCCGCTCACCGTGCCGCACAGCTCGCGCAGCCGCCACCACCGGCCGAAGACGGTGGCGTTGAAGAAGGAGAGGATGAAGGTGACGAAGCTGGTGCACATGCTGAAGAAGGCGTCGGCGTCCTGGAAGGTGTAGTACAGCAGCGTCTTCTTGCCGCCGTCTCGCACCGTCTGCCGGATCGGGTTGTACACGCAGCAGAGGCAGTAGGCGAGAGCGCACGTGAAGAAGCACATCCTCCAGACCTCGGGGAGGACCGTGCCCTTGACGTGGCGGAGCGCCAGGATGTGCCGGGGCCTGTAACTGACGGTCATAGTCGCGAGCTGGGTCAGACTATCGCGTACGTACCTCGCGAGGTTGCGTGCTCTGGGCTTGCGCTGCCGAAACTCACGACCCCGCGCGCGCGCGCCGCCCTCACGCGCTCGCGCGACCCTCGCGCCACCCCTTTGTCAAGGTCCCCGCGCCGTTCTTCACGTGCCCATGCCTGCTGCGCCACGACCACGTGACGACGATAAGGTCGACCAGTGGTCGTTTGCGTGCGTGCTCTCCCTCTGGAGGGAGTCGGTCACACACCCTGCCGGGTGTCCCTGCCGGGTTGAATTGCTGATAGTCAATTACGGTACACAAGGGTCGCGATCTCTAAACCTACTCGCGATCTCTAAACCTATGTACAACCTACTCTGCTGCATGCCCGGCCTAGAGCTCCAGCCTAAACATTCCTTTCCACTTGCTGTCGGCATGCGCTTCAGCAGCTTTGTTGTCGGCACGCCTTCGGGCGTCCTGGAGCATCTCCTCAAAGTTCAAAGAGCCAGCACTTGCGTGATCGCCCGAAGGCAGGTTGGCTTTTTCCAACGCAAGAGTCTGCGCGACCTCGAGCACCTCGACTTCCCTGTCGGTCTCCCCTTTGATGCGGTAGAGGTCGGACAGCATGTGGCTTGCCCAGAGGCTCCTGCGCCAGCTACTATTCAGGAGCGGCTCGAACGAGCGAAGCGCGACTCCTAACACAGCCTCTTCTTGCTTCTCCCTGAGGTGCAGAAAGATGCTGTAACGGGCGCCGATATGGTAGGGGTCGTCGCGCGCGATTGTGCGAAGCTCTCCAAGGCCGGCATCGCTCTTACCTGCCTTCAGCTGGAGCTTTGCCAACATGAAGCGCGAGTCGACATCAGTCGGGTCGAGATCTAGGATCTTGCCAAGCACAGCAATGCGCTGTTCTACGGTTGGTACCTGCTTTGTTTCGAAGAGAGAGCTGAGGAGCTGCTTCGTCTCGCTCACACCGCCTTCTTTGCTTTGCAGAGAGACGGCAAGCGAGTCTCCGCCAATGTTGGCAACGGCATGGTACCAGCCCTCTGGCACATAGATTGCGTCGCCTGGTCCGACTACACACTCAAGTGGCATGTCCGCGTCCTTGAGCGTGGGGTAGACGATGCGCAGCCACTCAAAAATGGACCAATCGCCGAGTGCACCGCCGGCGGGTGGGCGCGACGGCGGCATCAGCAACCAGCGCTTCCGTCCACGCGTGGGCATCTGCACAGCGGCATTGTGGCGGTGCCAAGAGACGCCGCTCATCTCGGCACCGAGTGTGAAAAAGCTCTCCCCCCAGTTGAGCCACCGCAGAGCGGGTGGCAGCTCGAAGTTGCGCCCCGGAAAGCGCTGGAAGACGTATCGTTTCTCTAGCTGCTCGCTGGCCGACCTATCCTGCTCACGCATGATACGCAAGATGAAGTTCTCCATTGAGCCGACGGTGCTCCCCTCGCCGTTATTCGCGACGATCTGGTCGGAGTAGCCCCACTTTGCGGTCATGGCCACATTTTGCGCCAAATTGAGCAGACTCGCCTTGTCCTTGTACACCTTTCCCGTGACGGTTTCCACCCCACCACGCACAACAAATGGTCGTAGAGGATCGCCCTCGTCGCCAGCAGCGATAGACAGGATATCGCAGAAGTCGACCTGGCCACGTCGATGAGCTGCCCAGGTAGGCAGTGGTTCGAGACCAGCCCGGACAGTTTGACCTGGGCAGTCCCAGCCGCCACAGGAATCGTGCATTGTAGGGTCGGTTTAGGCTGTTTAGGCGATGCTTTTGAGGGCTCAGCACTAGAGCGACCGCGGGTTGGCGCGCCGTGAACGCTGCACGCGCCGTGTTGGCCGCCAACCTTAGCTAAGTGAGCAGAACACAGTTCGCTGCGACTCCAGGATGCGTACGACAGCCCTCCTGCTCCTGTCGCTTGCGGCTCATGGCAACGTCCATAGCGAGCTCGAGGCGATGAGGCGCTGGTGGTGCGAGGGGCCGACTGACCTTGCCGCAGCCAACGCTGAGACCATCGCATGCCTGCGGTTCCGCCGGCACGCCTTGCCGCACGGCACGCCAGAGCGCGCGGCGCTCAAGGCAAAGATCGAGCAGGTCCAGGCGTCGGAATCGGCTCCGGCGATGGTCGAGGCCATGCACAGCGCTTGGTGCCTCGGGCCGGGCGACGGCACGCACATCTGCAAGCACCACGCGGCCGTCAACCACGCGTGCAACGTGACGGCGGGACTGATGTCGGAGAGCGACGACGCCGAGAAGCTGTACGTCGAATGCGTGCACGCTGGCTGCATGGGCGACAAGGACGAGCTGTGACGCAACAGCCATCAGCGGTCTCACCGTCGCTGACGTCATGGTCTTCATTCAGTCGAGAGCGCTACCAGTGATCGAGCAGGTCTCGATTCAGTCCAAGGTCGATCGGCAGGTCGCGTGGATCAACGCCTGCATCTTGCCGGTAGACGACGCGTGGCGCGAGTACCTCTGGCGGCGGGAAGACGAGTCGCGAGGGCTGCGCCGAGCGCGCGTGCTTCACGCAACATCAATCGCTCGGCTGCGTAATATTGAGCAGAAAATCCTGTGGTACGGCTTTATAAGTCGTGTTACTGCTCGCAAGAAACCGAACTTCTCTCTGTGTGTGTGTGTGTGTGCACATGTACATGTGCATGTGATGTGTCTGCAGTTCTCACATGTCTACATGTCATCCCAGCCTTCCTCGCCCTCGGAGTCGTACTCGTCGGAGTCCCCAAACCCGTCGTACGAGTCCTCGTCGCTCCAGTCCACTTCCTCTTCGCAATCGTGGCAGAGAATCATGTCGCGCTCCTCACAGAAGACGCTGCACCCTTCGCAGAAGGCCTTGGCGCAGCCCTCGCACTCCTGCAGCGTATTCTTGCACTCCTTGTGCTTGCAGACGCGCAGCTTGCAGCCGTGGCACTTGCGAAAGAGCATCCCGCCTGTCTCGGCTTTCTTCTTGTCGATGCAGGTGGTGCACGCGCTCCAGTGGCAGACGCCGCACGACTTCATTTGGGGGCATTTGCTCTTCGGGTCCAGTTTGCCGCCGCACGAGCGCTTGTTGCAGACCGAGCACCGCAAGACGCTGACGCTCGGGCCGGTGCACTTTTGGCAGTTGGGCTTGGGGCAACTCTCTTTGTCCTTGCTCTTCAGCTTGCAGCCGTCGCACCGGCGGCGGCGCCGACGCTTCGCTTGCTCGAGGAGACGCAGGCTGGTCTCAATGGGCGAAACAATTGTGTGGCGGGCCGTAACTGAGGCGTAAGCCGCCCGACCCACGTAGACTTGCTCGAGTGCGTGCACGCCGCACGACTGGATCAGTGTTGTGATGGCGGACGCGTCGAGCGTGGCCGGGTTGGCCGCAGTGCCCGTCGGGCGAGTCGACCCGTCTGGCTCCCCGTTGCCGCGGCGCAAGTCGAGCTCCCGGAGCACCGTAGAGCCAACGAGTTCCCCCAGACCCGACCCGGAGACGAGAAAGCAGTCGCGCAGGTTGAGGCGGACCAAGTACTGCCGCGCTGAGACACGGCGCAGGAGGCACTCCAGCGCCGTGTCCGTCAGCTTTGCCGCGGTCGAGGGCTCGTCGTAGAAGTGCACGTTCTGCCAGAGCTTGCGCTGCATCGAGGCCGCGTTCAGCGTCTTGCAAGCCATGCCGAGGCGCAGCCGGGAAGCCGCGCCCTTGGAGCAGCGGAGGACCATCGCGATGATCTCATCGGGAAGCTCGAGGATCGGGAAGCCGGGCATGGCGCGAGGCTAGGCCACGAGCACGGCAGCGTGGCGTGCGTCAGCACAGCTTCAGGCGGCTCCCCCGGACACGCGCATGTTGCATGCTCTAACAGCGTTAAACCGCACTGTTACACAAGCTCACTAACGCGACAGCGTGACCAGTCTATTCTGTAAGGAGCACGTGATGGGTACACACGTGTACACGAGTGTGAGGATAAGATGAGGCCTTGGAGCCACGGGTACAGTACTCGACTTTCATCAGCGCCATCATGATGTTTCTTGCCTGGGCCAACTACTGGTACTTGTTGC